>ENA-OQER01001501-OQER01001501.1-human-gut-metagenome-genome-assembly--contig:-NODE-1501-length-11094-cov-1.576092_pt1 | contig 11094 bp, 19 predicted proteins | sample MGYA00242797_ERZ504639 | MGnify/ENA primary metagenome ERZ504639 (study PRJEB26092, sample SAMD00036306) | human gut metagenome | host: Homo sapiens | study: EMG produced TPA metagenomics assembly of...
ATCTTTCGCGCCAGACAAGTAGAAACATCTGTATACCGTAGGATTCATGAACATGCCGGCGAACTTACCATGTCTTATGAAATGTACATGACTTTCTATGAGAAAAGTGCAAACATTGACGCATTTGCAATTTGTGGAAACACTGTTGTCGGATATAGCAGTGATCCTAAAATTGACGTAGCTTTCATGGAGCGGGAATGTCAGAAGATTCTCAGAGGAAACAGTTTCAAAGCAACCGTCAAGATTTTTACCCGACTGGATCCGTTTCTGGAACGTCTTGATTCCATGAATGCACACAAAGAATCTCTGGAGGAGGAATAAATTCCGCCCGGACGAAAAATATCCGGAACTTTCCAGAAATGAACTGATCAAACACACTATTCTGGCAATCTGTCTGTAAAGGAGCTTTATGAAAGAATTCCAAATCACCGAAAACGAGGCCGGACAGCGCTTTGACAAATATCTTGCAAAACTACTCCGGAATGCACCCAAAAGCTTTTTTATAAAATGCTTCGCAAAAAAACATCACATTAAATGGCAGAAAAGCAACTGGAAACGAAAAGCTCAACACCGGAGACCAGATCAGACTGTTTCTCAGTGATGAAACTTTTTCAAAATTCAGTCAGCAAGAACAGACAGCAAGGGCCGTAGCTGATCTGGATATCATCTATGAAGACACTGATATTCTTCTGATCAACAAACCGGCAGGTATGCTTTCTCAGCCAGATGATACCAAAGAACCTTCCATGGTAGAATACCTGATTGGATATCTTCTTCAAAATGGTTCACTGACAGAAGAAAATCTGCGGACCTTTCATCCTTCCGTATGCAACCGTCTGGACAAAAATACAAGCGGTGTTATCGCAGCCGGAAAATCTCTTGCAGGACTGCAGGAACTGTCAACGTTATTTCATGACCGTACCGTTCATAAAGACTATTTATGCATCGTTAAGGGAAAGCTTACCCGCTCGCGACATATCCGTGGGTATCTGCATAAAGATGCAAACCTGAATAAAGTAAGTGTCTCACCGACAAAAGAAAAAGATGCCCAGCCAATCGAAACACAGTACACACCTATCTGCAATAATGAGCATGCAACTCTTTTGAAAGTACGACTGATCACGGGCCGTACACATCAGATTCGTGCGCATCTGGCATCTGAGGGACATCCTCTGGCCGGTGATGCAAAATACGGCAGCCAGGAATTCAATCGATATTTCCGTGATCATTATGGGCTGAAACATCAGCTTCTCCATGCTTATCGCCTGACTTTCCTGAACTTGAAGGAATTGCATAACCTGTCCGAAAAACATTTTGAGGCAGTTTTACCAGTGCAATTTCAACATATATTAAAAGAAGAACATTTAGAGGAGTGTAGTTATGAAAATCTGGAATGAAATCTGGGATTATGTAAAATGATCATCATTGTTGTAGTAGTAGTTCTTGTTGTAAATAATGTTGTTCTCATCAACGCCAAAATTCCGTCTGAATCCATGGAAAATACGATTATGACCGGTGACCGTATCTTCGGTTTCCGCATGGCATATGGTCTGAACTTCGATTTCTTCGGCAAACACATTTCCTACAAAACCAAAGATCCGGAACGCTTTGATATCATCATCTTCAAATTTCCGGATGATGAAAGCCAGCTGTTCATCAAACGTCTGATCGGACTTCCTGGTGAAACCGTTGAAATCCGTGACGGTAAAGTATACATAAATGGCTCTGATGAACCATTGGATGACAGCTTCGTACCGGAGGTTCCGACCGGAAATTATGGTCCCTATAAGGTACCGGAAAACAGTTACTTTATGCTCGGTGACAACCGCGAATATTCCAGAGACTCAAGATTCTGGAAAAACACATTTGTATCCTTTGATGAGATTGTCGGAAAAGCCGTTGTACGCTATTATCCATCTATCAAACTTCTGAACTGAGAGGATTTTCCAATATGGCAACCTGGAACAGCAGAGGCCTCCGGGGTTCAACCCTGGAGGATCTCGTGAACCGAACCAATGAACAATATGCAGAAAAAAACCTTGCTCTGATTCAGAAAATTCCAACGCCGATCACACCAGTCCGCATGGACAAAGAAAACCGTCATATCACACTCGCATACTTTGAGCAACGCAGTACAGTCGATTATATCGGTGCTGTTCAGGGAATCCCGGTCTGCTTTGATGCTAAAGAATGCAGTGTTGATACTTTTCCGTTAAGCAATATCCACCCGCATCAGGTCGAATTCATGAACGCCTTTGAGCAGCAGGGCGGAATTGCTTTTTTTCTTATTTTTTCAGTCATGCAGATCTGTTTTATTACCTTCCGCTCCGTGACCTGATGAAGTTCTGGAATCGCATGCAGTCCGGAGGGCGCAAAAGCTTTCGGCGCGAAGAATTGAATTCCATTTACTATTTACAGAAAAAAAATGGATTTCTTGTTCCCTATCTGGATGGAATCCAGACAGATCTGAAATTGCGGGATTGACATTTTCTATTTTTTCTACTATAATTTTCTTGTTTTTACATAGTAGCATGGTAGCACGTTAAAGTGTTTATCTGTAATGAGGAGGAAACGACTATGCAGCGAATTTTTCATACACCTGAAGGTGTTCGCGATATTTATAATGGAGAGTGCAGCCAGAAGCATCATCTTCAGACAGAAATCCGCAAAGTATTTGATTCCTATGGATATGAGGAGATTGAAACTCCTTCCTTTGAATATTTTGAAGTATTCAGCAGAGAAGTAGGTACAATTCCTTCCAAGGATCTGTATAAATTTTTTGACCGTGAAGGAAATACCCTGGTATTACGCCCGGACTTCACACCATCCGTATCAAGAGCCTGCGCTACTTATTTTAATCCGGAGCACCAGGTTATAACACTTTCTTATACAGGAAACACTTTTATCAATAATTCCAGCTATCAGGGCCGACTCAAAGAGACTACTCAGATGGGTGTAGAACGTATCGGTGATGATTCTGCCGAAGCAGATGCAGAACTTCTCGCCATGACAGTTGAATGCCTTTTAAAATCCGGATTTAAAAGAATTTCAGGTCAGTGTCGGACAGGTTGACTATTTCAAATCTCTTCTTCAGGATGCCAATCTGGATATCGAAGAAGAAGAAAATCTCCGTTCCCTGATCTCCCAGAAAAACTATTTTGGTGTAGAAGATCTTGTACGCAGCCAGAATATTCCGGAATCTCTGGAAAAAGCTTTTCTGGAACTTCCACACCTGTTCGGCTCTTCAGAAATTCTTCAGAAAGCACGCAGTCTGACAGACAATATCTGTGCAATCAAAGCGGTAGAACGGCTGGAAGAAATCTATGAAATTCTCAAAATTTACGGATATGAAAAGTATGTCAGCTTTGATTTCGGTATGCTCAGCAAATTTCAGTATTATACTGGAATCATTTTCCAGGCATATACTTATGGAACCGGTGAACCAGTTGTAAAAGGAGGACGTTACAACAATCTTCTGAAACATTTCGGCAAGCCTGCTGCCTCCATTGGTTTTGGCATCACTGTCGATAATCTCCTTATGGCTCTGTCCAGACAGAAGATTTCACTTCCTGAAAAAAAAAGCACCAGTCATTCTTACCTATACAGAAGCTAATCGCCGCGAAGCATCCTGGAAGCGCAGAAATTGAGAAATGAAGGAACGGCTGTAGCTCTTCGCCGTGAAAAGGAGGACTGCTAATATGAGATATCTTACCGTTGCCCTTACGAAGGGAAGACTTGCACAGAAAACGCTGGATATGTTTGAACAGATTGGAATCACCTGCGAAGAAATGCGTGACAAAGATACCCGCAAACTGATCTTTGTCAATGAAGATCTGAAATTACGTTTTTTCCTCGCCAAAGGACCTGATGTACCAACTTACGTTGAATACGGTGCTGCCGATATCGGCGTCACTGGCAAAGATATCATTCTTGAAGAAGGACGTAAGCTTTATGAAGTAATGGACCTCGGATTCGGGAAATGTCGTATGTGTGTCTGTGGACCGGAAGTGCCCGTGAACTGCTTCAGAACAACCAGTTGATCCGTGTTGCAACCAAATATCCAAACATTGCCAAAGACTATTTTTATAATAAGAAACATCAGACAGTAGAGATCATTAAGCTGAACGGTTCCATCGAACTGGCTCCGATCGTCGGACTTTCCGAAGTGATCGTAGATATTGTTGAAACTGGAAGCACCCTGCGTGAAAACGGTCTGAATGTTCTTGAAGAAGTCTGCCCGCTTTCTGCAAGAATGGTCGTAAACCAGGTCAGCATGAAAATGGAAGATGAACGAATCCGTAACCTGATCCGTGATCTCAGAAATGTGATCAGTAAATAATAACCAACAGAAGGGATGAACATAATGCGTACAGTAGCACTTACAAAAGAAAGTACAAAAGATATTCTGGAAAATCTCCTGAAACGAAGCCCAAACAACTATGGCAAATTGAAGCAGCAGTTGACGAAATTCTGAACAAAGTAAAAACAGAAGCGATGCCGCTCTTTGCCTATACAAAAGAGTTCGACAAACAGAGATCAGTGCAGATACGAATCAAAGTAACTGAAGAAAGAAATAAAAGAAGCTTATGAGGCAGTCGATCCGGCTCTGATCGATGTTATCCGCAAAGCACTTGTAATATCAGAGGCTATCACGAAAAACAGCGCCAGAACAGCTGGTTCACCAGTGAAACAAATGGTACCATGCTTGGACAGAAAGTAACTGCACTTGAACGTGTTGGTGTTTACGTTCCGGGCGGAAAGGCTGTTTATCCTTCTTCCGTATTGATGAACATCGTTCCGGCCAAAGTAGCAGGAGTAAATCAGATTGTTATGACAACTCCTCCGGGAAAAAACGGTAAAGTCAATCCATCCACTCTGGTTGCAGCCAAAGAAGCCGGTGCAGATGAAATTTACAAAGTCGGCGGAGCACAGGCAATCGGTGCTCTTGCTTACGGTACAGAAAGCATTCCAAAAGTTGACAAGATCGTAGGACCTGGAAACATCTTTGTAGCACTTGCCAAAAAAGCAGTCTATGGCTATGTCAGCATTGACTCCATTGCCGGTCCAAGTGAGATTCTGGTTCTTGCCGATGAAACAGCCAATCCAAGATATGTAGCTGCCGACCTTCTTTCACAGGCAGAACATGACGAGCTTGCTTCTGCCATCCTGATCACGACCAGCAAAGAGTTCGCTGCAAAAGTCAGTGAAGAAGTAGACGGCTTCGTCAAAGTCCTTTCCCGTAAAGAGATCATCCAGAAATCTCTGGATAACTTGGTTATATTTTGATCGCAGAAGACATGGATGAAGCCATTGAAGCAGCCAACGCCATTGCTTCTGAACATATGGAGATTGTAACTGCCAACCCATTTGAAGTAATGATGAAAGTCCGCAATGCCGGAGCAATCTTTATCGGTGAAAACAGCTCTGAACCACTCGGCGATTATTTTGCCGGACCAAACCATGTTCTTCCGACAAATGGAACAGCAAAATTCTTCTCCGCACTTTCTGTCGATGATTTTGTAAAAAAAATCCAGTATCGTGTACTATTCAAGAGAAGCTCTGCGTAAAATTCACAAAGACATTGAACAGTTTGCAACTTCAGAACAGCTGACTGCACATGCCAACTCTATTGCTGTCCGTTTTGAAGACGAAGAACAGTAGGAGGAAACAGATATGGCAAGAGAAGCATCTGTAGAACGTAATACAAAGAAACAGAGATCAAACTCAAACTGACTCTGGATGGAACTGGTTATCTGATATTGAAACCGGCGTCGGTTTCTTTAACCATATGCTTGATGGTTTCACAAGGCAGGCCTTTTTGATCTCTGCGTTCGTGTCCATGGCGATCTGGAGGTAGATGACCATCATACAATTGAAGATACCGGTATTGTCCTTGGTACTGCGATCAAAGAAGCAATTGGAGACAAGAAAGGAATCCGCCGCTACGGAAGCTGTATCCTCCCAATGGATGAAGTTCTTGTTACTCTGTGCAATCGACCTTTCCGGCCGGCCATATTTTTCATGGGATGCAGAGTTTACTTCCGAAAGATCGGAGATATGTCCACTGAATGGTAAAAGAGTTTTTCTATGCTATTTCTTATTCCTGTGGCATGAACCTGCATATCAAAGTACTTACCAGTGGCAACAGCATCATGTTGCCGAAGCAATGTTCAAAAGCTTTTCCAAAGCATTGGATCAGGCTGTTTCCTATGATCCACGCATTACAGATGTACTCTCTACCAAGGGAAGTCTTGCATAAGGAGGAATACACATGGCAGATAAACTACTGATTCCATGCCTGTATCTGCAATCAGGAAAGGCAGTTACCGGATTTGGTCAACGAAATCTCTTTGGAGAAGGAAATATAGAAGATCTTGTGCGTTTTTACCGAGATAACGGAGCAGATGAACTGCTGGTTTTTGACTTTTCGTCTGGAGATAAAGAGCATGATCAGGCTATTGCAAATATCAAACAGATTTGTGCGATTGCTGAAATTCCTGTTATGGCAGCTGGAAATATCAATCGCATGGAAGATGTCAAAAAGCTTCTTTATGCCGGATGTGCCAAAGTTGTTCTGAATTTTTCCAAAGAAAGTAATATTTTACTTCTTGAGGAAGTATCCAAACGTTTTCGGTAAAGAAAAAATGGTCATCAGTATTTTCTTCTAATGGAAGAATTTGCAGATAACCAAAAACTGATTGAAAAGTATGCAGATGAAATTCTTGCATTGGATACGATTCAGGACGAAATCGCTACGAGTTCTGATATGAAGGTTATTCTTCATACAGAAGAGAAGTAAACAGATGCCTGAAAGATCTTCTCAAAAAAGAATCTGTACATGCTTTAAGCGGTGCTTATATCAGTTCTCTTGAGGTGAAACTTATTAATTTCAAAGAAGACTGCAAAGCTTCCGGAATTCCGTCATTACTTTCGAAGTGCTATCAGCTGGTCTGATTTCAAACTCAACAATGACGGATTGATTCCGGTGGTAGTTCAGGATTACAAAAACGACCAGGTACTTATGGTAGCATATATGAATGAAGAGGCCTTCCAAAATACTCTGAAAACTGGTAAAATGACTTACTGGAGCCGCAGTCGTCAGGAACTCTGGCTCAAGGGTCTTACTTCCGGTCACTTTCAGTATGTAAAATCACTTGCGCTGGACTGCGACAATGATACAATCCTCGCTAAAGTCGATCAGATCGGAGCAGCTTGCCACACTGGCAGCCGCAGCTGCTTCTTTAAACCTCTGGTTCAGAAGAGTATAACGATACAAACCCACTTCATATCTTTCAGGATGTGTATGATGTGATCGCAGACCGTAAAATTCATCCTAAAGAAGGCTCTTATACAAATTATCTTTTCGACAAAGGTATTGATAAGATTCTGAAAAAGGTCGGAGAAGAATGTGCAGAAATTATTATAGCGGCAAAAAATCCTGACAAAGAAGAAATCAAATATGAAATTTCGGATTTTCTGTATCATGCCATGGTTCTGATGGTAGAAAAGGGAGTTACCTGGGAAGAGATTACCAGTGAACTTGCCAGAAGGTAACCCATGTCTGCAGAATATCCCACAGGAGAATTATCTTGGAAACAAAGACAGATAGACTTTTTATAATCATACCGGCATATAACGAACGAGAAAATATCCGACAAGTACTTGATGACTGGTATCCTGTCATTCAGGCGCATTCCGGAAACGGTGAATCCCGCCTGGTTGTGATTGATGACGGAAGCAAGGATGATACATACATAATCATGCAGGAATATGCAAAAGAACACCCTTTGTTCAGCCCTATCACGAAAACAAACAGTGGACATGGTGCAACTGTTTTTATATGGATATCATTATGCACTTGATCATGGTGCAGATTTTGTTTTTCAGACTGATTCAGATGGTCAGACACTTCCCTCTGAATTTGAACAGTTTTGGGATCAGAGGGAAGCATGGGATATGGTCATTGGGTGGCGAAACAACCGTCAGGATGGCGGCAGTCGTATCTTTGTTACTCGTATTCTACGCCTTGTGATTCGTATCTGTTTCGGTGTTTCCGTAAAGGATGCCAACACGCCATTCCGTCTGATGAAATCAGAGACTCTACGCAAATATATTGACCTGATCCCTAATGATTTTAATCTGTCCAATGTGATCTTGTCAGTAATCTATGCAAAAAAGGGATGCCGCGTCAAATATCTGCCAATCACTTTCCGTCCAAGACAGGGCGGTATCAACTCGATTAATATGAAAAAGATCTTCAAGATTGGTCGCCAGGCACTGAAGGATTTTCGCCAGATCAATCGTGTGCTGAATTGAAGATAATTAAAAACATTAATCCATTTTACAATCTTTATACAACAAACGTATCATTAGGGTGGTATTCTTAGGAATACCGCCTTTTTTTTATTAATTTAAAAAAAAGTTCTTGACCCTATAGTTACTATATAGTTTACTATGTAGAGGACTTATTCAAAACCTTGTATTAACTATAGGGTTTGGGATAAAAATAAATGATAACAGGATCTTATCAAGGAGGATTAAGATGAAAAATTAGTGGTTATGGGATTAGCAATGGCAATGACAGTATCTATATGAATGGTGTATGTGCACAGCCGGTTCATGCAGCAAAGGAAAAGGACTGAAAGTTGCACTTCTGATGTCAGGTGCTGCAAATGATCAGGTTGGAACCAGACCGCATATGAAGGTGCTCAGAAAGCCTGTGATAAATACGGATGTGAACTTGCTTATACAGAAAATCTGGAAGCTGCTGACATTTCTGCTGCTTTTGCTGATTATGCAAGCGCAGGATATGATGTAGTAATTGGCCATGGATACGAATTTGGTGATCCTGCACTGGAAGTTGCAGAGACTTATCCAGCTACAAAATTTATCTGTACAGAATCTGACGCTTCTTCTGACAATGTTGCATCTTATGTAATGGCATGTGAACAGACTGCTTATGTAGAAGGAATCATTGCCGCATCTATGACAAAATCCGACAAACTCGGTGCAATCGGACCAATCCAGGGTGATTCCCTTGTGAAGATCGTAAACGGATATGAAGATGGTGCAAAATCCGTAAATCCAGATATTGAAGTTCAGACAGCATGGACCAACTCCTTTGTTGATACACAGCTTGCACAGGAAGCTGCAAAAGCAATGATTGAAAATGGCGTAGATGTAATCAAACACTGTGCAAATGCATGTGGAAATGGTGCAATTGCTGCAGCTGTTGATGCAGACATCTGGTGCCAGGGCGACTCCTATGATCAGAGTTCTTTAGCACCTGAGAACATTCTTGACTCTGCAATCTATAACCTTGACGTTGTAATTGATAAAGCTATTGAAAGTGTTGTTGACGATAGTTTGAAGGAGATGTTTACAACCTCGGTATGGCAGACGGAGCAGTAGAAGTTCTTCTTTCTGATAATCTTACAGATGAAGTAAAAGCAACTGCACAGGATGCAATTGACAAAATCGTTTCCGGCGAACTTGAGGTTGAACGTGATTACACATTAAGAGATTAATGTAACTATTCAGTACCCTTACAGTTACAGATTAATCATTAACTAATTTGACATAAAGGAGAAAGCCATGTCCCTTCTTCAATTGAAACATATTTGTAAATCATTTTCCGGGGTATATGCAAACGAGAATATTAACCTATCTGTAGAAAAGGGTGAGATTCATGCCCTTCTTGGTGAAAATGGTGCCGGAAAGACTACGCTTGTAAATATTATTTTCGGTCTTTACACCGCGGACAGTGGTGAAATACTTTGGAAAGGCAAACCTGCAGATTTTGCTTCCCCAAAAGAAGCAATCGAAGCGGGTGTCGGAATGGTTCAGCAGCACTTTTCTCTTGTAAATAAAATGACCGTTCTGGATAATATCATATTAAATCTGAAGGGCAATTCCTTTTTCCTTGACAGAGCAGCTGCGAGAAAAAACTAACAGATCTGGCTGAAAAATACGGATTACATGTAAATCCAGATGCTTTGATCAGCGATCTGTCCGTTGGAGAACAGCAGCGTGTCGAGATTCTAAAAGCTTTGTACAGGAATGTAGAACTTCTGATTCTGGACGAACCTACAGGTGTTCTTACACCACAGGAGACTACTCATTTTTTGAAGTTCTGCGTAATCTTAAAAAGAGGGATATGGAATCATTATCATCACTCATCGAATGAGTGAGATTATGGCAATCAGTGATAAGGTCACCATTCTTCGTGATGGAAAACAGGTTGCTGATCTGACTACAAAAGATACGAACCCTGAAGAATTATCTGCCTATATGATCGGGCGTGAGCTTTCGGAAGACTATCATATAGAAGGATCTCCCAAAAATGAGGTAATGCTGGAGCTGAAACATGTATCCAACTGCCACCGAAAACACAGCCGTCATAAGCTGGATGATATCAGTCTTACTATCCATAAAGGAGAGATCCTTGGTATTGCTGGCGTAGAAGGAAACGGTCAGAAAGAACTGGCTGAAGTAATTACAGGAATTCAGAAAACAGGTTCCGGAGAAATTCTTCTGGATGGCGCAAATCTGGCAGGCGAGGGTATTCGCGGGCGATATGAAGCAGGTGTTTCTTATATTTCAGAAGACAGACTACAGGATAGTCTGATCACAGGAATGAGTATTACAGAGAATCTTATTTTACGTGAATATAAGAAATCTCCATTTGCTCGTCATTCTCTGGTAAATATGTCTGCTATCCGAAAAAACGCAGCTGAAAAAATGCAGCAGTACCATGTGCGTGCTTCTGGTAAATCGGGGATTGACACGCCTGTAAAACTATTGTCTGGGGGAAACCAGCAGAAACTGATTATTGCAAGAGAATTGCATGATCATGCTAAAGTAATCATAGCAAGCCAGCCAACCAGAGTCTTGATATTGGTGCGACTGAATTTGTCCGTCAGCAGCTGACTGAACAGAGAAATGCAGGAAAAGGCGTTATGCTGATTTCTGCAGACCTGGAGGAAATCATGGCATTAAGCGATAGAATTGCTGTGCTCTTTGGTGGAAAGATTGTTGGAATTTTAAGCAGAGAAGAAGCAACCGTACAGAAAATTGGTCTTCTCATGGGTGGAA
>ENA-OQER01001502-OQER01001502.1-human-gut-metagenome-genome-assembly--contig:-NODE-1502-length-11081-cov-3.341884_pt1 | contig 11081 bp, 15 predicted proteins | sample MGYA00242797_ERZ504639 | MGnify/ENA primary metagenome ERZ504639 (study PRJEB26092, sample SAMD00036306) | human gut metagenome | host: Homo sapiens | study: EMG produced TPA metagenomics assembly of...
ATTTTGCATATGGAAATCAAGTGGAAATCGTGTATAATGTAAGCTGTCAGACGGAGTGAAAAAAGGACTACCTATTATAATAGTACCTGTGAACATGATTTTACGGTTGTCTGGCAATAATCATATAAAGGCAGAAGTGTCAGGGCAATAAACTTCTGCAGTTTTTTGTGGGCTGGGCTGTGCTTTTGCATATGTTCAGCTTGAATTTCAAAGCTGCAACTATACTATACTAAAGGAGGGATGCACATGGATCTCGTCATCAAGCGTCTGTCTTCAATCGAAGAGGCCTCAGCCGGTATCATTGAGGCTGCCGAGAACGAAAAGAAGGCACTGGAACAGCAGATGCGTGAACGTATTCAGGCATTTGATGAAGAGGCTGAGAAAGCTACGCAGGAGAAGCTTGATCAGATTCGTTCCAGCTTAAATGAAGAAATGCAAAAAAAGTCTTGCCGATCTGCAGAAAGCAACTGAAGATTCGATTCAGGCAATCGAAAATGATTACAATCAGAATCATGAAAAGCTTGCTGCCGGATTGATCGCAAAAATGATCGAGGAGTAAAATTATGGGAAATCTGTTAGCCTACAGCGGTACAGCGACCAAGATTCGCGGCATGCGAAGGAAGCTTCTGACCGCTAAAGATTTTCAGCATCTCGCCTCTTTGACATCCGTTTCCGATGCCATCGGATTTCTGAAAACAAAGTCCGCCTATGCTGGTATTTTCGCAAATTCCAACGAAAATTCCCTGCACCGCGGAGAGATCGAGAAAATGCTCACAAACGCAATCTACACGGATTTCCAGAGTATCTACCGTTTCGCAACCATACATCAGCGTAAAATCCTGGATCTGTACTTCCGCAGATACGAGATCGGACTTCTGAAAACCTGTATGCGAATGGTATTTGACCACAGAGATGTTGAATTGAATTTCGATATTTTCAAAGATTTCTTTGAAAAACACTCGGACATCAATTTGACCGCTCTTTCCAACTGTAAAACTCTGGATGAGTTTGTAAGCCTTCTGAAAGGAAGCATCTACTATCGTCCTTTATCTCTTCTCTCCGGTCTGTCCGAACCTACTTTGTGGGATTACGAGATGGCACTTGACCTGTGCTATTTCAAATGGTTCTGGGACAGCCGCAAAAAGGTTCTGACTCGTGACGAAGAAAGAATCTTTATGGACGATTACGGTGTCAAAATGGATTTGCTGAACATACGTTGGATTTATCGTTCCAAGCATTTTTACAACATGAGCAATGCGGACGTCTATGCACATCTGATCGGTATCCAATACCGTCTTCAGACCTCTCAGATCAAAGAGATGGTCGAAGCTGCAACTACAGATGAACTGACCGCAGCCATCAGAAATACTTACTACGGACGACATTTCCCGGAGGAAGCAAAACTTTCACTGGACGATGCCTATTATCAGATCCGTTATCGTGTTCAGCGTAAGAACGCAAAGGAGGATCCATTCTCCATTGCAGTTATCATTTCATATCTCTATGAGAAAGAACATGAGGTTGACGACCTCACAACCACGCTTGAGTGCATCCGATACGGTCTTCCGACCAGTGAGACGCAAAAATATATTTCAAATCTGAAAAGGGGGTGTAATCGTTGATTGAGAAAATGAAATTTCTGAGCGTTACCGGTCCGAAAGAAGACATCGACCGTGTGGTGAATGACTATTTATCCAAATACGAAATTCATCTGGAAAATGCTCTTTCCGAGCTTAAGACTGTCAAGTCTCTTCGTCCTTATATTGAGATCAATCCTTATAAAGACAAGCTCACAAAAGCAGAAGAATTCGCTTCCATGCTCGGTACGGATAAAAATCAGGAAAAACCAACCGGCACTATTTCGATTGAAGAAGCTTCTGAGACTCTCGCAACTCTGGAAAGCAAATTTTCTGATATTTATACAAGAACCAATGCTCTGGAAGCAAAGAAGGAAGATCTGAAAGCTTCTTATGAACGTTTAAGACCGTTCCTTGGATTCGATTTTGATATTCACAGCGTACTGCAGTTTAAGTTTATCAAATATCGTTTCGGTAAGATCACACGCGATTACTACAAAAAACTGGAGCACTATGTCTACGAAAATCTGGACACCGTGTTCTATCGCTGCAGCGAAGATGAGCAGTATGTATGGGGTGTTTACTTTGTGCCGGCGGGCAGAGCCGGACAGATCGATGCCGTATTTTCTTCCCTGCACTTTGAACGCATCCACCTTCCGGATGAATACGAAGGTATTCCACAGGAAGTCGGTACAAAACTTCAGTCTGATATCCATGATCTTGATGTCCAGCTTCAGGAGTGCCGTGAAGAAAGTGCGAAACTGCTCAACGAGTACAAAAACAAAGTCCTGCTTTGCAGAGACAAATTCCGTTCACTCACTTCAAACTTTGATGTGCGTAAACTTGCAGCCTGCACAAAAGAAGGTAAACAGGTCTTCTACATTCTGTGTGGCTGGATGACGGAAAGCGATGCCGCTCGTTTTGAAAAAGACGTAGCCGATGACAAGAATCTGTTCTGTCTGATCGAAAGCAATGAAGATCAGGATAAAGACAGCACACTGACACCGCCTACCAAATTGAAAAACCCTGGTATCTTCCGTCCGTTTGAATTATTTGTTCGTATGTACGGTCTTCCGTCTTACAATGAGATCGACCCGACCATCTTCGTAGCACTGACCTATTCCTTTATTTTCGGTGCCATGTTCGGTGATGTCGGTCAGGGACTCTGCCTGGTGATCGGCGGTGCCCTGCTCTACCATTTCAAAAAAATGGAACTCGCAGCATGCTTAAGCAGTGCCGGAGTCTTCTCTACGATCTTCGGTTTCCTGTTCGGCAGTTTCTTCGGTTTTGAGGATGTCATACCTGCACTCTGGATGCATCCGAAGGATGCAATGACAACGCTTCCGTTTATCGGTACTATGAACACCGCTTTCGTTGTTGCCATCGCATTTGGTATGTTCCTGATCCTGACAACGATGGTTCTGCATATTATCAATGCAGTCCGCAGAAAAGATGCTGAGAACATCTTCTTTGATACAAACGGTATCGCCGGTTTTGTATTCTACGGTGCGATCGTTGCAGTCGTTTTCTTATTTATGACAGGTCATGCCATCCCGCAGCCGGTGTTCTGGTGGTTATGTTCCTCATTCCGCTGATCCTGATCGGCTTCAAAGAGCCGCTCGGTAAACTGGTAGAGAAAAAAGCAGATGCTATGCCAAAAGAAAAAGGCATGTTCCTTGTAACTGCATTTTTCGAACTGTTTGATGTATTACTGAGCTACTTCTCCAACACGCTGTCTTTCGTGCGTATCGGTGCTTTCGCCGTCAGCCACGCAGCTATGATGGAAGTAGTCCTGATGCTTGCCGGAGCCGAATCCGGAAACATCAACTGGATCGTTATCGTACTTGGTAACGTTTTTGTATGTGCAATGGAGGGTCTGATCGTTGGTATCCAGGTACTTCGTCTGGAATACTACGAAATGTTCAGCCGTTTCTATAAAGGCGAAGGACATCCATTCACACCATTTGTTAAAAAATCCGTTGATTAACATTTAAAAGCAAAATAACGGAAATAAAATATTTTATATTTGTGAGTTCATAATCACACACGATTAAGGAGGAAATTACTATGTCAACTATTACAAAATTCATTTTTATCGCAGCACTGCTTCTGAGCATCGTCGTACCAACCGCAGCATTTCTGATCGGTGAAAAGAACCGTGGACGCTTCAAAACCACACTTGGCATCAACTGCTTCCTCTTCTTTGGAACCATGGCTCTTGCCGTTATCATGATCTTCACAGGCGACGGTTCTGTAGCACTGGCAGCTGATACTGCTTCTGCATCTGCAAGCGGTCTGGCAGCTGGTATGGGTTATCTGGCAGCTGCACTGGTAACCGGTCTTTCCTGCATCGGTGGTGGTATCGCCGTTGCAAACGCAGCAAGTTCTGCTCTGGGTGCTATCAGTGAAGACGGAAGCATCTTTGGTAAATCCATGATCTTCGTAGCCATGGCCGAAGGTATCGCTCTGTACGGTCTGATCATCTCCTTCATGATCCTTGGTAAACTTTAATTTCCTGTTCGCATATCAGGAGGCAATTAATTTATGAAAATGTTCTTAATCAGTGATAACGTCGATACTCTGACCGGCATGCGTCTGGCAGGCGTAGAAGGCTGTATCGTGCACGAACGTGCGGAACTTCGTAAAGCACTGGAAGATGCGATTGCCAATAAAGAAAACGGTATTATTCTCCTGACCGAAAAATTCGGTCGGGAGTTTCCGGATATTATTGATGATGTCCGCTTAAACCGCCGTCTTCCACTTCTTATCGAAATCCCTGACCGCCACGGTACCGGCCGCAAACCGGACTTTATCACTTCCTATGTAAGCGAAGCAATCGGAATAAAATTATAAAGAAGGTGAGATATTTTGACTACGGAAGAAAAGCTTAAATATTTTGAAGAATCTTCTCTGGAAGAGGCCAGAAAACAGGCTTCTGCCATGATCGAAGAATATAAAGTAAATCTGGACAAGGTAGAAAAAGAACACAAAGCAACCACTCTTCGCCAGTCTGATTTACAGTTAAAAACAGAAAGCGACAATCTGAAGAGAAACAACAATATGGCTCTTTCCAAAGAGCAGCTTCAGATCAAGCGTAAGATCACACAGAAACAGAATGAACTGAAAGAAAAGCTTTTTGTCGAAGTAAAACAGCTGCTTGAAGATTACATGACTACTTCAGCATATCAGCAGCTGCTGATCAAACAGATCAAAAACATTCAGAAAGAGGCCGGTTCCGGAAAACTGATCCTTTACATTGACCCTGCAGACTCCGACAAACGTTCCAGTCTCCAGGTCGCAACCGGAGCTCCTGTTACCGTTTCCGAATATTCCTTTATGGGCGGCACAAGAGCCGTTCTTCAGGATCGCAACATCCTGATCGACAATTCTTTCGCTTCCAAACTGGAAAAGTTAAAAGCAGACTTCTCATTTAACGGAGGTGCTACAAATGCATAAAACAGGTACTATTTACGGCATTAACGGTCCTGTTATTTACCTGAAAGGCAACACAGGATTTCAGATGGCTGAAATGGTCTACGTCGGAAAAGAACGTCTGGTAGGCGAAGTTATCCGTCTGACAAACGATATCACGACCATTCAGGTCTTCGAGGAAACCACAGGACTGCGTCCTGGTGACCCGGTAGAAGCTACCGGCGATGCTATTTCCGTAACACTTGGTCCTGGTATCCTCAACAATATTTTTGACGGTATCGAGCGTCCGTTAAGTGAGATCGCAAAATCCTCCGGTAAATACATCAGCCGTGGTGTCAGCGTTGATTCTCTGGATACGGAGAAAAAATGGCAGACACATATCACCGTAAAACCGGGTGAATTTGTTTCCGGCGGCACGATCATCGCAGAAGTTCAGGAAACACAGGCAATCGTCCACAAATCCATGGTTCCTCCGAACATTTCCGGTACTGTGCTGGAAGTTGCAATGGATGGAGAATACACGATCAACGAACCGATCGTAACCGTTCAGCTTGCAAACGGAAAAGAAGAAAAACTGACACTGGCTCAGAAATGGCCGATCCGTGTTCCGCGTCCGACTGCTGCAAGATTCGCAGCAAGCAAACCGCTGATCACCGGACAGCGTATCCTCGATACTCTGTTCCCGATCGCCAAAGGTGGTACTGCTGCTATCCCTGGCGGTTTCGGTACCGGAAAAACCATGACACAGCATCAGATCGCCAAATGGTCCAACGCCGACATCATCATCTACATCGCTGCGGTGAGCGTGGTAACGAGATGACACAGGTTCTGGAAGAGTTCTCTGAACTGGTTGACCCAAGAAGCGGCAAACCTCTGATGGACCGTACTACTCTGATCGCCAATACTTCCAACATGCCGGTAGCTGCCCGTGAGGCTTCTATCTATACCGGTATCACACTGGCTGAGTATTACCGCGATATGGGTTACGACGTTGCAATCATGGCAGACTCCACTTCCCGTTGGCTGAGGCACTTCGAGAGCTGTCCGGACGTCTGGAAGAAATGCCTGCAGAGGAAGGTTTCCCTGCTTACCTGGCATCCCGCCTTTCCGCTTTCTACGAGCGTGCCGGCATGATGCAGACCTTAAACGGCTCCGAAGGAAGTGTTCCATCATCGGTGCGGTTTCCCCTCAGGGCGGTGACTTCTCCGAACCGGTCACACAGAATACCAAACGTTTCGTACGCTGCTTCTGGGGACTGGATAAATCCCTGGCATATGCAAGACATTTCCCGGCTATCCACTGGCTGACCAGTTACAGTGAATATGTAAATGACCTGGCACCATGGTACCGTGACAATGCCGACAAGAATTTCGTAGACGAACGAAATCAGCTGATGGCGATCCTGAACCAGGAAAGCAACCTGATGGAGATCGTAAAACTGATTGGTAGTGATGTACTTCCGGATGACCAGAAACTGACACTGGAGATCGCCAGAGTCATCCGTCTGGGATTCCTTCAGCAGAATGCATTCCACAAAGACGATACCTGTGTTCCGATCCGCAAACAGTTCCTGATGATGGACCTGATCCTGTATCTGAACACAAAGGCAAAAGCCTGGTTACCATGGGTATGCCGATGTCCATTTTGAAAGAAAGCAACATTTTTGACCGCATCATTTCCGTGAAATACGATGTTCCAAATGACCGTCTGGATATGTTCGATGACTACCGCAAAGAAGTCGATCGTTTCTATGACGAAGTACTTGAAAAGAACGCTTAGGAGGAAAAGAAATGTCAATAGAATATTTAGGCCTGAACGAGATCAACGGCCCTCTGGTCGTTCTGGAAGGCGTGCAGAATGCCTCCTTTGAAGAAATCGTAGAGATCGTTGTGGATAACAACGAAAAGAAACTCGGTCGTATCGTAGAGCTCTACGAAGACAAAGCCGTTATCCAGGTATTTGAGGGAAATGAAGGTATGTCCCTTAAAAATACCCACACAAAGCTGACCGGACATCCGATGGAGCTTGCCGTATCACTGGACATCCTCGGCCGTACCTTCAATGGTATCGGACAGCCGATCGATGGTCTGGGTGATATCTATCCGGAAGCACACATCAATGTAAACGGTCTGCCGCTGAACCCGGTTACCCGTGAATATCCGCGTAACTACATTCGTACCGGTATTTCCGCGATCGATGGTCTAACCACTCTGATCCGCGGACAGAAGCTTCCGATTTTCTCCGGAAATGGTCTGCCACATGACCGTCTGGCAGCTCAGATCGTAAAACAGGCTTCTCTGGGTGATAATTCCGATGAAAAATTTGCGATCGTTTTCGCAGCTATGGGTGTTAAATATGACGTAGCAGAATTCTTCCGCAAGACTTCGAAGAAAGCGGTGTTTCTGACCACGTAGTTATGTACCTGAACCTGGCAAACGACCCGGTTGTAGAGCGTCTGATCACACCGAAGGTTGCCCTCACCGCAGCAGAGTATCTGGCATTTGAAAAAGGCATGCACATCCTGGTTATCTTAACCGATATGACATCCTTTGCAGAGGCCATGCGTGAGGTTTCTTCCTCAAAAGGTGAGATTCCTTCCCGTAAAGGTTATCCTGGATACCTCTACAGTGAACTGGCTACAATCTACGAACGTGCCGGTATCGTAGAAGGCGTCGAAGGTTCTGTAACACAGATCCCGATCCTGACTATGCCGAATGATGATATTACACACCCGATCCCTGACCTGACCGGTTACATCACCGAAGGTCAGATCGTACTGGATCGTCAGCTGCACGGACAGGCAATCTACCCGCCGATCAACGTACTGCCTTCTCTGTCCCGTCTGATGAAGGACGGTATCGGTGCAGGTTATACAAGAGAAGATCATCAGGATGTTGCAAACCAGTTATTCTCCTGCTACGCAAAAGTTGGAGATGCAAGAGCCCTGGCATCCGTTATCGGTGAGGACGAACTTTCTCCTCTGGATAAAACCTATCTGAAATTCGGACAGGCATTCGAGCATACCTTTGTCGGACAGGGCGAGGACGAGAACCGTTCTATCGTTGAGACTCTTGATCTTGGCTGGAAACTTCTGCGTATGCTGCCAAGAGAAGAACTTGACCGTATCGATAGAAGATCCTGGATAAATATTATAACGAATAGAGGTGAGCCTATGGATCCGAATACCTTCCCTACGAAGGGCAATTTAATTCTGGCAAAAAACTCCCTCGCACTTGCCAAACAGGGCTATGTGCTGATGGACAAAAAAAGAAATATTCTGATCAGGGAACTTATGGGACTCATCCAGCAGGCCGAATCCATTCAGAAAGAAATTGATTCTACCTTCCGCATGGCTTATGCCGCACTGCAGATGGCAAACATCAAACTGGGCATCAGCCTTGTAGAAGAGATCTCCTACTCCGTACCGGTTGAGGATTCGATCCGCATCCGTACAAGAAGTATCATGGGTACGGAGATCCCCCTGGTAGAAGCTGATACCAGACCTGCTTTCCCGACTTACGCTTACTACAGTACAAACATTGCACTGGATCAGGCAAAAGCCTCATTTGAAAAAGTAAAGCAGCTTTCCATCAAGCTTTCCATGATCGAAAATTCAGCTTACCGGCTGGCAAACAATATCAAAAAAACCCAGAAGCGTGCCAACGCTCTGAAAAATATTACCATCCCACGTTATACCGTTCTTACAAAAGACATTCAGAATGCACTGGAAGAAAAAGAGCGTGAAGAATTCACCCGACTGAAGGTCATCAAAAGAATGCAGAGCAAGAAGGCTTAACAAGTGGATTTCCCGAACCTGGCGGACAATTTTTTGTCCCCTGGGTTCTGTCTTTTTTCTCCCACAGTTCTCTCATATTTCAGACGTAAAATCTTTATTCAGGCAGAACACACTTAGACCCGGAATGTGATCTCGGTCAGGTCTGCTGACATTTACCTGTCAGAATATGTGTTTTCTCTTGACTTTCCAAGCTAAATCCTGTAAAATTCTTATGTAATAATTTTGTAATATATTTAACATGATTTCAAAATCTTGATCTTCATGATTTTTAAAAGGAGCAATTTATGAAAAAGCAGATTATCGTTACCATGCTTTTAGCAGCAGCACTTGGCACAGTCAGTCCTTCTATGAAAGCGGAAGCAAAGTGGAGGGCAGATGCAAACGGCCGCTGGTATACCATCAAAGCTGCACCGGGCTACGCTGTTGGCTGGAAGCAGATCGGTAAGTATACTTACTATTTTGAAAAAAACAAATACGCCGTAACCGGCTGGAAATTGATCGATAAAAAATGGTACTATTTTGATATAAAAGGCAGGCTGCTCGCCAATCGCTGGGTAGATGGATATTATCTTTCTGCTGACGGCTCCATGGCTGCAAGCACTGTCATTACCTCCGGGGATCAAAGTTACACGATTGATGCAAACGGAAACATTGTCAGGGATCCTTCTTCTTCAGACGGTTCTAACATCCTGATTCCCGGCGTGACGGAAAACAAAAATACCTGGGTAGAGAATGATGGTAAGTATTATTACTACAACTACAAAGGTAAACTTGCAAAAGGCTGGCTGCGTATCCGTGACAAAACTTATTATCTTAATACCGAAACTGGAGAACGTTACAGTGGCTGGCTCAAATACAAGGGCAAATATTATTACTTTGATGCTGAAACCGGCCTGATGCTGAAAGGCTGGAACAAGATCGGCAACTATACATACTTCTTTAAAACAGACGGTTCTGCACCGAGAAAGTGGAAAAAGATCAAAGGCAAATATTATTACTTCGGTAAAAAAGGCCGTATGTACACCAACAGGATCATCAGCAAAAAGTATTATGTAAATGCCGCCGGTGAACGTACTTATGGTTTCGCTCAGATCGGTGCCGACACTTACTATTTCCATCCGACAACCGGAAAGATGATGACCGGCTGGGTACTGGTTGGCAGCAAATATTATTACTTTGATGCAAACGGTAAAATGGTCACCGATACCTGGATCGGCAAACGCTACCTGAAATCAAACGGTCAGATGGCAAAGAGCTGCTGGGTAGGTGCTTACTATATAAACAAAAAGGGAAACCGTACCAGAAAGACACGTTCTACCGGAATCTGGACACAGAAAGGCAAAACCTACTTCCTGGATTCCAATTACCAGAAAGTAAAAAGCCAGTGGGTCGTTTCTGCAAGTGGCAGATATTATTATACAGATGAGAACGGCATTGTCCTCACCAACCAGTGGGTAGGCAATTATTATGTAGGAGAAACTGGTGCAAGAGTCACCAGCCAGAAACTGCAGATTGATGATAAGACTTACTATTTACTTCCGACGGAAGCAAAGCAACCGGTATTGTTACCCTGAACGGCAAAACCTATTTATTTGACCGTAACGGAGTCATGGTTACAGGATGGTATAATAACAGCGTCGCAACGTTCTATTTTCTTCCGACGACCGGTGAAATGGTCAAGAGCCAGATCATGATCATTGACAACGTATTCTACTCTTTCGATGCAAATGGATATATGACTGACCAGAATGCTTCCGATTCCGATCTGACATTCGGTTCCAAAATTGCAGCTTATGCGACTCAGTTTATCGGAAATCCATATGTTTACGGCGGAACCAGCCTGACAAACGGTGCAGACTGCTCCGGTTTTACGCAGTCCGTCATGAGCCATTTTGGCATCAAGATCCCTCGTACCGCCGACCAGCAGGCAATCGGCTACGATGCACAACAACCAAATATGCTACCGCAAAAATCATTTCCATCAACAATATCCAGCCCGGAGATCTGGTATTTTATTACCAGCCAATCTCACACGTTGGGCTTTACATCGGAAACGGGCTGATTGTACACGCCTCTACAGAGGCAGCTTACCCGGTGGGCGGTATTAAGACCTCACCATTTGACTTTGCTACGATCCGTGCGATTGTACGCTACTGGTAAGCAAGTGCAGAGAGGTTTTAGAATGTGCAAATGAACGCCATAGAAATGATTTTATAAAATATAACGCCATGATGATTCGAAAACAATCTCCTGACACGCTGCGTTTCCTGTTCGGT
>ENA-OQER01001503-OQER01001503.1-human-gut-metagenome-genome-assembly--contig:-NODE-1503-length-11070-cov-2.232569_pt1 | contig 11070 bp, 14 predicted proteins | sample MGYA00242797_ERZ504639 | MGnify/ENA primary metagenome ERZ504639 (study PRJEB26092, sample SAMD00036306) | human gut metagenome | host: Homo sapiens | study: EMG produced TPA metagenomics assembly of...
CGGGTCAAGGCTGGTTTTGCCGGTTTGCGGTGCGACACCATGCGGTGAATCTCCTCACGGAAAGTAATGGTAATCAACCTAGCAATGCTACCAGCCGGTACCGCCGCGGTGCTTGAATGGGAATTATGAGTGTTGAAGTGCCAAGCGTCGAAGAGCTGCTCACCATGACCGAACCGGCATGCTACGGCGATGACGTGTCATCTGAAGGAACCCGTGGGGAGCGTTGCACCTGTCATCGGTACTTCCTGCTGTTTCCAACGCCATCGGATACCCCATGCCAACGGCAGTCCATCCTGATCCGAAGCGTTTGCAGGGAGCGCTCGGCATTCCCGATGCGACTTCCGTGGTTGTGGCGCTCGTGGACGGTCTCGGCTACTGGAATCTCAACATGAGGCTGGGACATGCCCCTACTTGCGTGCGCTGATGAACGACACCGCCAATCAACGTCCCATCGCAACATGCATGCCAAGCACCACCGTCGCAGCCATGTCTACCTTCGGTACGGGAACATGCCCCGGTATGACCGGTATGACCGGCTACACGCAGCTCAATCCGAAAACCGATGAAATATGCCAGCTGATTTCCTTCAAAAACGCAATTCCTCCGCTTGAATTGCAGCAACAACCGACCATTTTCGAACGGCTGAGCGCGCAGGATGTTCGAGTGACCAGTTCTGGACTGCCGAAATTCGCCTTTTCCGCGTTGACGCAGGCGGCGTTACGGGGCAGCGACTACATTTCCAACGATGATCCGCGAAAACGGATTGCAGCCGCGGCGCAAGCGGCAAAAACGCCCGGTCTGACATATTTGTATCTGAGGGACACCGATAAGATCGGGCACAATTACGGTTGGGATTCCGACAAATGGATCGGCACGTACGAGCGCGTCGACGGGCAACTCGGCCTTCTTCGCCGTAGCGTGCCCAAAGGCACATTGATTGTGATTGTGGCGGACCACGGTATGATCACCACTGATCCCGAATCCGTGATTGACATTGCACAGGATCAGCGGCTCATGCAGGGCGTCGCCCATGTCGGCGGTGAACCGCGTTGCGTCATGCTCTACGCGGAACAAGGCGAGAATCCAGAAGACATCGCCACACGATGGCGCAGCGTGCTGGAGGACCGTGCGCAGGTGCGCACGCGCTCGCAGGCAATGGATGAAGGCGTGTATGGGCCGGTGGAAGCTCGCGTCGAACCGATGATCGGCGATGTGATCGTATCGGCCGCCAAAGCCGTCACTATTGTGGACTCACGTACGCAAGCAGAAAAGGCGATGCACCTGCCAAGCGTGCACGGGTCGCTCACCATGCTCGAATCCGACATTCCCTGCTTGATCGACGTGGCCTAACTTCAGTCGCCAAACAGGATTTCGTCCCAGCTTGGCACGGCGGAACGTCCGGCACGCCGCTTCGATTTGGTGGTGTTCTGGCTATGCGGGTCAAGTGTCTGGTTCTCGTTCGCCATGTTCGAAGCAGGCTCCGGCGTGGATGGAACGGTATTGCGTGTGTCGGTGTTTGTTGCGCTGGCTGTATTGGCTCCTGCAGCAGGGTTCTCCGGTCGGCTCGGCAGAGGCAAGTCGGATGCGATGGCTGGCGCGTTCGGCGTGTCAGGCGTGTCGGATTCATTAGACACGCCGCCGATTGGTGCGATCGGAACGGAAGGCGCTGCCGCGGGACGGGCTGCAGGCATGGACGGCTCGGGCGTGTTCCATGCGGACACCGTTTGCTCGATACGCGCCGACCGTGCGGAATTTCCGGGAAGATTCAGTGACACGAGAAAATTTTCATCGGCGTGTTTCTCGGCGTGTCCTTCTTTCGATGTGTCCTGTTCTCCAATGAGTTTTCGTGCTGCGGAATTCAGGCAGCTTACGGCATTGTCGTGCATGTTCCACGACCATTCCGCGCAGACATTGTGACCGGAGGAGACGAACTGAGCGCTGATTTTCCAAGGCTCCAAGCCAAGTCTGGTGGCCTTCCAAGTCACATCTTCCAAGCGCACCCGCGCTGCCGCAAAAGTGCGTTCGATCAGTTCGGAAAGCGTGCGTACGCGGCTTTCCTTCGGCGCTGGAACGGCGAGAAACTGCTCGATCGCATATTGCTTTTCCGTTTCGACCGAAGCCGAGAAACGCCGAACAAGCGCTTCGCTTAACGAATATCTTTCCGCGACACGCGCGGGATCGGCGCCAGCGCGAATCAACGATTGAATTTGCGAAATCGGCAGGGTGGGTGGGATGCGTGTTTTCTGTTCCTCCTGTACTTCGGAACGAATCTGCTTGGCCTCCAAAATGGCTCTTTCAAGCGCTTCGTCGACCTTTACAGCGAACTTTCCGGCACCTGAAATAAAGACGAGTTCACCGGTGTCGCTGACATGATCGAACCGCGCTTCCTCGAGTGAATTCCCAGGCACAACACACCACTTTCCTTCAAGAATTTCTGTTTATTCCATTGTGCCCCACGTGTCGGATTTTACGAGTATTTCGATTCGTGTATCCTATGCGGGGTAAAAGTCATGTATCCTATGGCGCATAAGCACCATAGATGACGAAAGGAATCTCGATGGCACAGGATTATGATTCCCCGCGCAACAAAGACGAGGACGAGGAGTCGCTCCAGGCTTTGGGCAAGAGCTCCCAGAACACTTCCAACGATATGGACGATGACGAGAACGCCATCGCCGAAGATTACGAGCTGCCCGGTGCGGACCTCAGCAATGAGGACGCCTCGGTGACCGTCATTCCTATGCAGGGTGACGAGTTCATCTGCTCCGAATGCTTCCTGGTGAAGCACCGTAGCCAGCTTGCCTACACCACTGACGACGGTCAGCCGGTGTGTCAGGAGTGCGCTGCCTGATGGCGTTCGACGAAGCATATAACGAACCGGAAAACGTCGAGGTTCTGGTAAAGTCGCTGGATCCTGACCATCCGGCGGAATTGTATTATGCCCATGCCGGTGACGCTGGCGCTGATCTGCGCACTACGGAGGAAGTCACGCTGAAGCCGTTCCAGCGGGCACTGGTGCCTACAGGAGTGGCGATCGCCCTTCCAGCGGGTTACGTGGCTCTGGTGCATCCACGGTCCGGTCTTGCCGTCAAGCAGGGTGTGACTGTGCTCAATGCGCCGGGAACCATCGACGCGGGGTATCGTGGTGAGATCAAGGTGCCGCTGATCAATCTTGATCCGGAACACACCGTGACGTTCCATCCGGGAGACCGTATCGCGCAGCTGGTTATTCAGCGTTACGTCGAAGCGAAGTTCATCGAGGCGGAAACGCTGCCTGGGTCGGATCGCGCTGAGCGTGGGTTTGGTTCCACAGGCGTGGCTTCCTGAGCTGAACGCACTGGCTTAGTCGCAGAGGAATCGGCAAACGCTGACATCTCAATGGTTTCGGGGGTATTTGGCCTTGCAACACGCGGTCGGATGCCTCGGATGCACGGTGAGGCGCGGGTAGTATAGGGAGCATTGCGAGCGAGGAGGTGGACGATGGGTGACGTTGAGGCGTGAGGTTCATTCTGCCCGAATGTTGGGCTGCGAGATCAGCACGAATCCGCTTGATCCGCTTGAGCCGATCCTGAAGATGTGCGAATACCATCATCCCGATGAGGACATAAGCATTCTTGAGCGCGCTTATGAGCGTGCGGTCAAGCAGCATTCTTCGCAACGGCGCAAATCGGGCGAGCCGTACATCATCCATCCGTTGGCCGTGGCGCAGATTCTTGCCGATCTCGGCATGGGACCGTTGGTTGTGGCCGCCGGCCTGTTGCACGACACGGTTGAGGACACCGACTATACGCTCGATGAGTGCCGCGCCGAGTTCGGCGATACCGTGACCGGTTTGGTCGATGGCGTCACCAAGCTTTCCAAGATGGAATACGGCGATTCCGCGCAAGCCGAAACCATTCGCAAGATGGTGGTCGCGATGAGCCGCGACGTGCGTGTGCTGGTCGTCAAACTCGCCGACCGTGTACACAACGCGCGTACTTGGCGTTACGTCAAAACTCCGAGCGCGCAGAAGAAAGCGCATGAAACGCTTGACGTGTACGCGCCACTTGCCAATCGTCTCGGCATGAACGCGATCAAAACCGAATTGGAAGAGCTCAGCTTCAAAGTGCTCTATCCGAAAATCTACAACGAGATCGTGGTGCTGGTGGCCCGTCGCGCAGGCCAGCGAGACGTGTATTTGAAGCAGATTCTCGCGGAGATCAACGAAGATCTTGACGAACAGAACATTACGGCGTACGTAACGGGACGTCCGAAGGACTATTTCTCGATTTATCAGAAGATGATCGTACGTGGTCATGATTTTGCGAATATCTACGATTTGGTGGGTGTGCGCATCATCGTCGACACGATTCAGGATTGCTATGCCGCGTTGGGTGCGGTGCATGCGCGTTGGAACCCCGTTCCGGGCCGTTTCAAGGATTACATCGCCATGCCAAAGCTCAACATGTACCAGAGCCTGCATACCACGGTGGTGGGTCCTGGCGGCAAGCCTGTCGAGATTCAAATTCGTACGTGGGACATGCATCGCCGTGCGGAATTCGGTATCGCCGCGCATTGGAAGTACAAGGAGAACGGTCAAGCTGGCCGTGCGCTGAGCTCGCCCGATAAGTCCGATCGTAAACGTGGCGAGAACCAGGAGCTGAGCGAGGCTGACAATTTCAAGTGGATTCAGCAGCTCGCCGACTGGACGAGTGAGACCCCGGATTCCAATGAATTCCTTGGCTCCCTGAAGGAAGATCTGGGTGCTGCCGAAGTCTACGTGTTCACTCCAAAAGGTAAGATCGTATCGTTGCCTGCCGAGGCGACACCGATCGATTTCGCTTACGCGGTGCATACCGAAGTCGGCCACCGTACCATGGCGCCCGCGTGAACGGACGTCTGGTACCGCTCGACACCAAGCTTGAAAACGGCGACACCGTCGAGGTGCTTACGTCGAAGTCCGAATCGGCTGGTCCGTCTCGTGACTGGTTGAGCTTTACCAAGAGCCCGAAGGCACGCAACAAAATTCGCCAATGGTTCAGCAAGGAGCGTCGTACCGAGGCCATCGAAGAAGGTCGTGACGAGCTGACACGAGCCATGCGCAAGCGCAATCTTCCGATTGCGACTCTGCTGACTCCCGAGGCGTTGGTCGGTGTTGCTGATGAGCTGAATCTCGCCAATGCCGAAGCCGTGTTCGTGGCGATTGGCGAAGGGCAGATTTCCACGCAGAATGTCATCTCGCATCTGGTCCGTGATGCGGGCAGCGACGAGGTGAATGAGGAGGTGGAGCAGGAGGCTCTGCCGCTCAAGCAGGTGGAACGCACCAAGAAGACCACCAGCTCGCTGGGCATTTCCGTCAAGGGCGTGGGAGACATTTGGGTCAAGCTCGCCCGATGTTGCATGCCGGTGCCGGGAGACAACATCATCGGCTTCATCACCCGCAATCAGGCGTGTCCGTGCATCGTGTGGACTGCCAGAACATGCTGGACTTGCAGAAGCGTCAGCCGGAACGTGTGGTTGACGTGCAGTGGACGAGTACCAAGGGCGTGTTCATGGTCAAGATTCAGGTGGAGGCGCTCGATCGCCCGCATCTGCTGAGCGACGTGACGCGCGTGCTTTCCGACCATGGAGTGAACATTATTTCCGGCTCCATTTCCACGGGAACCGATCGTGTGGCCACTAGCCAATTCAGCTTCGAAATGGCCGACCCCCAGCATTTGAATACTTTGCTTGCCGCAGTGCGCAAGATTGAAGGCGTGTTCGATGTGTATCGTATCACCGGTGCCAAGGACTCCGCCGAACCTCGTTTACGCAAAATATGACACGATCAGTGCGGTCGTGAGACTCATCTGAACTGCTGTAGATTCTCTCGGAGATAATGAAAAGCCCCTCACGCGAGGAGCTTTTCATTGTTTTGCCGTAAGTCTTGTTGATGCGAAACTTACTTCAGCACTTCGATGGAAGTGATGCCGACCGGTTCGAGCGGAGCATCGGAACGGTCAGTTGCCACGGAGTCGAGCTTGTCGACGACGGCCTTGGACTCGTCATCCGCGACTTCGCCGAAAATGGTGTGATGGCCGTTGAGCCATTCGGTTGGCACGGTGGTGATGAAGAACTGGGAGCGTTGGTGCCGTGGATCTTGCCGTCCATGCCGCGGCGCAGGCCGGCGTTTGCCATGGCCAGCAGGTATGGGCGATCGAAGGTCAGTCCTGGAACGATTTCATCATCGAAGTTGTAGCCCGGGCCGCCAGTGCCGGTGCCCAGCGGGCAGCCGCCCTGGATCATGAAATCCTTGATGATGCGGTGGAAGGTCAGACCATCGTAGAACGGCTTGTGGCTCGGCTGGCCGGTGAATGGGTCGGCCCATTCCTTTTCGCCGGTGGCGAGGCCGAGGAAGTTGGCCACGGTTTCCGGGGTCTTGTCGTCGAACAGGTTGATCTTGATGTCGCCTTCAGTGGTGCGCATGATAACTGTAGTCATGGTTCCTAGTGTCTCATGGGCTTGAGACCAGGCGGTAGCCCATTGACGCGTTCGGGGATAAGTTCGACGGTCACATGAAGTATTACTGCGAAGGCGGATTGGGGAATCCACTAGGGTTTGGATGGGATCGAATGGGTCTCGCAGGAGCTTGGACTATGCGTCACGAGCGGTTCAGGAATTATATGCCCTCTACCTTTATGCAGATAATCAGCGAAAACCTTCAATGACATTCTCAACAGCGCAAAACAGACATAGTCATAACTCTGAGCAATCAACAACAACAGCGAAACACGTGACCTTACACTGCACATGCAGTTCCCAACACACCAGACGCTTCGAATTATGACCACATCAACTTCGCAGAATACTCACGAAACAGATACCGCAAACAACGCATCATGCACCACCATCAGCACCATTCTCACACTGGCCATACCAACGTTCGGGCAACTTATCGCCGAACCAGCATTCGTGCTCATCGACACCGCCATCGTCGGACATATTGGCGGGCAGGCGCTCGCCGGTCTGTCGGTCGGGTCAACCATTGTGCTCACTGTAGTGGGGCTATGTGTGTTCCTTGCGTATAGCACCACATCGCAGGTGGGGCGTCTTTTGGGCGCGGCAAGCGGAGAGAAGGCTTGGAAGCAGGCGTTGATGGTCTGTGGCTGGCTGGAATCATTGGCGTGGTGGTGTCTGTGGCGCTGTTCGTTATTGCACGCCCGTTGTGCATGGCCATGGGAGCCCAAGGGAGTGTGCTGCATAACGCGGTTGACTACGTGCGTGCCGTGGTGTTCGGTATCCCCGGCATGTTGCTGGTGTATGCGGCCAACGGTATTTTCCGCGGACTGCAGAAGGTTCGCATCACGTTGGTAGCTGCTACGCTGGGTGCGATACTCAATACGTTGCTGGATCTGCTGTTTATTCTCGGATTCGGTTGGGGTGTGTTTGGGTCTGGAGTGGCCACGCTGATTTCGCAATAGTTCATGGCAGTGTTGCTTATTGTCCTGCGATGTTGTGGACTCGTGCGGAAGGTGCCCGTTTACGGCCGCGTTTGTCAGGAGTGTTGAACAGTGCTGGCGATGGTGCGGTGTTGTTCTTGCGCACGCTTGCGTTGCGCGCATGCCTGGTGGCGAATGTGGTGCTGGCTACGCATATGGGCGTGGAAGTGTTGGCTGCGTATCAGGTGGTGAATTCCAGTTGGAATTTCGTGTTGAACATGCTTGATGCCATTGGTATTGCCGGTCAGACGTGGTTGCCGCGCAGATTGGTGCCCGTCAAGAGGATGAAGCCATGCGTTTGACGAGAATCGCTGGCAGGGCAGGATTATGCGGAGGAACGGTAATCGGTATTGGTTTGATGATTGCCGGATGGTGTGCGTCCCCGCTGTTTTCTCAGTCGATTGAGATCCAGCATTTGCTCACTGTCGGTATGGTGGTTGTTGGCGTGACATTGCCGTTGGCTGGTTGGATGTGGGCTGTTGATGGCATTCTGATTGGGGCAGGGGATTACCGGTATCTTGCATTGACGTGTACGGCGACGGCTGCAATATATGTGCCCTGTCTTGCTGTGATTGGTTGGATATGCGATGCGATGCAGGCGTCTTCCGCGCTGCGTATGGCGTTGCTGTGGCTTGCGGTGAATCTGTTATTTGTAGGATTGCGTGCCATTTTCAATGGGTCCCGTATCGGAACTTCCACATGGTTGCATATCGCACATTGAAATCAGCTTGTGATGGCAGTTTGACATGACGTGAGATGGGCGATTCCTGCAAAATAAAAAATCCCGCATGATTCCGGCGAACCGGATCATACGGGATTGTTATATGCGGACGAACTTAGGAATGAGTCCTAAGAACAGGCTCTGGCAATTCAGGAACGCTTGCGCTTGAACACGAACAATGCCCCTGCTGCGACAACCAGAACAGCGACCACCACAACAACGCCGATTACGTTGGAACCGGTGTTGGCAGTGTTTGCCTTCTTGTGTGCGGCAGGCTTCGTATTCTGCTTGTCATCATCCTTCTTCGGTGCGTTCGGAGTGCTGTCCTTGATAGTCACAGTGAAACGCACGCGTGCACCCTGGTTGTAGAACACCACCACAGAACCGGTGCTGCCGGTTTCGCGACCATTGAGGAATGCGCTGCTCAACACGATGGAACCGTCATCGGCCACGGTGTAATCCGTGCCGGCGGTCAGTGACTGGTAGTCGTACTGCACGTCTTCCACGGTATTGCCATTGGGTTGATGCCAACGGTCAGACCGTTGCGTTGGCGCTCTTCTTATCGCTATCATACTTGTCGTAGTCGAATGCATCGCCATTCGTCAGCTCAGCATTCTTGATTTCACCATCATTCAGCAGCCACACCTGAGTGCATGGTACGGGTTTGCGGTGCCAATTGCCAGACCGGAATCGGTGACGGCGAACACGCGTAGACCGTGGTTGTTGTTATCTCCGAAACCGTTACGGCTGATGGTCTGGAAGTTCGTGCCATCGGAGGAGACGATCAGGTCAAAGCCACGAGTCTCATCGTTGGAGTAATGCAGGTAGCTGAGCACGCCCACGAAGTCGATGAAGTTCTCCAGATTCTCTTCGGTAAGCCACTTGTCGAGCTCGTTGGTAATGAATTCCGGCAGATACTGCTTGTTCTTGTTGTACAGGTCGAGCAGCCGCTGCAGGGATGCGAGGAACTGGTAACGATCGTCGAGCGTGTAGGTTTCAGCGGCCTGCGGAGCGACACCGTCAGGGGAGACCACGTCGGTCTGCTTGGAGTTGAGATCAGCGCCCATGTCCTCCAGCAGCTGCTGCATGGTAGCCACGTCAGCGGCCACTTCGTCGGTCTTGCCGGCTTCTTCAACTGCCTGTGCAGCTTGATCGCTCTCAGACGCTTCGCCTTCGTTCAACGGCATGATGTCATCATCGCTCGGCTTGGTGGTTTCCTGAGATTCGGACTCGGGAAGCTTGGAGCTTCCTGAGAGTCCGTGCCGATAGTACCGGAAGTGCCGTTCTGGTCATTCTTCTTCAGAGAGTCGAAGAAGATCTTGATGTATTCGATCTGCTTCTTCCACTCTTCCGGAGTTCGCTTCAGAATGTCGCCGTTAGCGAACTGGGTTGCCGGGTATGCAAGATCACTGATGTCGAAGGTGCCGACGTACAGCTTGCCGTTGTAGGACTGCATACGCCACACATACTGGTTCAGGTGACGGCTCTGCTCGTCGCTGTCGCCCAAGCCGGACAGCATGGTATTGCCATCGATGGTGCCTTTGGAATCGCCGAAGTACTTGTTGTTGGCTTCGCCGGCGAGCATTTCGAAGTTTTCGTTGCCGTCTTCGTCAACGTCCATACGCCACAGGTTGACCGGGCTCTCCAGATCCTTGTACAGGTCGGAGAAATCCATTTGCATGGCCTTCTCCAAAGCGTTCATCGGATCGTTGTAGCCGCCGATGTACAGGTGGCCCTTGTATACCACCATGTTGGCTGCGCCGGAACGACTCGCTCCGAAACCCCACTCGTACTTGGCGCCGTCTGCCGGATCGCCGACCAGCGGCTTGAAGGTCCACTTGCCGGTTTCCTTATCTTGCGTGCCGCGCACGAGTGCGAAGGATTGCTTGTTGTTCTTCGCGGTTCCATCACCATAGTGACATAGAGATTGCCCTTGAAGCCGACCATATCCCACACACATCCACCGAACACTCCATCAGTACAGCGCATGCCGGATAGTTGTACAGGCCCTCGGTCTGGGTAGCGATAGTGGCGAAAGAATCCTGGCCTGCTGACGGGTTGGAAGAAGCCACAATAGTGGCACCGTTATCGGTGATCATGCTGGCGATAAGCTGATTGTTGACCACGGTCAAACCACGGATACCAGCAGTGTAGCCCTTCTTCAGACCAGTGGTCATGGCAGCGGAACGATACACGATTTCAGTGGCATCACCACTGTTCGGATCAACTTCCAGCAGGTACGGCTGACCCTTTGCGGCGGCAGCAAAGTACAGCTTGTCATGGAATTCAACGGCTGCACGATAGCCGTTGACCGCATGCTCTCCGCCAATCGCATTGACGATGATCTTCACTTCACCGGTCTTGACGTTGATCTTGAGCAGCAAGCTGTGGTTCTCGCCATTGTCGAGGAACAGCTCGCCGTTAAACGCAACATCCAAAGCGGCCTTGATGCTGGCATACTTGGTGCCCATGGTGTTAGCCATGTATTTCAGCGTGGAACCCATTGCGGAATAGCAGGTGCCCACGTACATCCAATCGCCATAACCGACCGAAGACCACGAATAGTTCTGACCGCGCTCGGGCAAACCCTGCGTGAGGTCATCAGTGGATTCACCGTTCAAGACGTTCACGATGCCGTCGTTTTCACCCAAACCTGCATTGGGGTGCGAAATCTTGGTAGCGGTATAGCCGGCACCAAGTGCGGCGGTATTCGAGGGCTCATCAGCATTGGCGCTGCCCGCTACCGGCAGCAACATGGCGCAAGTCGCAAGCGTTGCGATTGCAGCATTAATCACTTTATGGTAGTTGACCATATTTTCCTTAATCTCATATTCTCCGAAAAGATATCCCATCGTATGGCATATCCAATGAAAAATACCAAAAAGGGTTGAC
>ENA-OQER01001504-OQER01001504.1-human-gut-metagenome-genome-assembly--contig:-NODE-1504-length-11066-cov-5.585245_pt1 | contig 11066 bp, 17 predicted proteins | sample MGYA00242797_ERZ504639 | MGnify/ENA primary metagenome ERZ504639 (study PRJEB26092, sample SAMD00036306) | human gut metagenome | host: Homo sapiens | study: EMG produced TPA metagenomics assembly of...
TTGCGCTGTTGGCGCTGCGGCGGCAGGCGCAGGAGCGCCGCGACGCAGTTCCGCGCGAGGCCGCACCGTATTCCGACCTGATGATCTTTGCAACGAGGATCCAGCTCACGAGGACCCGATGAAGGTCTGTCGCGAGCTTGCCGAGCATGTTCCCGACGATACGCCGAACAAGATCATCCTCGACCGCGAAGCCGCTGTGCATGCGGCGTTCAAGGCGGCGCGCGAGGAGTACGTCAACCCCGATGCTCCCACCATTGTCTTGCTGCTGGCAAAGGGTGACGAGGAGCTCATGCACGTGGGCGACGATTCGTGCCCATCGAGAGCGACCTTTCGCTGGCCAATCGCCTGATCGATGTTACCCAGTTTGACTAATGAACCATGATGGCGGCGGCGCCTGAGTGCGCTGTCGCCATAAGCGTGTTCCCTCAATCAAAACATGCCGTCCAAGTCCAAACCCTTCTACGTAAACGGAGTAACCATGTCCCACAATACCCTGCCGACCGTCGCTGAGCTTTCGGGCGAGATGCGCGAGCGCTTGGCCAAGGTCAAGTACGTCTTTACCGACCTGGATGCCACGATGCTCGCACCCGGCTCGTGCGTGCTGCGCGACAACGACGGCAACCCCTCGACCAAACTCGTCGAGGCCGTCGTGGCGCTCGCTCGCGCTGGTATTCAGGTGGTTCCCACCTCGGGCCGCAACCGTACCATGATCCACGAGGACGCGCGCGTGCTCGGCCTCAACTCCTACATCGGCGAGATGGGCGGCCTGGTCATGTACGACCTCAAAGCCAACGATTGGGAGTATCTGACCGGCGACATGCCCTACGACCCCTCTTGCGGCCTCACGCCGCACCAGGTGATCGAGCAGACCGGCGTGTGCGAGAAGATCCTTGCCCGCTGGCCGCACAAGATCGAGTACCACAACGACATGTCGACCGGCTACAAGTACCGTGAGGCACCGTCGGCATGCGCGGCGATGTGCCCGACGATGAGGTCCAGGCCATCCTGGACGAGGCCGGCTGCGGTCTGATCTGGGCTTGCAACGGTCACCTGACGCATCTGTCCAAGCCGACGACGCTCGAGCTCGATCGCGTCGAGGACGGTCGCGCATTCAACATCAATCCCGCCGGCCTCAACAAGGGCGTTGCCATTGCGCGCTTCTGCGAGCACCTGGGTATCGAGCGCGAGGAGACGCTCGCGCTCGGCGATTCCGAGTCCGATTTCTACATGGCCGATCACGTGGCACGTTCTGCCTGGTCGAGAATGGCCTGACGAGCGCCGGCGCGCCCGAGTTCCTGGCTGCCTGCGAGAACGCTTTCGTTACGCGCGGCAAAATTGTCGACGGTTGGGCGGCGACGGCAGAGCTGCTGGTCGCGGCGCGTTCGTAGCGCGGCGTCGCCGCACTTGGACATGTCTTTTCGAGAGAGACTGGTGAGGTAATGTCCGATATCGAGAATCCGGCAGGCGACACGCGCCCGATTGGCGTGTTCGATTCTGGTTTGGGCGGTCTGACGGTTGCGCGCGCGATTGCGACGGCGCTGCCGCACGAGTCCGTCTACTACTTTGGCGACACCAAGCGCTGCCCCTACGGCACGCGCACCGAGGATGAAGTGCGCTCGTTTGCGCTGCAGGCGGGCCGTTGGCTTTCGAAGCACGACGTCAAGATTATGGTCATCGCCTGCAACACGGCGACCGCTGCGGCCTTGCGTTTGGCTCAGCAGGTGCTCGACGTTCCCGTGATCGGCGTGATCGCGCCGGGTGCCCGTGCAGCAATCAACAGCACGCGTACGCGTCGCGTGGGCGTGCTCGCTACCAACCTCACCATTCGCTCGGGCGCCTACACGCGCGCCATTCAGGATCTAGATGCCGGCGTCGATGTATACGGCTGTCCTGCCTCGAGCTTTGTCGAGGTTGTCGAACACGAGCTCGCCTCGGGTGCACATCTGCAGGAACAGTGGCTTGAGAACGAGGACATCTTCGATACGCCTGCCGTGCGTGCGCTGGTGGGTGCCACGGTTGAGCCGCTGCGCGACCACGGTATCGATACCGTGGTGCTCGGCTGTACGCATTTCCCGCTGTTGGTGGGACCTATCCGCCATGCGCTGGGGCCTGGGGTGCGCGTCGTGAGTTCCGCCGAGGAGACCACGCGCGAGCTGACCGATATCCTCACGCGCCGCGAGCAGCTGGCGGGCGACGCCGCCGAGCCGCAGCATCGTTTTGCCACGACGGCTGATAACATTGCCGAGTTTGCGGTGGCGGGCAGCTTTATCTTTGGTCAGCCGCTCAAGAGCATTGAGCATATCGATATCGACGAACTGAAATAGATATAGGGTCGCCGACCAAAGGCTCACGTTCACCTTTTGCCGAAAGGATTTTTCCATGGAGTATATGCAGGTCAACCGCGCCAACGGCCGCGCCGCCGATGAGCTGCGCCCCATCAAACTGACTCGCGGCGTCATGAAGCACGCCCACGGCTCGTGTTTGGCCGAGTTCGGTGACACGCGCGTGCTGTGCGCCGCACTATCGAGGAGGGCGTGCCGGGCTGGCGAAGGAGCTAAGGCCGGCTGGGTGACCGCGGAATACGCCATGCTGCCGGCGTCGACCGGCAAGCGCTGCAAGCGCGAACACGCCAACCGCAAGGGTCGCTCCATGGAGATCGAGCGCCTCATTGGCCGCAGCCTGCGTACCGTCGTCAACATGAAGGCGCTCGGCGAGTACACCGTCACCGTCGACTGCGATGTGATTCAGCCGATGGCGGCACGCGTACAGCGAGCATCACCGGCGCCTGGGTGGCGCTGCACGACGCCCTCGCCATGTGGGTCGAGGCGGGCAAGATCGAACGCATCCCGCTTATCGGCCAGGTGGCTGCCATCTCCATGGGCGTTGTCGACGGCAATACTCTGCTTGACCTCGATTATTCGGAGGACAGCCATGCCGAGGTCGACATGAACCTCGTCGCCACCGACACCGGCGAGATGATCGAGCTCCAGGGCACCGGCGAGCAGGCGCCCTTTGACCGCAAACGCCTCAACGCCCTGCTCGACCTGGGCGACAAGGGTATCGCCGAGCTCATCGAGCTTCAGCGCCAAGCCATCGCCTAACCTGCCAAAAGGGACGGGTTTATTTTGGTAGGTTTTATCTGCGGAGACGTCTAGACACAAGACTGCCGTTGATTGAGAGGGGAGAGGCAGAGGCCCTCGTCGCCCTCGGCGCGGCATTGCTATAGAGACAAGGAGGCCACTCATGGCACTTGAGAAGATCGACATTGACACTCTCGACCCGGCGGCGACCATCGTCGTGGCAACGGGCAACGCCCATAAGCTCACCGAGATCGAGGCCATTTTGGGCAAGGTCATGCCCGAGGTGCGCTTTGTGGCGCTCGGCCAGCTGGGCGATTTTGAGGACCCCGAGGAAAACGGCACGACGTTTTTGGAGAACGCCATCATCAAGGCGCAGGCTGCGGTTGAGGAGACGGGGCTTATGGCCATCGCCGACGATTCCGGCCTGGTCGTCGACGCGCTGGACGGCGAGCCCGGTGTGTATAGTGCGCGCTATGCGGGCGTGCACGGCGACGATGCCGCCAACAATGCAAAGCTGCTCGTTAACCTGGAAGGCGTGGCGGACGAGGATCGCACCGCGCGCTTTATGAGCGTCGTTGCGCTCATCGACACGGATGGTCTGGTTACCTATGGCGAGGGCGCCTGCGAGGGCGTTATCGCGCACGAGGGCCGCGGCGACCATGGTTTTGGCTACGACCCGCTGTTCCTGCCGGTCGACACGCCGGGCAAGACCATGGCCGAGCTGACGGCGGACGAGAAGAACGCCATCAGCCATCGTTTCCACGCGCTCGAGCATCTGTCCGCCAAGCTGACGGGCGAGGAGTAGACCGTGCGTGCGGTGGTGCAGCGCGTGCTCAACGCCGGCGTGACGGTCGACGGCGAGTGCGTGGGCCGCATTGGACGCGGCTACCTGGTGCTGCTGGGTGTGGGCCATGGCGATACGCGTGCCGAGGCCGACAAGCTGTGGGGCAAGCTCCGCGGGCTGCGTATCAACGAGGACGAGAACGGCAAGACCAACCTGGCACTTGCCGATGTCGACGGCGAGGTGCTCGTGGTGTCGCAGTTCACGCTGTTTGCCGACTGCCGCCACGGCCGCCGTCCGTCGTTTACGGATGCCGCGCCCCCGATGTCGCCAACGAGCTCTACGAGTACTTCTTGACGCTTGTGCGCGAGGACGTCGAGCAAGTAGCACATGGCATCTTCGGCGCCGATATGAAAGTCGATCTTGTCAACGACGGTCCGTTCACCATCGTCTTGGACACCGATAGTCTGTAAGTAGTCAATTTGGGACCGGGCTTTTTAAGCTACTTGCGTATGACGGCAGCAGGGTGCTATAGTATTAGAGTTTTGTCTATCTTAGGGGTATTATCCCCTTTTTGAATTGCACCTTCTGGAGGCCCTGTTCATGGAAGAGATGGAAGTCAATCACGTCGACGACATCCACGAGAAGCTGACCGATATGGTGGGCGATCGCGTTAAGGTGAAGGCCAACATGGGCCGCACCCGCGTCGTCGAGCGCATGGGCACCATCAAGAGCGTGCACCCCGCCGTCTTTATCGTCGAGGTTGACGAGCGTCGTGGCCGCAAGTCGCGTCAGTCCTACCAGTACATCGATGTCCTCACCGGTCAGGTCGAGCTGTTCGACCCCGAGAGCGGCGAGCACATTTTTACCCCGCTCGGCAATCAGCTCGAGGAGCACTAGCGGTGACCGATTGGTCCCTGACCCTTTCCGCGCCGGCAAAGATTAACCTCTACCTGGGGGTTCATACCGAGCGCGATGACCGCGGCTACCACAGTCGATTCCCTGATGGCAGCCGTCAGTCTTTCCGATACCGTGACGGTCACGCTGGCGCAGGCGCTGACTGTCCAGACGGTTCCAGCATCAGATTTTCCCATGCAAAAGAATACGGCGTATCGGGCTGCGATTGCTATGGCCGAGCATTATGGTCGCGAGGCAAACATCTGCGTGACGATTGAGAAGCGCATTCCATTGTGCGCCGGCTTGGGCGGCCCCTCGACGGATGCGGCCGCGGTCATTGTCGCCTTGGCGGAGCTCTGGGGAATTGATCGCACCGACCCCGTGCTCGACGACATCGCGCGCGGCATTGGTGCTGACGTCCCGTTCTTTTTGCACGCGAGCCCTGCGTTCTACGTAGGTGGGGGAGACGTGCTGGCAACTGAGTACCCCGCGCTGCCCGCAACGCCCGTCGTGTTGGTCAAGCCGCGCGAGGCAAGTGTTTCGACAATTGAAGCCTATCGACGTTTTGACGAGGCCCCGGTGCCTGCGGACGAGCCCGGCGCGATAGCTTCTGCCTTGCGTGCTGGTGATGCCGAGACGGCATATGCACTCATCCATAACAACTTGGGTGTCATTTCCGCACAGATGGAGCCGCAGATTCAAACGGTTCTCGATTGGCTGCGTAAACAGGACGGCACCGTTGCTGTAGATGTGTGCGGATCGGGTGCCTGCTCGTTTGCCATTTGCGGCACCGCCGCCATGGCCGAAAGGCTTGCCGACGCTGCCCAGCAAAACGGCTGGTGGTCCTGCGCGACGCAGTTCATTCCCAACACGGTTCGCGTCGAAGTGCCAAAGAAGTAAAAATTTCTCTAGCACACGACGGAAATCTTTGTTACTATAGTCGAGCTAACGGGTTGTGGCTCAGTTTGGTAGAGCACTGCGTTCGGGACGCAGGGGTCGCTGGTTCAAATCCAGTCAACCCGACCAGAGCATGAGGAGGGACCGCTTCTTGCGGTCCCTTTTTTTAGCTATTGTTGTGATACCGCGATACCCGCGGTATACTCATTCGAGCTTGTCTCGCTGTATTGTGGAGGTCTACATGTTTGGACTGAGGCTCCTGAGCTCATCATTATTCTCGTCGTTGTCCTGATTATCTTCGGGCCCAAGAACCTGCCGAAGCTCGGCAAGTCCCTCGGCTCTACCGTCAAGAATATCCGCGAGGGTATGGAGGGCGACGATAAGGCCGAGACCAAGCAGGCCGAGGAGGTCGTGGTCGAGCAGTCCGAGGAGGACAAGGAGATCGCTGAGCTCGAGGCCAAGCTCGCTGCTGCCAAGAAGAAGCAGGCAGAGGACAGCGACGCGGACGCAGAGTAGTCCCATCCCTTTGGGGTGAGCACCTGACCGGCTTGCCCGCAGGCTAGCCGGTCTTTTTCGTTTTGTTGACAGTTGATTGTTTGATCAGAGTTGGGGAGATATCCGTATGGACGCAAGCCAGATCGTACTGACCGCTGAGGGCCGCCAGAAGCTCGTCGAGGAGCTCGCTTGGCGTGAGGGCGATTACGCCAAGGAGATCGTCGAGGACATCAAGGAAGCCCGCGCGTTCGGCGACCTTTCGGAGACTCCGAGTACGACGCCGCTAAGGACAAGCAGGCCCAGAACGCCGCTCGTATTGCCGAGATCCAGGCCATCCTCGCCAACGCTCAGGTTGCTGCCACCACGGGCGACCTGACCGTCTCCATCGGTTCCACCGTTTCGCTGATTGATCCCAACGGCGAGGTCATGGAAGTCACGCTCGTCGGTACCACCGAGACCAACTCGCTCGAGCACAAGATCTCCAACGAGTCTCCGGTCGGCCACGCCATCATCGGTCACGGCGAGGGCGACTCCGTCGAGGTCGTTACGCCTTCCGGCAAGACTCGCGTCTACACCATCGCCAAGATCGCACGCTAGACCACGGTCCCGCGTAAAGGTATGTTTTCGCTCCCTGGGACCGAATCCTGGGGAGCGTTTTAGTTTGAGGAGCTAACTTATGGCAGAGAACCAGAACGCCGCCGATCAGGCATCGACGCTCAACGACGAGCGCGCCACCCGCCTGGCCAAGCGCGCCGCCCTGTTCGAGGCGGGCCAGAACCCCTATCCCGAGCACTCTGAGCTTGAGACTACGTCGCCGATATCGAGACTAAGTACGCCGATCTTGCCGATGGCGAGGACACCGAGGACGTCGTGAAGATCGCCGGCCGTGTGGTCGCCAAGCGCGGTCAGGGCAAGATCATGTTCATCGTCGTGCGCGATGCGACTGCCGAGATTCAGCTGTTCTGCCGCATCAACGACATGGACGAGGCTGCCTGGAGTACGCTCAAGGCCCTCGACCTGGGCGACATCCTGGGCGTGACCGGCGTGGTCGTGCGCACCCAGCGTGGCCAGCTTTCCGTTGCCCCTAAGAGCGCGACCCTGCTTGCCAAGGCCGTTCGTCCGCTGCCCGAGAAGTTCCACGGTCTTTCCGATAAGGAGACCCGCTATCGCCAGCGCTATGTCGACCTGATCGCCAACGACGACGTTCGCGAGACCTTCCGTAAGCGTTCGCAGATTCTCTCCACCTTCCGTCGCTTTATGGAGTCCGACGGCTACATGGAGGTCGAGACCCCCATTCTGCAGACCATCCAAGGCGGCGCTACTGCCAAGCCGTTCATTACCCACTTCAACGCGCTCGATCAGGAGTGCTACCTGCGTATTGCCACCGAGCTGCACCTCAAGCGCTGCATCGTCGGTGGTTTTGAGCGCGTGTTCGAGATCGGCCGCATCTTCCGTAACGAGGGCATGGACCTTACCCACAACCCCGAGTTCACCACGATGGAGGCCTACCGTGCCTTCTCAGACCTCGAGGGCATGAAGCGCTCGCCCAGGGTGTCATTAAGGCGGCTAACAAGGCCATCGGCAACCCCGAGGTCATCGAGTACCAGGGCCAGACCATCGACCTTTCTGGTGAGTGGGCCAGCGTCCCATGACCGACATCGTCTCCGACGTGCTCGGCAAGCAGGTCACCATCGACACGCCGGTCGAGGAGCTTGCTGCCGCCGCGCGCGAGAAGGGCCTGGAGATCAAGCCCGAGTGGACTGCTGGCAAGATCATCGCCGAGATTTACGATGAGCTGGGCGAGGACACCATCGTCAACCCGACGTTCGTGTGCGATTACCCCATCGAGGTCAGCCCGCTTGCCAAGCGTTTTGAGGACGACCCGCGCCTGACGCACCGCTTTGAGCTGGTTATTGCCGGTCACGAGTACGCCAACGCGTTCTCCGAGCTCAACGACCCGGTCGACCAGGCCGAGCGCTTTGCCGCCCAGATGGCCGAGAAGGCCGGCGGTGACGACGAGGCCATGGAGTATGACGAGGATTACGTGCGCGCCCTCGAGTACGGTATGCCTCCCGCGGGCGGCATCGGCATCGGTATCGACCGCGTGGTCATGCTGCTCACCAACCAGGCTTCTATCCGCGACGTGCTGCTGTTCCCGCACATGAAGCCCGAGAAGGGTTTCCAGTCCGGTGCCGCTGCCGCCAAGCTGCCGAGGCCGGCAACGCCGCGAGCCCGTTCGTTAAGCCGCTTAAGCCCACGCTCGATTACTCCAAGATCGCCGTTGAGCCGCTGTTTGAGGAGTTCGTCGACTTTGATACCTTCTCCAAGAGCGACTTCCGCGCTGTGAAGGTCAAGGCATGCGAGGCCGTCAAGAAGTCCAAGAAGCTGCTGAACTTTACGCTCGACGACGGCACCGGCACCGACCGCACCATCCTCTCCGGTATTCACGAGTACTACGAGCCCGAGGACCTGGTCGGTAAGACCCTGCTCGCCATCACCAATCTGCCTCCGCGCAAGATGATGGGCATCCCCAGCTGCGGCATGCTGATCAGCGCTGTCCACGAGGAGGAGGGCGAGGAGCGCCTCAACCTGATCCAGCTCGATGCTTCCATCCCCGCCGGCGCAAAGATGTACTAGGGGGTTACGGCGTTTTACCAAACGCCGTAACGCTCGACGCTGCGCGCCGCCCAGAGCGACAATTTGTCATTCAAAAGGCAAGGCATGACCAGAAGGTCTATGCCTTGCCTTTTTCATGCCAACTTGTTCGCTCTGGACGTCGCTCGCTGTCCGTCCTCTATCTGCGGCGTTGACTTGGTTGACACTTAGAACATCGATGTAGTCATTGTGGACGTTCTTAAACGACTACCCACGGCTATTGCGCGCATGGTTCGCATGACAGCCGTCTCTTTTATGTTTCCTTTAGCCGTTGCTGCCTAGGATGGGGGTTAGTCGGTAGGAAGGGAGCGTCTATATGGACGACGCGAGCGAGCGTTCAATCGAAGAGGACATGCTCGATCAGTTCAATTACTTTGATGATGAGGACGAGGAGCTGATCGACCGTCGCGAGCCAGCGCCGCTTGATTCCTTTGATCTGGTCGATGAAGAGCCCGACGAGGACGAGGGCGAATCGGCGGAGCCCTCACAGCCTTCGCGCCTTGACTCGCTGCTTTCGAGAGCCCCCATGCACCACGGTGTCCGTGCCGGCGCGCTCCATATGAAAACTGACTGGCACCAGATCGTGACGGCAGGCGATGAGCTTGCCGTCGATGCGCCGCTCACCGATAAATCATCCATCATCTGCCGCACCGGCATGCTTATGCTGGCAAGCGGAACGGGTGCCTGGCGCGTGCGCGATACCATGAATCGTGTTGCCGCCGTACTCGGTGTCACCATCCACGTTGACTTAAGTCTTCTGTCGTTTGAGTGCACCTGCATCGAAGATGGTCACTGCTTTAATGAGGTCGTCAGCTTGCCCACAACGGGCGTCAATACCCATCGCATTTGGATGATGGAGAGTTTCCTCAAGGAAATCGAGACCTATGGTCGTCGCTTCACGGTGCACGAGTATCACGAGATGCTCAAGACCGTTGAGAGTTCAAAACCTGATTACGCGCCTTGGCAACAGGGCCTTGCGGCGGCCTGCGCCTGTGGCGCCTTCGTTTTTTTGCTCGGCGGCGGCCCTATCGAGATGGCCTGCGCGTTCGTGGGCGCGGGTGTCGGCAACTTTGCCCGCTCCCATATTCTCAAGCAAGGCCTTGGTCAGTTCAGCGCGCTGACGACCGGCGTTGCGCTCGCTTGCGTTTCGTATCTGCTGGCATTGCTCGGCCTTGGCCAGGTCATACCGGGGGCAATGTCGCACCAAGAAGGCTATATCGGCGCCATGCTCTTTGTGATTCCCGGCTTTCCACTCATTACGGCAGGCCTCGACATCGCTAAGCTCGACATGCGAAGCGGTATCGAGCGCCTTTCATATGCCGTATCGATTATTGTGATGGCGACCCTCGTAGGTGGATGGTTGCCGAGTGTGTTGGCCTGGCGCCGGACGACTTTGCCCCACTGGGCCTTTCGCCGCTTGCCCTTACGCTCCTGCGCGTGGTGATGAGCTTCGTTGGCGTATTCGGCTTCTCGGTGATGTTCAACAGCCCGGTAAAGATGGCCGCGGCAGCTGGGTTGATCGGCGCCGTGTCCAATACCCTGCGTCTGACCCTTGTCGATGCGCCGACGATGATTCCCTTCCTGGGCCTCAGCACGGGAATGCCTCCCGAGGCAGCAGCGTTTATCGGCGCGCTGGTATCGGGGCTGCTCGCAAGCTTGGCTGAAGTCAAGCTCACCTACCCGCGCATCGCCCTCACGGTGCCTTCGATTGTCATTATGGTGCCGGGCTTGTATCTGTATCGCTCGATGTATTACATGTGCACCTTCGACACGGTCAATATGCTCGGCTGGTTTGTGCGCGCAGTCTCATCGTAGCGTTTCTGCCCGTTGGACTGGGTGTGGCGCGTACGCTCACCGACCCTCGCTGGCGCCACACCAGCTAATTGGTACAAGGGGGACAGGTTACTTTGCACCAAATGAGTTGCGGTGAAATAGGGACTGAATTGCTGCTTAAAGGGTCAAAACAGTCCGTATTCCACCGCAACTTATGGGGTCGGGGGATTATCGGTGCCCTGCATCTTCATAAACTCAACGCTTACGAAGCGCATGCGTTTCGTGCTAGGCTGGTTCCACCACATAAGTAGTCGCAGACGCGCGTACCACGCGGCGAGATGAAGTTCCAACAGCTCCATCTTGCCCGCCCGTTTTTGTTGCGTGGCGCCGCGGTACAACACAGAGAGGATCTGCTTTATGCTATCAACAAACGAGAGAGCCTGCTGTTCACCTTTATCATGTGCTTTTGCATGGTGTCTCTGGATGAG
>ENA-OQER01001505-OQER01001505.1-human-gut-metagenome-genome-assembly--contig:-NODE-1505-length-11065-cov-2.607972_pt1 | contig 11065 bp, 13 predicted proteins | sample MGYA00242797_ERZ504639 | MGnify/ENA primary metagenome ERZ504639 (study PRJEB26092, sample SAMD00036306) | human gut metagenome | host: Homo sapiens | study: EMG produced TPA metagenomics assembly of...
GGCATTCTGCCTGAGCTTCTACGGACAGAGGAAGATGCACAGCCATCTGGTCACCGTCGAAATCGGCGTTGAACGCGGTACATACCAGCGGATGAAGCTTAATTGCCTTACCTTCTACAAGGATTGGCTCAAACGCCTGAATACCAAGTCTGTGCAGTGTAGGAGCACGGTTTAACATAACCGGATGCTCTTTGATTACCTCTTCAAGCACATCCCATACCTCCGGCTGAAGTCTTTCTACCATTTTCTTGGCGCTCTTGATATTATGAGCAATTCCTTTAGCTGCCAGTTCTTTCATAACAAACGGCTTAAACAGCTCGATTGCCATCTCTTTTGGCAGACCACACTGATAGATCTTAAGTTTTGGCTCTACACAGATAACGGAACGTCCGGAGTAGTCAACTCGCTTTCCTAACAGGTTCTGACGGGAAACGTCCGCCCTTACCCTTTAACATATCAGACAGAGACTTCAGTGCTCTGTTTCCAGGACCGGTAACCGGACGTCCACGACGGCCATTATCGATCAGGGCATCAACCGCTTCCTGTAACATACGTTTCTCATTGCGCACGATAATATCCGGTGCACCGAGATCAAGCAGTCTTCTCAGACGGTTGTTACGGTTAATAATTCTACGATACAGATCATTCAGATCAGATGTTGCAAAACGACCACCATCCAGCTGAACCATCGGACGTAAATCCGGCGGAATAACCGGGATAACCGTCATGATCATCCACTCCGGCTTATTTCCGGACTCACGGAATGCTTCTACAACTTCCAGACGCTTGATAATACGTGCACGCTTCTGTCCCGTTGCATTCTCTAACTCTGCTTTCAGCTCTGCAGAATCTTTTTCCAGATCAATCGCAGCCAGCAGTTCATGGATGGCTTCTGCTCCCATGCCCACACGGAATGCACTTCCGTACTGCTCTCTTGCTTCCTGATATTCTGCCTCAGAAAGTACCTGCTTGTATACAAGAGAAGTATCTCCTGCATCAAGCACAATATAAGAAGCGAAATAAAGCACACGCTCAAGTACACGCGGAGATAAATCAAGGATCAGACCCATACGGGATGGAATTCCCTTGAAATACCAGATATGGGAAACCGGAGCTGCCAGCTCAATATGTCCCATACGCTCTCTACGAACACTGGATTTTGTAATTTCTACACCACAGCGGTCGCAGACACACCTTTATAACGAATCTTTTTATATTTACCACAATGACATTCCCAGTCTTTCTGCGGTCCAAAAATTTTCTCACAGAAAAGACCATCCTTCTCAGGCTTTAAGGTTCTGTAATTGATTGTCTCCGGCTTTTTTACTTCGCCATGAGACCACTCACGGATCTTCTCAGGTGATGCTAATCCAATCTGGATCGCATCAAACTGCATTGCCTGATTCATGTCCTTTTTATTTGTTTCTGGCATTTATGACACTCCTTCCCAATTACTCTTCATCATCAAGAACTTCTTCTGCGTCATCAAAGAGATCATCAGCATCGCCGAAATCTTCATCATCGTTATCATTTTCCGGTTCTACATTGACAAGCTCTTCATTCTCGGAATCGAACTCCTGCTTGGTAAATCCGTGTTTTTCAAACGACTCACTGTCTTCAAATGCATAATCTCTGTCATCTCTGTCATTTCCAATGATGGCATTGATATCGGTATTTCCGTACTCACTGGTTTCAATGAGTTCTACTTCATTTCTGTCTTCGTCAAGCACTTTGACATCCAGACCAAGAGACTGTAACTCTTTCAAAAGTACCTTGAAAGATTCCGGAACACCCGGCTCAGGGATATTCTCTCCTTTGATAATAGCCTCGTATGTCTTTACTCGTCCTACGACATCATCGGACTTAACAGTCAGGATCTCCTGCAGAGTATATGCAGCACCATAAGCTTCCAGTGCCCATACCTCCATCTCTCCGAAACGCTGACCACCGAACTGTGCTTTACCACCCAGCGGCTGCTGTGTAACTAAGGAGTAAGGACCTGTAGAACGTGCATGGATCTTATCATCAACCAGATGATGCAGTTTCAGATAATGCATGTGTCCGATTGTGACTTTTCCGTCGAAGTATTCTCCGGTACGTCCGTCACGCAGCTGAACCTTTCCGTCACGGGAAATCGGAACACCCTTCCACAGACTTCTGTGTGCACGATTCTCTGAAAGATAATCCATAACGTCCTCTCTCAGAGTATCTTTATACTTATCGTAGAAGTTTTCTTCTCCGTCTTCTGCTTCCTCTGCATCAAACGGCATGTTTACATAGTCATTTGCAAGTTCCAGTGTATCCTGGATATCAATCTCTTTTGCGCCATCGAATACCGGAGTCTCGATATTAAAACCAAGTGCCTTCGCAGCAAGGCTTAAGTGAATCTCCAGCACCTGTCCGATGTTCATTCGGGAAGGCACACCCAGAGGATTTAATACAATGTCAAGTGGACGGCCATTTGGAAGATATGGCATATCTTCTACAGGTAATACACGGGAAACGACACCCTTGTTACCATGACGTCCGGCCATCTTATCACCAACAGAAATCTTACGTTTCTGGGCAATGTAAATACGAACAGACTCATTTACACCAGGAGATAACTCATCGCCATCTTCTCTGGTAAATACTTTGGCATCTACAACAATACCATATGCACCGTGCGGCACTTTCAGGGAAGTGTCACGAACCTCACGCGCTTTTTCACCGAAGATTGCGCGAAGCAGTCTCTCTTCTGCTGTCAGCTCTGTCTCTCCCTTTGGTGTAACCTTTCCTACCAGAATGTCTCCGGCACGGACTTCGGCACCGACACGGATGATTCCGCGCTCGTCAAGATCCTTTAATGCATCATCACCGACACCTGGTACATCTCTTGTGATCTCTTCCGGTCCGAGCTTTGTATCACGAGACTCTACTTCGTATTCCTCAATATGGACAGAAGTATATACATCATACTCTACCAGACGCTCACTCAAAAGAACGGCATCCTCGTAGTTGTAACCTTCCCATGTCATGAAACCGATCAGCGGGTTCTTTCCAAGTGCCAGCTCACCATTGGATGTAGATGGTCCATCAGCGATCACCTCACCCTTTGCTACTTTCTGTCCCTTGAACACGATTGGTCTCTGGTTGTAGCAGTTGGACTGGTTGCTTCGTGCAAACTTTGTCAGAATATATTCTCTGCGATTTCCGTCCTCCTCACGTACTACGATACGATTAGACTCAGAACTCTCCACGATACCTGCTTCTTTTGCAAGTACACAGACACCGGAATCGACCGCTGTCTTTGTCTCCATACCGGTTCCTACTACAGGTGCCTCGGTGGTAAGAAGCGGCACTGCCTGACGCTGCATGTTAGATCCCATCAGTGCTCGGTTTGCATCATCGTTCTGCAGGAACGGAATCAGTGCTGTAGCAACGGAGAACACCATCTTTGGAGATACGTCCATGTAATCGAATGCAGTCTTATCGTACTCCTGCGTTTCTTCACGGTAACGACCGGATACGGAATTACGAACAAAATGTCCATCCTCATCCAGTTTTTCGTTCGCCTGCGCTACATGGTAATTATCTTCCTCATCCGCAGTCATGTATACAACTTCGTCTGTAACACGAGGATTGTCTTTATCTGATTTATCAATCTTACGGTACGGAGCCTCAACAAATCCGTACTCGTTAATTCTTGCGTAGCATGCCAGAGAGTTGATCAGACCAATGTTTGGTCCTTCAGGCGTCTCAATCGGGCACATACGTCCATAATGGGAATAATGGACATCTCGTACTTCGAATCCGGCACGGTCTCTGGACAAACCGCCAGGTCCCAGTGCAGAAAGACGTCTCTTATGTGTCAGCTCACCAAGAGGGTTGTTCTGATCCATGAACTGTGACAGCTGGGAAGATCCGAAGAACTCTTTTACCGCAGCCGTAACCGGTTTGATGTTGATCAGACTCTGTGGGGAAATTCCCTCAAGATCCTGAGTTGTCATACGCTCACGAACCACTCTTTCCAGACGGGAAAGACCGATACGATACTGGTTCTGTAACAATTCACCGACAGCACGGATACGACGGTTTCCTAAGTGGTCAATATCGTCATCTGTTCCGATGCCCCACTCCAGATGCATATTATAGTTGATGGATGCGAAGATATCCTCTTTTGTAATATGCTTTGGAATCAGGTCTGCAATATCTCTCTTAATTGCAGCGATACGCTCTTCCAATGTCTCGTTTTCTTCCATAATCTGCTGCAGAGCCGGATAATATACCAGTTCTGTAACACCAATAGCCTTCGGGTCCTCAATTTCAGGAATCCAGCTTCTGATATCTACCATCATAGAAGAAAGAACTTTTACGTTACGTGTCTCTGTCTGAATCCAGAGCGCCGGAACTGCAGCATTCTGAATCTGATCTGCCAGATCACGGTCAACAGTTGTGCCTGCCTCTGCAATTACTTCTCCGGTAGAAGGATCCAGTACATCCTCTGCCAGAACCTGTCCGTTGATACGGTTCTTTAAAGCAAGCTTCTTATTAAATTTGTACGTCCTACTTTGCCAGGTCATATCTTCTCGGATCGAAGAACATGGCAGTGATCAGACTCTCCGCACTTTCTACGGAAAGCGGCTCACCCGGACGGATCTTTTTATATAACTCTAATAAACCAGCCTCAAAGCTTCCCTGTGGCTCACGCTCTGTGATCGCCGGTCCTTCTGCAGGGATGCCAGAATCTTTGGCTCCTCGCCGAACATGTCAATGATCTGCTGGTTGGTACCTACACCAAGTGCACGAAGCAATACGGTAATCGGCACTTTACGGGTTCTATCTACTCTTACACTGAAAACGTCATTGGAGTCAGTCTCATACTCGAGCCATGCACCACGGTTCGGGATAACAGTACATGAATAAAGAGTTTTACCCACTTTATCATGAGCAATTCCGTAATAGATACCAGGGGAACGAACCAACTGGCTGACGATTACACGTTCTGCACCGTTGATAACGAACGTACCTGTCTCTGTCATAAGAGGAAGATCACCCATGAAAATTTCATGTTCGTTAATCTCATCTGTCTCTTTGTTATGAAGTCTAACCTTGACTTTCAAAGGTGCTGCATATGTCGCATCTCTCTCTTTGCATTCCGGGATTGTATATTTCACATCGTCTTCGCACAGTGTAAAATCGACGAAATCCAGACTCAGATGACCACTGTAATCCGTGATCGGGGAGATATCTGCAAATGCTTCTTTTAAACCTTCATCCAGGAACCACTGATAAGAATTCTTCTGGACTTCGATCAGGTTTGGCATCTGCAAAACCTCTTTCTGTCTTGAGTAACTCATACGCAAGCCTTTTCCAGCCTTGACTGGACGTATTCTGTTTTTCTCCATTGACGTTTCACCTCTCGTTTTTATTTCAATCTAGTTTTTCCTAAAAAAGAGCATGGAAATGCCTAGTGCACCACAATAGTGCAACTTATACTATACAACAAAATCAAGGGAAATGCAAGAATTATTTTTGAGAACTTTTTCAGATAGAGAGAGGGGATACAGCTAAATAAAATAACCCAACAGAAATGCAAGCATCTCTGCCGGGTTATTATTGGTTTCTCGTCGCTTACGCACAGACTACTTTAATGTAACCTTTGCTCCTTCAGCCTCAAGTTTAGCCTTAGCGTCTTCAGCAGATGCCTTGTCAGCCTGCTCCTTGATTACCTTAGGTGCGCCATCAACAGCGTCCTTAGCTTCCTTCAGTCCAAGACCTGTGATCTCACGAACAACCTTGATAACCTTAACCTTGTTTGGTCCAACTTCTGTTAACTCTACGTCGAACTCAGTCTTCTCTTCAGCTGCTGCTGCGTCTCCGCCTGCTGCTGCTACTACAACGCCTGCTGCTGCAGATACGCCGAACTCTTCTTCACATGCCTTTACAAGGTCATTTAACTCTAATACGCTTAACTCTTTGATAGCATCGATAAAACTCTGCTGTTGTTAACTTTGCCATGATTATTTCCTCCGTTATAATTTTATTTTTAACAATTATTCTGCTGCTGGTGCTTCCTCAGCCGGTGCTGCGTCTGCTGCTGCATCTGCTGCGCCACCCTTCTCTGCGATCTGATTAAGAACGCGAGCAAGATTTGTGATAGGCGACTGTAAGCTTCCAAGTAATTTGGAAAGAAGTACTTCTCTGCTTGGTACACTTGCGATCTGCTTCATTCCCTCTGCGTCATAGTATGTTCCTTCTACAACGCCGGCCTTGATCTCAAGGCTTGGAGCCTTCTTTGCGAACTCTGCCAGAACTCTGGCTGGAGCTGTAGCATCTTCTGTAGATACTGCAAATGCGTTAGGTCCTTCCAGGACATCCTTTAAGCTCTCGAACTCTGTTCCCTCGATTGCGCGGTTTACTAAAGTATTTTTGTATACTTTGTAAGTTACGCCAGCTTCTCTTAAATTTTTACGAAGCTGTGTATCCTCAGCAACTGTAAGTCCACGGTAGTCAACTACTACAAGTGACTGTGCGTCCTTAATTGTTTCAGAAATCTCCTGAACGATCGGCTGCTTTAATTCTACCTTTGCCACGATTCATTTACCTCCTTATTTTATTTCTTGCATATAGCGTGAGGTATAATAAAAACCCTCCGCCTTACAGCAGAGGGGTATCATTCTTTATGACGATTATCATCAAAAATTCCCTCGGTAGGTGGATTTCCCTTTACGCTGTCGCAATATGCGATAGCACCTTACTGTCTTCGGCAATATGCTTTGCTATTATAATATGTTCTTATGCGGATGTCAAGTGTTTTCCGCATTTTGCTTGTGTAAGTCTGATCATACATTTTATCATTTCATCAGGAACCGTTTCCGGTTCCCGACTTCTGATTTTTCTATTACTGAGCAATCTTTACAACGTTAAGCTTTACGCCAGGTCCCATTGTAGAAGTTAATACAGCACTCTTAATGTACTGACCCTTTAAGCTTGAAGGCTTAGCCTTGTTGATTGCGCCCATAAGAGACTGGAAGTTGTCGTTCAACTGCTCACTTGTAAATGAAGCTTTTCCAACTGGCACGTGGATAATATTTGTCTTGTCCAAACGATACTCAATCTTACCGGCTTTGATGTCATTAACAGCTTTGGTAACATCCATGGTAACTGTACCAGCTTTTGGGTTTGGCATTAAGCCCTTCGGTCCAAGGACACGTCCCAGACGTCCTACAACACCCATCATATCCGGTGTAGCAACTACAACATCGAAGTCTAACCATCCTCGTTCTGGATCTTCGGAATTAATTCCTCTCCTCCAACGAAGTCAGCTCCTGCTGCCTGTGCCTCGTCTACCTTGGTTCCCTTTGCGAAAACCAATACCTTAACGGTCTTACCTGTTCCGTGTGGCAGTACAACCGCACCACGGATCTGCTGCTCTGCGTGACGTCCATCACAGCCCGTTCTAAGATGAAGTTCGATTGTCTCATCAAATTTCGCTGTGGCATTCTTCTTTACGAGGTCGATTGCTTCAGCAACATCGTACTGAGCACTTCTATCGTATGCCTTTACAGCGTCCTGATATTTCTTTCCTCTTTTCATGAAATATAAACCTCCTGGTGGTAATATCGGGTGGGAAATCAATTACCCTCCCACATTTCTTCTTAAACTTAGATTAGTCTACTACTTCAACACCCATAGATCTTGCTGTACCAGCGATCATGCTCATGGCAGCTTCGATATTTGCAGCGTTTAAGTCAGGCATCTTAAGCTCAGCGATTTCCTGAACCTGTGCCTTTGTAATCTTTGCAACCTTTGTCTTGTTTGGTTCACCGGAACCAGACTTGATCTTGCAGGCTTTCTTGATCAGTACTGGTGCAGGAGGAGTTTTTAGTAATAAAGCTAAAGCTTCTGTCTGCATATACTGTAATAACTACAGGGATAATTAAGTCGCCCTGATCGGCTGTCTTTGCATTAAACTGCTTTGTAAACTCAACGATGTTTACACCGTGCTGTCCAAGTGCCGGTCCGACTGGAGGAGCAGGTGTTGCCTTTCCAGCAGGAATCTGCAGCTTAATGTATCCTTCAACTTTCTTTGCCATTGGAATTGCCTCCTTAATTCATCTTCTTTACATCTGCGAAACTTACTTCTACCGGTGTTTCGCGACCGAACAGATCCACATTGATCGTAACCGTCTGTTTGTTATGGTTCATCGCTGTAATCACACCGCAGGTATCTTTCCAGACACCGCCGATAACAACGATCATGTCGCCTTCCGCGAAATCCACCACAACGTTTTCAGCTTTGATTCCGAGCGGTCTCATTTCAGCATCTGTGAGTGGCACCGGTTTGCTTCCCGGTCCAACGAACCCTGTCACACCGCGGGTATTGCGGACAACATACCATGTATCGTCATTCATAATCATATGAATCAGCACATAGCCCGGGAACATTTTCTTGGAAACCTGTTTTTCTACTCCGTTTTTAACTTCCGTCACTTCCTCAAGAGGAACACGAACCTCCAAAATCTGGTCTTCCAGATGTCTGTTCTCAATTGTCTTGTCAATATTCGCTTTGACTTTGTTCTCATAACCTGAATAGGTATGAACTACATACCAGTTCGCCTCTGCCATAAATCACTATGCCTCCGTTAAAATTTCAAACCAACAAGGAAATTCACACCGTGCTGAATTGCCCAATCCAGCAGTGCAATAATAAGACCGACTACAACGGATGTAACAATCACTGCAATGGTCTGTCTGACAACTGATTTCTGTTCCGGCCAGATGATCTTTTTGAACTCTGCCTTTACACCGTCAAACCAGCTTGTCTTTGGAGCCTTTTCAACGTTTTCTGTCTGTCCCATTTCATAACTCCTTTGCTCTGTACGGACTATTTGGTTTCCTTATGAACTGTATGAGTCTTGCAGAATCTACAGTACTTCTTGGTTTCCATTCTGTCCGGATGAGTCTTCTTGTCCTTTGTCATGTTGTAATTACGACGCTGACATTCTGTGCAGGCTAATGTAATCTTTGTACGCACAACTTCCACCTCCGTTATTAATTTTCGTGTTTTGTCCCGCCTAAAAAAAGGCATAAAAAAAAGACCTACTTCCAAGCTTTCATACTATATCATGATTTTCCATGTCCGTCAACATCTTTTACAATGGTTTTTATGGTTTTTTGCAGCTTTTACGCCAAATTGTGAATTTTTAGTAAAATTTTTACCATATACAAGGGTATGGAAAATGCGGTATGATGCCGATATACTATTCAAGTAGAATCTTTTTGGTGCAAAGGATATGCACCTCACAGGAGAACAGGTCTGTTACTGTCCTGCTCTCAATCCTCAATTCAGGGAAGAAAGGAGGGGAATCTCAATGGCAAGGATTGATAATGCTTACGCTTATTATATCTCGACGTATGCCCAGAAAACGGTTTCACGTTATGATTCACACAAGAAAAGTGAACTGCGCAAAGTTTATAATAAAATTGTCAAAATAAATAAAGATTCGCCTCTTTATAAAATTCCGAATCTCACCGATGCGAAAAAATATGCCATAGACATCAAGGAAAACGCGCGCTCCATTCAGAACGTTGTGGCATCTCTTTCCGACCAGTACGGTTCATTTGAGGATTCTTTTAAGAAGAAGTTGCCATGTCTTCCGATGACGAAAAAGTCAGTGTGACCTATATCGGCGACGGAAGTGAAGAAAGTAAAACCAATAACTTTGACATTGAAGTGCAGCGGCTTGCCACACCCCAGATCAATCAGGGACGTTTTTTAAAAGACAATACACTGTCGATGCGTCCCGGCGCATATTCTTTTGATCTGAATACGTCTGGTGCTGCATATGAATTTCAATATAATATCAATTCCGACGAAACCAATCTGGATGTGCTGGACAAGCTGGCCAGGCTTGTCAACTCCTCTAGTCTCGGAATTACCGCCGAAATACTGTCCGATGGAAACGGTTCGAGTGCGCTGAAACTGACTTCCATACAGACCGGTCTGGCAGATAACGAAACCGAACTTTCCATTGCACCGGATGCCAGCACAGGTTCCACGGAAATCATGGATCAGCTGGGAATTGACCGCATCACTTCCCCTGCACAAAGTTCCGCCTTTACACTGAATGGCACAAGCCACTCTTCCCTGACCAACACATTTTCCATCAATCAGGTATTTGAACTGACCTTACATCAGCCAACCGATGGTGAGAAGTAAACATTGGATTTAAAACAGATGCGGATGCAATTGCGGACAATATCCAGTCTCTGGTGGATGCCTATAATTCCATACTTTCCACCGCAGCAGTGTATGCAGACACCAATGCCAGTGCCGGAAACAAACTTCAGACAGAGATTCTTTCCATATCCGGTTCAAGCCGGAGTTCTTTACAGGACATCGGTCTGGTCACGAACGAGAATGGCTCTATCTCTATTGACAAGGAAGCGCTCCGTGAAGCGGTTGTTCCGGAACGCGATCAGAATACATTTGAAACTTTATCCCAATTTCGGGATTCCATCGGAAAAGAAGCGGAAAATATCTCCATCAATCCGATGAACTATGTCAGCAAGATAGTCGTGGCCTATAAAAATCCAGGTCACAACTTTGCAACCCCATACATCACATCCATCTACTCCGGAATGATGCTGGACAAATATGTATAACAAAAAGAGCATTCCAGCTGTAACCATACAGCGAATGCTCTTTTTGTATCTTTCTAGAAGCCTATCCCAGTTCTTTTTCGCACATTTCCAGTGCAGAAGCGATCACAGCGTCCATATCATAATACTTATACTCTCCGAGTCTTCCCCCGAAAATTACATTTTTTTCCTTTTCCGCAAGTTCTTTATATTTCTGATAAAGAGCTCCGTTCTTTTCATCGTTTACCGGATAGTACGGTTCATCCCCCCGGTTTCCACTCCGAACTGTACTCCCTCGAAATTACAGTCTTCGGTAAAATCATGTCCCTCATCATCCTTGCCGAATTCAAACCATTTGTGTTCAATAATACGTGTCCACGGCGTCTGGGCATCCGTATAATTGACTGCTGCATTTCCCTGGAAATTCGGAGTATCCAGA
>ENA-OQER01001506-OQER01001506.1-human-gut-metagenome-genome-assembly--contig:-NODE-1506-length-11063-cov-2.519934_pt1 | contig 11063 bp, 11 predicted proteins | sample MGYA00242797_ERZ504639 | MGnify/ENA primary metagenome ERZ504639 (study PRJEB26092, sample SAMD00036306) | human gut metagenome | host: Homo sapiens | study: EMG produced TPA metagenomics assembly of...
CGTTCAGTCCCGGGATCGGTCCGGAACAAGCGGTCGGGGAGCCTGCTGCAATAATCAGCGCATCTGCGTTTTCTTTTTCTGCATACTCTTTTGTTACTGCTGTGGAAGTACGGATCTCCACACCAGCCTGCCTTGCCAGAAACTCATAGGTTCCTGCAAGCTCATACATCTCATGCTTAAACGGCAGAGCCTGCTCACTTTTCAGAATTCCTCCCAACTCCTCTTCTTTTTCACAGAGGATAACCTGATGTCCTCTCCTTGCAGCTGTATAGGCAGCATACAGTCCGCCAGGGCCGCCACCTGCTACAAGAACTTTTTTCTTAACCGGTGCCAGCTGGATCTCGTCGCCTTCGATCTCACGTCCGATCAGAGGATTTACCGTACATCTTCTTGTTGAAGTTGCTGCTCTCTCTGCCATACAGGTAAAGCATCTTAAGCATTTCACGATCTCCTGATCTCTGTTCTCCATAACTTTTCTCGGAAGGAACGGATCTGCAAGAAGTGCTCTTGCCATGTAAACGATATCTGCTTTTCCCTCTGCATGATCTGCTCCATCTGTGCCGGATCGTTCAGACCTCCGATGGTTGCAACCGGAATGGCACGTGCTTCTTGATCTCAGCAGCAAGATAAACATTGCATCCATGCTCCTTAAACATAGACGGATGGGTATCTCCAAAGCCTCTCTGATATGTTCCTGCGGAAACATGAAGCAGGTCAATATACGGCTCCAGGAATTTTGCGATCTCCACGCCATCTTCCAGTGTATAGCCACCTTCAAAGAGCTCGGATCCGCTCATACGGAATTCGATTGGGAATCCAGGTCCTACACCCTCACGTACAGCCTTCAGAACTTCCATTGCAAAACGGCAGCGGTTTTCAAGACTTCCGCCATACTCATCTGTACGCTTGTTAAAGTACGGGGAAAGGAACTGATTGATCAGCCATCCATGCCCGCCATGAACCATGATCATCTCAAAACCAGCTCTTTTTGCCAGAGATGCTGTCTCTTTATAGGAGGCAACGATCTCATCAATGAGCTCTTTTGTGAGAGCTTTTACCTCAACACCATCCGGACGGACTGTATCAGACGGTCCCCACTGATGCATGGATTTCTGTCTGGATTTATCCGTCATATAAGTTCCTGCATACATACCGGAATGAGAAAGCTCAACGCTTGCGATTGCTCCGTGACGGCGGATCGCATCGGCTGTATAGGTTGCGGATGCAAGGGAATTCAGGATGGAAGTGTCCAGATGATATGCATGAGAACCATCTGTTTTCGGATGTACCATACACTCGCTGACTGTTACCGCACCTGCACCGCCTTTTCCTCTCAGCTCATAAAAAGCGGTAGATTTCGGGCCGATACATCCGTCATTTGTAATGTCTGTTCCACCCATAGGAGCAGAAAACATACGGTTTCTGAATGTTACACGTCCAATCTGTATCGGTTTGCATAAATTAGGATATTTTCTCTTCATATTTACCTCCTGTTACTCTGTGAGAAGAGCTCTTAAGTACTCTCCTTCTCTTCTGTTTTCCAGTAATTCCATCAGCTCGTTGACTTTATCCAGGCTGATCTTTTTCTCTCTTGCTTTCATATGTACATAGACTGCCCCGATCAGGTTCGCATCATTATAAAAACGGCAGCTTGTTACCTCCGGAACCGGAAGTGTCCACGGGAACATATCATTGATCTTCGCAATTTCCTCACGGATCAGCTGAAGAAGCAGCGGCTGTTCACTGATCCCGCCGCCCACTGCGATCCTTTCCGGGTCAAACATATACTGACAGTTGTGAATGTGAATGGCCAGCTTCTTCGCATGCTCACGGATTCCGGCAATTGCCTTTTCATTCCCCTGATTGGCAAGTGAAAACGCTTTTTCTCCGTTTAATTCCTCTACCGGAATGCCTGTTTTATCTGACACACTCTGAATAAGTGCTTTTGCACCGGCTGTTTCTGCAAGGCAGTTTGCCATTTTGTACTCGTCCTTGCTGTCCGTGATCACATAACTGAATTCCCCGGCCATGAAATTTTTTCCGCTGACGATCTCACGGTTACAGATCACAGCTCCGCCTACTGCTGTACCGCAGACTACCACGACTGCATTCTGGCATTCCTTCAGAGAACCCTGCCAGATTTCTGCCAGGGCCGCACATTTGGCGTCATTTTCCACAGTGACCGGGATTCCCACTCTCTGCTCCAGAATCTCTACGATATTTACGTTACTGATGCAGAAAAGACTTCCTCCAGTATACATAAAGCCCTTTTTGGAATCAATGATTCCCGGCATACTGAGCGCGATTCCTTCGATCGTATAGTGCTCTCTGATCTTCCGGCAGATTTCTTCCAGAGACTGGATAAATACTTCCAAAGATTCCTGCCTTGTAGGAGTCTTGTCTTTTTCAAGGATGGAACAGTTCTCTGTGATCACTGCATATTTGATAAAAGTTCCTCCTACATCGATTGCCAGATAATTCATCGTGTCACCTCTTTTTTGTGGATTTTTTCTTTATTGTAGATGATGTTTCCCTCTCCACCGTCCAGACGCACAAAGCATTCACTTGCCTTCTTCGCCACAAAAGCCTGCTGGCCCATGAAATCAAACGTTACATCATCGGTGTTTCCCTTCATGATGTCATCGCAGACATTTATCGCGCTGTTGATCATGTCTTTTGATGCCTTTATCACATGATGGCAGAGACAGGTGCTGTCAAAACGTCCTTCCAGCCTGTTCTGTACCTCGATAAGATTCTCTCTGTATTCCTCAACAGTAAGGGAATCTCCGTCAAAGAGAAAGGTTGCATTATTGCAGGCATCTCCAAGGATCAGGATTCTTTCTTCCGGTACCAGCATGACCATGCTTCCTGGTGTATGTCCGGGAAGTGCATACACTTCCACAGTTGTTCCACCCAGGTCAAAGCTGTCTCCATCTTTCAGATCTTTAAAGTCTACCTCTGTCGGAGGAAGAAATGTATCCTCAAGTCCTTCCGGCATTTTTCCTCCAAGGCCTGCCATAACATAACCCTTACGACCTTCTACGTCATTCATTCTCAGATACAGTTCTGCATCTGCATGATTCATATAAATCTCACAGCCATCTGCAAATTCCGGTGCACCCATGGCATGATCGATATGACCATGTGTAAGCAGTACGGTAAGTGGCTTATCGGTAAGCATTTCCACGAACGCACGAAGATTTCCGGCACCTACGCAGGTATCAATGAGAACGGATTTTTTTCTCCGCTTATAAGATACATGATCTCACCGGTAAGACTGATGACTGCTGTCATTCTGTCATTCAATTTTTCTGCTCTGTAAAAATCTGCCATCTTATTTCTCCTCCATATCCATCAGCTTGGATAATTCCGCACTTAAGTTATCTACGATCTCTCTGGTGAAGCCCATATAGGACAGCTTTTCCAGACTCTGAAGGCTTTCATAAAAATAATCCTGATTTCCGGTGGAAAGGAAGTACATCAGCATCGGGGATACTCTCTCGATCACCTTCATTGCTTCCGGATCGTGCATCATATCCTTGAACATGGTTTTGTGATTATAACGCTGGCGCAGGTCTTCTATAGGACGATACTCATAATGATAGCTTCCTGCTGCCACTTCTGTAACCTCTCCCTCATAGAACGGAAGGCCGATCACTGCGCTGCATCCAAACGGTACCTGAATGTCTACACTTACATTTCCATCTTTGAGAACCTTCCAGGATACCTTGTATTCTCCGTATGCAGAATCGTAGGTCATGTTCATATATTTCAGTTTTCCGTTCATTAACGGTGTGATCAGTGCTTTCTTAAATCCAGGCTCCAGTGCCTTCAGTCCTGCCACGTCTCTGTAAAGATATTCTACGATCGCACCGTAGGAGTAATGATTCAGGGAATTCATCATGGTACCGCTTAAGTGTCCGTCATCCAGAACAGAGTTCCATCTTTCCCAGATGGTTGTTGCACCAAGATTAATACAGTGCATCCATCCCGGATACTCCTCCTGCATCAGGAAGTAGCACGCATCCTCCTCGAATCCGTTTTCTGCCAGAACTCTGCAAAGGATCGGTGCACCGGTAAATCCGCCTTTTAATTTATAACAGTCTTTATAAAATCTTGCTTTCAGGCCGGCCACAACAGCCTCTTTATCTCTGTAGATTCCAGAATACAGAGCTACAATATATCCGGTCTGGGAATCAATGGCCAGACGTCCTGTTTCTGTAAAATACTCACGGATGATCGCAGCTTTGATCTTCTCATAGAGATCTTTATAGTAAGCTTCATCCTCTTTATATCCCAGGATCTCTGCTGCCGTTGCAGTCTTCTGTACAGACATTGCATAATAGTTGGAGCCGATATAGTAGGCATCTGTTCCGCCTTCCATACTCTGCTCTGTTCTTCCGTCAAGAGCCAGCCAGTCACCAAGCTGGTTTCCGAAATCATAAAGATATTTCTGTCCTCTTGCCTTGTCTTCTTTCGTGATCTTGTCTACCCAGTCTTTCATCATCGGGTAATTTTCTCTCAGAGTTTCCACATTTCCGTAATGCTCATAAACCACCATCGGCAGGATTGTCGCAATGTCTCCCCACACGCTGGAAAAGATCGGCCCGTTTGGATCCAGCACCGGAATTACGCCAGGAAGAATTCCATCATATTTTACCTGCTCGTTTCTTAAATCATGCAGGAATTTATGATAAAAAGCAGTGGTATCCATATTGAAGCTGGCAGTTCCTGAGAACACCTGTGCATCTCCGGTCCATCCCAGTCTTTCATCTCTCTGCGGGCAGTCTGTCGGAAAATCTATAAAGTTTGATTTCTGACCCCACAGTGCATTCAGGAACAGTCTGTTCACGCCCTGATGTCCGGTCTCAATGTATCCGGTTCTGTCCATCTTTGAGTAAAGGGCTTTTCCTGTAAAATCTTCTTCCTTTGCCTCTCCCGGCCATCCTGTTACACGTACATAACGGAATCCGAAGTATGTGAAAGAAGGACGAACCAGCTCGTCTCTGCCATCGGATACATATACAAACTGTGATTTTGCAGAACGGTAATTTTCATTATAAAAATTGCCATCCTGAAGAATCTCGCCATGATCAAATACAATTCTTGTTCCTTCCAGCAGATGGTTTCGAAATGTTACATATCCAGCAAAATTCTGTCCGAAATCCAGTACTGTTTCGCCAAGCGGTGTATAGATCACTTCTTTTACCGGCATATCCTCCATCTCCATTACAGGAAGGCTGTATCTTGCAACCAACTTTCCTTCTGCCTCTGTGAGAACTGCCTTTTTCGGTAAGTTTTCTTTCTCCTTCCATAAAAGATGGTTGATGATCTCTCCATCGTAGATTCCGTCATCTTCCACATCAGAGCCAATGTACTCCCATGTCTCATCCGTTCCGATCACCTGAACCTCTCCATCCTCATATACAAGACGAAGTTCTGCGATCAGTTTAAATTCATCTCCGAAATTGTTGCTCTGGTTATTCAGTCCGAATTTTCCTTTGAACCAGCCGTTTCCAAGAGATACTGTGAGTCTGTTCTGTTCTTTCACATTTTCTGTAATATCAAAAGTAATGTACTGCTCTTCATCATGATAATTGCTGTAATATGGTGTAAGAACTTCATCTCCGACTTTTTTTCCGTTTAATTCTGCTGTAAAAAGTCCAAGTCCACAGATATAAAGTCTTGCAGAAGCCAGACCCTTCTTCGCTTCAAAGCTCTTCACAAACAGTGGATGGAAGTATCTTCTTTCTCTGTTGTGATCCATTTTCCAACCCACGGCTCTTCCATTTTTCCGGTCTCAAAATATGCCGGTTCTGAAACAGCAGTTTCGCCCTTATCATCTGTAACGGTAACTCTCACATAATATCTTGTGTGTGCGTTCTGCTGAAACTCCAGTTTTTCTGCTGCACTGTTCAGTTCTTTTCCTTCTTTTACACAAAAGACTTCTTCGAAGCTTTCTGTCAATGACACTTCGATTTTTACATTCTGCTGCTCTTTTCCGGAAGCTTCACGAACCTTCCATGATATACATACAGTTCCAAAATCAAAGCCTGTTGGATTTTCCATGCCGTTTATTCTTACATTTTTAATTCTCATGTATCCCTCTCCTTGCCTTTTTATATGATTACGCTCTGTTTTTTCTGGTATCTTTCTTTTTTACTCTGACGTTATCATAGCATGAGGTTTCTGTATTTTATATTTTTATTTTGATGTATTTATAAATATTTTTACCTTTTTTTTTATATTTTCCTGTTCTCCACGACATAAAAAGCGCCCACACAGATCAGCTGTCATAGCTTCACAGCTGATCTACATGGGCGGAAAACTTTATTTATCTGTTTTTATTTCGAAAGTTTCTTATTCGGCAGCTTCCATTTTCTTTAAATCTCTTTCACAGTGATACATGATAAACATGATAACAAACATAGCAATTACCATGATAAATGGCAGCCAGTTGTACATGAAATTGATTGCTGTGGAAACACTCTCCGGCTGTGCAATACCTTTGGCATCCAGGGATCCGTCATATCCGGCTCCGTTCAGAACCCATCCGAATACTGCTGTACCAAGACCAAGACCGATCTTCTGCGCTGCAGAAACGCCGGCATTTCCAAGACCTACGGTATCAATACCTGTTTTCTTTGTTCCGTATGTAATGGTATCAGCAACCATACCAAGTGCCATACCACCGGCCATACCAACACCACAGCCTTTCAGTACGTTACATACGATCATTACGATCGTGCTGGAACCGCCAAGTACTGCAAATCCAAGGAAACCAAGTCCCATAACTACCATACCAGCTTCATAAACTGCTGTTTTTCCAAACTTCTTCATAAAGGCCGGTGTTACAAACATGATCGCGAACTGTGCGATGGAAATAGAGTTGGATACCCATCCGTACTGTCCCATATCATAAAGAACATACTGACAGTAATAAACATTTCCCATTGCATACATGATAACTACGAAGAATACTACAAAGCTTGCAATTGTTACGATCACCCAGTATTTGTTCTGAAGAAGCGCCTTTACAGTTTCCCATGTACCGGCTTCTCTTCCTGCATTCTCTGCTTTCTGATCATTTGCATTCTCATCATCTGTTGAATGTACTCTCTCTTTTGTTGAGAAAACACAGAAAAATGTGATAACAACCATTGCGATACAGTAGATCAGCATTGTGATCGTGAATGCTCTCTGTGTGTAGATCGTCTCAGTGCTGTCTGTAAAGATTCCAAGTAAGGTAACGAATGTTGAATTGATAACTACATTTCCCAGTGTCTGGAAGATCTGCTGAAGATTTCCAATGAATCCTCTCTCATACGGATTTGCTGTCAACAGTGAGATCATGGAATAATACGGCACCAGCATACCGGTAAGACATATTGCATTTACAATGTTATACATCAGGAAAATATACACATACTGTGCCATTTCCGGGAAGTTCTGCGGAACAAAGAACAACAGCATTGTTGTAACTGCAAATGGGATACACATTCTCAGCAGCCAGGAACGTCCTTTTCCGAGCTTTGATTTTGTACGGTCAACCATACGTCCTACAATTACATCTGAAATTCCGTCAAATACCTTTGATACTGCAAAGATCGTTGCGATGATACCAGCATTAAGTCCTACTGTACTGGTAAAATAGATGGTCAGGAATGATCCGATGATACCATTGATCATGTTAAAGGCAAATCCTCCTGTACCATAGCCGATACGTTCGCTCCATGCCAGCTTGGCGTTGGGGTCATCATGTTTACTTGCTAAACTGAACATATCTCCTCCTCCTTTTTTCCCTTTCCTTTTCGGTTTTTTCTTTCGATGAACTTACTATAACCCCCGCCGCGCTTTTTATATATCTTTATTTTGTTGTTTTTGTCGTTATCTTATCTATATTTTATCAATATCAGTATAATTTAGAATTCTTTTGGCTTATGTACCTCTCTGTACTTTCTCGGAGACAGCTGCTTCTGCTCGCGGAATACCTTTCCAAAATAGCTCTGTGACGGAAAATTCACATATTCTGCGATCTTGGACAAAGATTCATTGGAATACGTCAGAAGATTGGCTGCACGTTCTATCCGCACACGGGTAATGTAATCCTGCAGCCGCTCACCGGTCTCTTTACTGAACAACCGTGACAGATAGCTGGCACTTACTCCAAGAGTATCTGCGATATCATCGAGATAAATTTTTTCCCTGTAATGCTTCTGTACATAATCCCTGCACTGCTCCACATAGCTTGAGGTGTGCTTCTGCTCCAGCTTCCGTTTTACCTCGGATGACAGTTTCTCAACTGCAGAATTCCGGTATCGGATCATCTGTGCAATGTCCTGACAGCTGTCACACTTACTGATGTAAAAATCACTCAGCTGATACGCTGCGGCCGGCGAGATTCCGCCCTCGATCGCGGCCCGGGTACAAAGAGTGATTCCTACAATCGCCGTGTTTCTCCACTGGTTCAGTACTTTTCCGGATAATTTTCCGATATCTCCATCCATTGTCCGGGTAAAATGAAGTGCGTCCTCCACGCGTCCTTCCCGCACACAGTCCAGAAGCTGACGTTCCTCCTGATACGTATGGTGATAGGCATTTTCTTCGTCTTTTTTTATTTCGTAAATGATCTTTTCCTGCGCTTCTAGCTCTTCTGCGCCTGCAGCCAGATGATTTACCTTGGCAAGCTCCATATCCTCTGTTGTATTTTCATTTAAAACTGCATCCATGATCTGTGCAATGTCCATCACTTCCGAAAACTGAAATCTTTTCAAGATTTTCTCTTTATCTGTGTGAATCCCATAACGCTTATAGTATTTATGCAGCTCCACCTTATTCAGCGCGCCCAGACTGAGCGGACCTGCAAAATAGTACTGTCCCTCTGATCTTACACAGATAAAATAAATACTGTCTTCCTCTTTATGAAGAAGAGGCAGCTTCTGAGCGGCCGCCTCTTTCATTAATCGTTCTCTCAGCTGGCTGTTCCTGAAAATCGGATTCAGTTCTGAATTTCTCTGATAGCTTGACAACGTTTCGTCTGCCTGACAAAAAATATCAACGCCTGTCAGTTCAGCCAATCTGTTTAATATGTATTTTTTATGATCCCCCATAAGCAATTTCCCCAACTCTCCTATAGCAATTCACAAAATCAGTGATGCTGTAAAATCCATGTATCGTGTCTATCTGCTATTCATCATAACACAGACTCTTTGCAAATTGTATAGGATTTTGCCGGGTACGGAATACTCCGTAATTACAGTTTCATCGCTCCGCGGATACAGGTTTCGATATAATCTTCGCCAAGATCAGTGTTCAAGCTGAGATCAAAATTGCCTGCTGCTCCCCACATTCTTCTTGTGTAATAACGGTAGTTGTCTGCACGGAGCTTTTCATTTTTCTGTACGACTGTCTTTGCCTCTTTTTCAGAGATATTCTGTCTTTTGGAAACTCTTTTGATTCTGCTCTCAAGAGGTGCTGAGAAGAATACCTTCAGACAGTTTTCTGAATTTCGAAGACATAATCTGCACACCGGCCCACGATCACGCAGTTTCCTTTTTCTGCAAGCTCACGTACTACCTTTGACTCCGCCGCAAAAATCTTATCCTTCGGTGCCTCATCCTGAGAATTACTGTTTAAATACATCTGATTGACAAGATCATAGAGGAGGCTGTTTGTCATGATCTCCTCATTCTTTTTAATAAATTCCGGTGTATAGCCTGTTGTTCCTGCTGCCATCTGAATGATCTCTGCATCATAGAAATCATAGCCAAGCTTCTCTGCAAGTGCCTTGCCGATATCGTGGCCGCCACTTCCAAACTGTCTTCCTATAGCGATGACATTTTTTCCCTGAATGCCATGCTGTGTCTGAACCGCCTGTTCTCTCTGCTGTTCTTCCTGAACAGTCTCCGGAAACAGCATTGTTTTTACAAAAGCAAACTTCTTTCCGAAAAGTCTCGCGATAAATCCAACTAGCAGTGCGGCAATTACAGTACCTTCACGCACACCGTCCAGTCTACCTGCAAAAACAAATGACAGTACTGCGGCGATCACAGCCATGGAAACATCAAAGCAGATCTTGGTAGTTCCGAAATTTGTTTTCCAGGTAAGGACGATCGCGCGGACAAAAGATTCTCCCGGAAGCATAACTACATCGGCCAGAACCTCCATGTACACACCAAAACCGAGGATCAGGCATCCGATGAGAAGATAAACGATCTTCATCACATACATCTCCGGGTTTACCCAGTAAAAAAGAAGCATGGTAAGATCGATAAAATATCCGAATACAATGGATACCGGAATCTGTAAAATATGCTCCAGTTTAAAATTCTTTCTCAGGATTATCAGCTGCAGTACGATCAGAAAAATACTGAAAAAGATGGTAAAGTTTCCGAGCGTAAACGGGAAGTTAAGGCTTAATACATACGGGATCGATGAGATTGGCGACGTTCCAGGTTCGCCTTGGTGATAAGACTGACTCCCAGCGAGTTCACAAACAGTCCTACCAGAAAAATCAGATATCGTTTCAGTTTGTCCATTATTTATTCTCCTCTTCTTTTTGTTTCATTTAATTTTGCATTAAGATTTTTATAAATCTTTTCAAATTGTCTGCATAAATCTTTTCTGTTCTTCTTCAGAAATACCGGAAAATGCTGTTTCTTCTATTTTTTCAAAAGCAGCTTCCACAAGCTTCTGATTTTTCTTACCGGATTCTGTCATAAAAATATGAAAAGTCCGACGGTTTCCGTTGAGCATTTTTCTCTCGATCAGGCCTTTCTCCTCCATGCGGTTCAGTATGGAGGTCAGTGATCCTGCTTCGATCAGGCATCCTGCCGCAATTTCCTTCTGGCTGGCACCATCATGATCCTTCAGATAATCCAGAACTTTCGGCTGTCCCAGCGTAAGACCTGTGGTTTTCAGCTGCTCCATGAGCTTTTTCTGGATCATCATCTGATTTACCATGGCCAGATAGTGAAATGAATCCTGCATTTGTATGTTCACTTCCTCTCCTTTATCTAATCAAACGGATAAAAGCATTCGATTTAATCATGTTAATAAGTTAT
>ENA-OQER01001507-OQER01001507.1-human-gut-metagenome-genome-assembly--contig:-NODE-1507-length-11062-cov-1.659991_pt1 | contig 11062 bp, 14 predicted proteins | sample MGYA00242797_ERZ504639 | MGnify/ENA primary metagenome ERZ504639 (study PRJEB26092, sample SAMD00036306) | human gut metagenome | host: Homo sapiens | study: EMG produced TPA metagenomics assembly of...
AGAAAACCATGGTATACTTTTTCATATAAAAGCCATACTAAAACCAGATTCCAATCAAAAACAAAGGGCGTGAAAAAAACGTCAAAAAGGCAGGAATAAGATTATGAATAGTATGATCGGAGAGCAGAGTATCTGTTTTGAGAAGCCGCCCTATCTTTTGCGAGTGCCTCTGTGGCAGGTAAAAAAGAAGGAGAAGGGCCGCTTGGAGAAAATCGACCTGATCTGTGAGGATCCCATGCTTGGGGAAGAAAACTGGGAAAAGGCGGAGAGCATGCTTCAGATAAAAGCAATCCAGTTGGCACTGGAAAAAGCAGGAAGATGCCGCAACAGATTCGCTATATTTTTGCAGGAGATTTGTTAGGGCAGCTCATTGCCACATCTTTTGGTGTAGAAGAGCTGGAAATTCCGCTGTTTGGACTGTATGGAGCCTGTTCTACCTGTGGAGAGACCCTGTCACTGGCGGCAATGACGGTAAGTGCAGGGTATGCCGATCAGGTACTTGCCGTGACTTCCAGCCACTTTGGAAGTGCGGAAAAGCAGTTTCGATTTCCACTCGGATACGGGAATCAAAGACCTCTTTCTGCGACCTGGACCGTCACCGGAAGCGGAGCTTTCTGCTCTCAGCACAGAAAAGCCATGCAAAAATCACCGGAATCACGACCGGGAAGTAGTGGACTACGGTGTGAGGGATTCTCTGAATATGGGAGCCTGCATGGCACCGGCAGCAGCAGATACGATCTGTCAGAATCTGATGGATTTTAACCGGCAGCCACAGGATTATGACCGCATCATTACAGGAGATCTGGGCTATGTCGGTCAGACGATTCTGCTGGAGCTACTAAAAGAGAAAGGGTTGATATCAAAAAGCAGCATATGGACTGCGGAATCGAAATTTATGACCGTAAGTTACAGGATACACATTCTGGCGGAAGCGGCTGTGGATGTTCCGCAGTGACACTTTCCGCCATGATCCTTCCGAAAATAGAAAAAGGAGACTGGAAGCGGATTCTTTTTGTTCCGACCGGAGCACTGCTCTCTACGGTCAGCTTTAACGAAGGGCAGACCGTGCCCGGGATGCTCATGCGGTCGTGATCGAACATTGTTAGCGGACAGAAAGGAGCGTATCAAACATGAGTTATGTGACAGCATTCTGGGTGGGCGGACTGATCTGTGCCCTGTGTCAGATCCTTCTTGAAAAAACAAAACTGATGCCGGGACGTGTGATGGTGATCCTGGTCTGCAGCGGAGCACTGCTTGGAGCCTTTAACATCTATCAGCCGTTTGTGGAATTTGCCGGTGCCGGTGCTTCGGTGCCGCTTCTCGGTTTCGGAAACGTACTCTGGAAAGGTGTTAAAGAAGCAGTCGATGAAAATGGATTTTTAGGGATTTTTATGGGAGGATTTAAGGCAAGTGCCGTCGGGATCAGTGCGGCTCTGATCTTTTCCTATCTTGCCAGCCTGATCTTCCAGCCAAAGATGAAAGAGTAGCAGAAAGAGGACAGACGAAAGATGAATAAAAAAACCTATCTTATTGAAAAAGCAGAAAAAGGATTGACGATACAGCAATATTTAAAACAGATTGCCGGATTTTCAAATGCACAGATCAGAAGCATGAAATTTACAGAAAATGGCATCTGTTTGGGCGGGCAGCGGGCAAGAGTGACGACCAGACTGTCAGAAGGCGATGTGCTGGAAGTTTTGCTGGAAACAAAAAACAGTAGCTCCGCACATCTGCTGTCCTTTGAACAAATGCCGGACATTCTCTATGAAGATGCGGATGTGATCGCAGTGAATAAACCAGCCGGTATGGCAGTACATCCGTCGCATGGTCATTATCAGGATACGCTGGCCAATCAGCTTGCCTATTATTTTCGGAAGAACACTCAGCAGGTGGAAATTCACAGCATAGGCAGGCTGGATCTGGAGACAAGCGGCATCGTGCTGTTTGCCAAACACCGTGCGGCAGCGGCAAGACTCTCCAGACAAAGAGAAGACGGCAGGTTGCAGAAAACATATCTGGCGATCTGCAGCGGCATATTTGCAGAAAAGAACGGAACATTAAACGGTGCGATCGCACCTTTGCCCGGAAGCCTGATGAAAATGTGTGTTTCAAAAGACGGCAAACCGGCAGTCACACATTATCAGGTGCAGAAACAGTATATGGAAGCGGCACTGGTGCAGCTTACCCTGGAAACCGGACGAACACACCAGATTCGCGTACATATGGCAGATGCAGGGCATCCGCTGATTGGAGATCGGCTGTATTTTGCGGATACAGATCAAAAAGCAGATGTGGATGCAGAGAATTGCTTTACCGGCATCAAACGGGCGGCACTTCATGCATCCAGGATCTGTTTTTATCAGCCATTTGAGGGAAAGCGGATCACCGTTGAAGCACCGTTTCCGGAAGATATGAAAAAATGTCTGTTCCGGGATGAATGAATCCCTGTTTTTTACTGGATTTTTGGTAGATCCAAATGTATAATAAAAGGCAAATAAAAAATCGGTCTTAGCGAGAGGCGGATTTCCGGACTTAATATAGAAGTGGGAGTCTTCTCCGACTAAGATAAAATGGGGGTAAAATGCAGAACTATATTATGGCACTGGATCAGGGAACCACGAGTTCCCGGTGTATTTTATTTGACAGGCAGGGAAACATCTGCAGTATGGCACAGATGGAATTTAAGCAGATTTTCCCAAAACCTGGATGGGTCGAACATGATCCGATGGAAATATGGTCTTCTCAGATTGCGGTAGCAGCCAAGGCGATGGGCAAGATCGGTGTAACGGAAAAGAACATTGCGGCAATCGGCATTACCAATCAAAGAGAGACAACGATCGTCTGGGAGAAGGCAACCGGAAAGCCGGTATACAATGCGATCGTCTGGCAGTGCCGCAGGACTGCAGAAAAAGTGGAGAAACTGGTAAAAGACGGATTTGGTGAAAAAATCCACAAAAAAACAGGACTGATCCCAGATGCTTACTTTTCGGCGACCAAACTTGCCTGGATCCTTGATCATATCGAACAAGGCAGAGAACGTGCAAAAAATGGCGAACTGCTGTTTGGAACTGTAGATACATGGCTGATCTGGAAACTGACAGGCGGACAGGCACATGTCACCGATTACACCAATGCATCCAGAACGATGCTCTTTGATATACATAAACGAAAATGGGACGAAGAAATCCTGCAAAAACTGGATATTCCATGCGAAATGCTGCCGGAAGTAAAACCATCGAGTGGTGTCTACGGTTATACAAAAGACTGTCTGATCGGTGACGGTATTGCGATAGCCGGAGCAGCCGGGGATCAGCAGGCTGCATTGTTCGGGCAGTGCTGTTTTCGCTCCGGTGACGTAAAAAACACCTATGGCACCGGTTGTTTCCTGCTGATGAATACCGGAGACTGGCCGGTCATCTCAAAAAACGGACTGCTGACTACGATTGCAGCAGGAATTGACGATCAGATACAGTACGCACTGGAAGGCAGCGTTTTTGTGGCAGGAGCAGCCATTCAGTGGCTTCGCGATGATCTGCGTATGATCGATCATGCGGCAGAATCCGAAGAATACTGCAAAAAAGTGAAGGACTCGAACGGTATCTATGTCGTCCCGGCATTTACCGGACTTGCTGCACCGTACTGGGATCCATATGCCAGAGGAACGATCGTCGGCATCACACGCGGCACGAAAAAAGAACATCTGATCCGGGCAACGGTAGAGTCACTCGCCTATCAGGTCACGGATGTGATCGAAGCGATGGAAAAAGAAGCAGGTCTGTCACTTGCATCCCTGAAAGTGGACGGCGGAGCCTGTGCTAATGATTTCCTGATGCAGTTTCAGGCCGATCTTCTGAATGCAAAAGTAGAACGCCCGAAATGCATCGAGACGACAGCCCTTGGAGCTGCCTATCTTGCCGGCATCGGAGTCGGCTACTGGAAAAACAGCGAAGAAATCCGAAAAACTGGGCACTGGAGCATACCTTTTTGCCAAAGCAGGAAGAAAACTGGCGAAAAGAAGTCCGAAAAGGATGGAAAAAAGCCGTTTCCTGTGCCGGAGGCTGGGCAAGAGATCAGCACCCGTCAAAGGATCTCTGATCTGATCGTGATTCTTCTGTGCGGTTCTTTGCACAGAAAGATCACGTTGACATTTCTCAATTCTTTATGTTATACTCCCCTCGTATATAGTTAGCAGACACTAATGAAAGTAAGCAGAAAGTTACCATAATTACTTAAGATCAATTAGTGAGGAAAATGAATATGATGATTGACAAGCGTCTGATCAGAATGGTTCCGGAGAGCAAAAAATACGTTGCCGGAAATGTTCTGATGCAGTGGATTTCACTTGCGGCAACGTGGTGCTTATGATGAGTATCACTCGCTTTTTTTTGCGTCCTTATATGCAAAAAATGTGACCGGAAAGGATTTTGCCGTTTTCGCCGTGATTGCCGTTATGGCAGTGACGGTTCGCTTTTTCTGTGCGATCGGTGCTTCCAGAATGGGATTTCTTTCTTCAAAAAAAGTAAAGAAAACGCTCAGGGAGGCTATATATACAAAACTTCTGAAACTTGGTGCAGCCTATAAAGAGCAGATCAGGACATCTGAGATTGTTCAGGTGGCAGTAGAAGGGGTAGATCAGCTGGAAACGTATTTCGGTGCATATCTGCCGCAGTTTTTCTATGCAATGCTGGCACCGCTGACTCTTTTTCTTGTGCTTCTGCGTGTGAATGTACCTTCTGCGGTTGTATTGTTCGTCTGTGTTCCGCTGATTCCGGCGGCGATCGCAGCAGTGCAGACCTGGGCAAAGAAGTTACTGTCAAAATACTGGGGACAGTATACGGCACTTGGCGACACCTTTCTTGAAAATCTTCAGGGACTTACCACTTTAAAAATTTATCAGGCAGATGCTTCAAAAACAAAGAAATGAATGAAGAATCCGAAAAATTCCGAAAAATCACCATGAAGTACTGACCATGCAGCTCAACTCGATCACCATCATGGATATTATCGCCTATGGCGGAGCGGCACTTGGCGTGTTTTTCTCGGTGACACAGTACCAGAATGGAGAAGTTGATCTTGCCGGAGCTTTGTTGGTTATTTTGCTGTCTGCAGATTTCTTTATTCCGATGCGTCAACTTGGAAGCTTTTTTCATATTGCCATGAACGGTATGGCGGCAAGCGACAAGATCTTCCGTTTTCTGGACTTCCGGAAGCACCGAAAAAGGCGGCAGAATTTCCAAAAAATGCAGAGATTGTCTGTGAAAATCTCCGTTTTTCCTATGAAGCAGACCGTGAGATTTTAAAAGGCATTGACCTTCGAATCCCAAGAGAAACGTTTGTTGCCATTGCCGGGGAAAGCGGATGCGGCAAATCAACGGTGGCATCCATTTTAATGGGAAGAAACCGCGGATACAAAGGAGCGATCCAAATCGGTGACATCGAACTTTCGGATATTTCCGAGAGCAGCCTGATGCAGAATATCACCTACATCAGCCATAACAGTTACCTGTTTCAAGGAACAATCCGGGAGAATCTGCTTATGGGAAATCCGGATGCCACAGAGGATGAAATGTGGGCAGTTCTGGAACAGACCAATCTGGCAGCATTTTTAAGAAGCGAAGAAGGACTGGATACAAAACTTGCGGAAAAAGCATCCAATCTTTCCGGCGGTCAGTGTCAGAGACTTGCCCTTGCAAGAGCACTTCTGCATGACAGTCCGGTCTATATCTTCGATGAGGCGACATCCAACATCGATGTGGAAAGTGAAAACGACATTATGGAGCAGATCCTGCTTCTGGCAAAGAAAAAGAGCGTGCTTCTGATCTCGCACCGTCTGGCAAATATCACAAAAGCAGATATAATCTATGCAATGGAGCAGGGTGAGGTAAAAGAATGCGGAACACACGAAGAACTGCTTCGGAAAAACGGCCTGTATCAAAAAATGTGGACGACACAGCAAAGGCTGGAACTCTATGGAAAAGGTGGTGTGAACGTATGAAAAAAAGAAGTAATTTTGCGGTCATGAAAAATCTGATCCACCTGGTAAAACCACTGACCGATTATATGATACTTGCGATCCTGATGGGACTTCTGGGACATCTGTGTGCTTCTTTTATCACGATCTTCGGAGCTTTCGGGATTTTACAGGTGCTTGGCATGTGGAAGGCTCACTTGGATTTTTATTTATCGGTGTGGCTGTTTTTGCGGTTCTTCGCGGAATCCTGCGATACGCAGAACAGTCCTGTAACCATTTTATTGCATTCAAACTGCTGGCACTGATCCGTGACGAGGTATTTCAGTCACTTCGGAAACTGACGCCGGCAAAACTGGAAGGAAAAGACAAGGGAAATCTGATCACGGTGATCACATCTGATATTGAACTGCTCGAAGTCTTTTATGCACATACCATCTCACCGACGGCGATCGCAGTACTCTATACGATTCTTTTGTGTCTGTTTATCGGACAGTTTCATGTGATACTTGGAATTCTCGCACTGCTTGCTTATCTGGCGGTCGGAGTTTTGATACCGCTCGCTGTTTCCAAGGCAGGCGGGGATGACGGCATGCGATTTCGGACAAAATCCGGGGAACTTGGAAGTTTTGTCTGGATTCGCTACGTGGTCTTTCGGAAATACTGCAGTATGGTCAGGGACAGGAACGCATGCGGCAGATGAACCATCGGACGGATGAGCTTTCCAAAGAAGAAGAACGTATGAAACGTACCACCGGAAGAAATATGGCGATTACCGGTATGACAATCCTGATTTCAGACCTTTTGATGCTTTTTGTCTCTTCGATGCTGTATCAGAGAGGGACTCTTGGATTTGATGGCGTACTGATCAGTACGGTAGCTCTGATGAGCTCTTTTGGCCCGGTCACGCACTTGCAAATCTTGGCAGTACCCTGCAGAATACGTTTGCAGCCGGAAACCGTGTACTGGATATTCTGGAAGAAGAGCCGATGGTAAAGGAGATCAACGGCCAGAAAGAAGTCGCATTTCACGGGGCAAAGGCAGAGCATGTGACCTTTTCCTATGGACAGGAGACTATTCTCAAAGATGTTTCCGCAGATATTAAAGAAAACAGTGTGGTTGGGATCATCGGGAAAAGCGGCAGCGGCAAATCTACGCTTTGAAACTTCTGATGCGTTTCTGGGATGTGCAGGAGGGAAGTGTCTCCATATCCGGAACCGGCGTGAATCAGATCAATACTTCGAATCTGCGTGATATGGAAAGTTTTGTGACACAGGAAACATGCCTGTTTCATGACAGTGTCGCGGCAAATCTTCGGATCGCTAAACTGGATGCCACACAGGAAGAACTGGAAGCAGCCTGCAAAAAGGCTTCGATCCATGAATTTATCAAAAAACTGCCGCAGGGTTATGAGACACAGGTGGGCGAACTTGGCGATACCCTTTCCGGAGGAGAACGCCAGAGACTGGGGCTTGCAAGAGCGTTTCTGCATGATGCACCGTTTATGCTTCTGGATGAGCCGACCAGCAATCTGGACAGTTTGAATGAAGCGGTGATCTTAAAATCCCTGGAAGAGGAGCGAAACGGCAAAACTGTTGTGCTGGTATCTCACCGGGAATCTACCATGCAGATCGCAGATGTTGTGTATTCTGTTGAGAGAGGAAGGATGAGCTGACAGATGAATATTCCGCACAGTGAAGAAGAAAAAGAGGAAGACTTTCTGGAATATCTTTATATGGGATGGAAATCCGGAACCGAAATCTGGCCACATCAGGTGAAAATGCACCTGGAGCTTATGGATGCGGAGCTGAAGCGTCTGGAAAGAGGACTTATGGAGAGCGGTTATCTGCGAAAACGAGCGGAAAACAGCGGCTATCGACTCACCGAACTTGGAAAAGTACAGGGTGAAGAATGTCTTTTGCGTCACCACAATCTGACCCAGTTTTTGCAGATGACCTGCGGGCTTGAAGAAGAAGAGGCAGAAGAGAATGCCTGCCGTATGGAACATGTGATCAGCGGAAACGTACTTCAGGGTGTACAGGAATTCTTAAAATACGGAGAAACGTATGACCGCGTAGTGCGGGATGTGGATTTGCGATACCTGTATCCGGAAGGAAGATATTTTTTCTGCATGAGCCTTTATCGCATGGAAGAGCGCTTTCCTCGCCGTCTGGCTGAAGAGTCAGAATGGTTTCTGGAAATGGCGGAACTGATCGTCAGTGACAAAGAAGTTTCTTTATTCTTCATGGAAAAGAGATTGAGAAAGACTGTCGGCTGTGGTATCTGGACGGTGAAAAATGGAGGATGGCAAAACGGGAACAGAATGATTTCCGGCTTCCGCAAAGTGCACTGACCTGCACCGTAAGTGCTGCCTCTCCGCTTACGGAGTGTGATGGAGTCCTTGGTATTACAGAAGGGATTCAGAAACCAGAAGAAGCACAGTGCCGGGAGCTGAATATTCACATATGGTAAAGAGGTGGAGCAAATATGGAAAAAGGTGAAAATCTGAATCGCAGAAATCTGCCTACCTTGCAGCAGCTCCGTTATCTGACAGAGCTGGAAAAAGAAGACAACACACGCGGCATGATCGCGAGGATCGCAGAAAAATGCCAGGTCAGTACTGCACCGGTCAGCCGTTATCTGAAAGTTGCTGCGAAAAAGGACTTCTTACAGAAGATTATCGGTTTACAAAAGAAGGGCAGGCATGGATTGAGAATTATAAGCGTATTTTAAAAGAACTGCCGTCCTATTTTCGGAGCATCGGCATCCCGGAAGCACAGCTGGAAGCAAACGTTCGGGATATGGTTGAAAACATCAGCTGTTATACGATCTCAACGATGCTGACAAATTATAAGCGGATGCAGAGCAGCCATGTGCGGGAGAAAAGAGAACGTCTGACAGAACAGTTCCTTCGTGAAATGCTGCCGGAAAAAATCGAATGTCCGGTTTATTTTATGCTGTACCGCAACAAAGAAGGAAAGATGGCACTGTCCATGGCAGACCAGGGATTTGAAAAGCCAGCGACGCTCAAACATAATCGCCGCGGCAGCTGGCTTAGAATTTTAAAAAGAAAAGAAATGTCAAGGTTTTTCGCGTATTAACAGAGAAAAATGAGCGGACATCTCGATACGCTCAAATACGACCAGGAGGGCACGCTGATCCAGGCAGAATGTCGGGATGACATGATCCGGATCCCCCTGCGAGCATTCCAGTTTCACAGACGGCAGGGCGGCGAAGTGCGGGGAGCCTTGTCCGTCACCATGACATGCAGCGTTGGAAGGAGCCATATGCCGGAGAGCACAGCCGTTCTCGTATTCTGGATGTAGGTGTGGGAGTGTAAAGCACGGAGCAATCCGTGTAATCCGTGTGATTTATACGATGGCAAAACAGTACAAAGGCAATTAAAAACTGAAAAAAGTTTCCAGACAGAAAAAGACAAAAAGTTCCGAAAACGGCAAGAATCCGACTCCGTGCTTCTTGAGCATGAAAACAAAAAGAATGCTTGACATGGGAATCCAAATGTGTTACCTAATTATAACGAAAAGTAGTCTGAACTAACTTATATACATACACAGGAACACATTCAACATGCCTGGGACGAAATCTTTTGTCCCGCAGGAAAGGAGAATTTCCATGAGAAAGAAGGAATGGTTTTATAAACGCGGCGATGTATCGCATCTGCGGCACTGACACTGACTGCACTGCCGGTAATTTCTGCATCTGCGGCAACCTCCGTCAAGGGAACTTCACATGTCACCCAGTTTGGTGAATATAACATTGAAGTGACAGTTGGCGTGGAAGATCAGAAGATCCGCAGCCTTTCGGTAGAAGGAAAGAATTATGCCGGAAACTATGTGAGCGATAACAAAATGCGTCTGGAGATGGCGGCTGAGGTACTGGAAGATGCCTATCTTGGCAAATCCACAGCAGATGCAAAAGAGATCAGTGCCGTGGATGTTGTTTCCGGGGCAACATATTCTTCGAAAGCGATCCGGGATGCCATTTTAGATGCACTGGGTCTGGAGCCGGAACAGGAAGAGAATGTCCTTCCGACCGAAAAATTAAAAGAAGGCACTTACACGGTTATGATTTCTTATTACACCGATAAGATCAAACACAGCCTGATCGAAGATGAGACAAGACAGGCAACGATCCAGTCGATACGAATGGCAATATGACCCTGGGCACTGATATCATAAGCGGAAGCGAGAAAGAGCCACTTTATATCTATCAGTTTGACGGATATTATGCTAACAACGATATGACAAAAAGCTTGAAAACAGATGCAGATATAACCACAGAAACTATGTCCTATAAAGATGACAGTGAGACAAAAGAGATCAACGTTGTATCAAAAGTCAGCTTTCCGCTGGAAAACGGCTTTGCAGATACTTACAGCAGCAGAGCGAGCATTTATGTGCCGACGATGAAACGTCTGACCGGAACGTATCAGGGAATCACCTTTGATCAGGGAAAATTCAGTGCCGACTGTTTTACCAAAGTGTACTGGAATACCTTAAAGGTACAGGATGAAGCGATCGAGGACGGCGTTTATGATGTGCCGGTTGCACTGATGAGTGCTTCCAATCCGGATAAAGCATCGATGGCAGGTGCGGCGATCGCTCCGACTGCGAGAGTGACCGTAAAAGGCGGAAAGGTTCAGTATAAGCTGAATTTCCACAGCATGGACATCAACATGGCAGGAAGTACCGAAAAAGGACATCTGGAAAAATTCTGGGTTTACGAAGGGGACGACAAATCCAGTCGGGCAGAAGCTATGCCTGGGGATTCTTATACCGAAGAAGGTGTTTCTTATCCTGGAAGTTTTTCTTTTGAACGTGCAAAAGCAGGAGAAAAAAATATTTATGCCAGAGTTTCTGTAGATGCTATGGCAGGATTTGACCAGGATGTGCTGGTGACCTTTGACTGGGCAAAACGCAAAGCGGTAAACGATGACAATCCGGGTGGAAACGGAAATAATAATAATGGCGGAAACAATAACGCAAACAACGGAAATGGCAATCAGCAGAACCGGCAAATGGAAACAGCAGTACCGGAAATCAGAACAACAGTAGCATGAAAGCTCCGGCAGCA
>ENA-OQER01001508-OQER01001508.1-human-gut-metagenome-genome-assembly--contig:-NODE-1508-length-11061-cov-1.239254_pt1 | contig 11061 bp, 18 predicted proteins | sample MGYA00242797_ERZ504639 | MGnify/ENA primary metagenome ERZ504639 (study PRJEB26092, sample SAMD00036306) | human gut metagenome | host: Homo sapiens | study: EMG produced TPA metagenomics assembly of...
CGGCAGGACAGCCGGAGCAATTCCCGGAGTGGGGAACCTGTTTTCCGGGGTTACGGAAGTAGTACTCGGATCGGCAGTGCTGATTAAAAACTGTCTTGGTGCAGCGGCGATCGTGATCCTTCTGCTGGCGGGTGCAGCGCCTCTTTGCCGAATGGGAATCAGCGCACTTGCCTATCAGTTTCTGGCTGCTGTGGTGCAGCCGGTGACGGACAAGCGGATGGTAGGGTGCATCCACACGATGGGAGAGAGTCTTGGGCTGCTGGTGAGGCTTCTGCTGACCATGGAGATTCTGTTTTTGCTGACCATAGCGATTCTGCAGGTTCCCTGCAATAAAAAGGGAATTACAAAAAGACGGAGGGAGGAAGAACATTGGAATGGCTTGCCCGTTGGGTGCGCAATCTGGCGTTTTATTTTATTTTCCTTTCAGTACTGATGAACGTGATCCCACAGGGAGAAGAACGAAAATATATCCGCTTTTTTATGGGACTTTTGCTGATATTGGTATTGATCCAACCGTTATTGACCGCCGGACAACTGGAACAGATACTCTCCTGGGAGACACTTTCGGAAGGAATCCGGCAGGAATATGAGGACTTTTTCAATGGAGAAAAAATACCTGGAACAGGAAGGAAAGGATTATGTACAGAAAAACTGCCAGAAAGAGATGGAAAGACAGATAAAAACACTGCTGGAGCAGCTGTCTTACGAGAGCACTGAAGTAAGGGTGGACTTTTTTAACGGGGAGGAACTGGATGTGAAAGAGATCCGTTGTGTGATCCGGCGTGCGGACGGGAATCCCCCCGGAGAAGGTGAGCCTGACCAGGTAAAAAGAAAACTTGCACAAGTCTATAATCTTCCGGAAGGGAATATAAATATAAAGATACAGGAGTAGACTATGAAGGAGAGAGTGTTTGCAGCAGTCAGGGAGATGAAACGGGAGCAGTGCTGATCTGTGGGCTGGCAGGTCTTTTACTTCTTGTGATTGCCGCTCCTGTAAAACAAAAGGAGCAAAAAAAGACACAGGAAAAGACAACAGTTTCGCAGACACAGGAGCAGACCGACGATCAGATCCGGCAGTCTTATGAAAAACAGCTGGAGAGCGTGCTGTCGCAGGTAGAGGGTGTGGGTGCAGTACAGGTGGCGGTGGCGATGGAATCTACCGGGAAGAAACAGGTGGAAAAAGACAGTCCGGAGGATACCAGTACTTCCAGTGAAAAAGAAGATTCCGGGACGCAGCGGAGCAGTCAGACGGTAACCACGGGGGAAACTACAGTATACGAGGATACCGGAGACGGGGGACAGACACCCTATATATCCTCAAGTACCTATCCGGAGATCCGCGGCGTGATCGTCGTGGCACAGGGAGGCGGCAACCCGGTGATCGTACAACAGATCCAGGAGGCGGTGATAGCATTGTTTCACGTCGAAGCCCACGAAATCAAAGTGTTAAAAATGAAATGAGACCCGTCAAAATGAATAAAAAGGAGAGCAGCAGTGAAAAAAATATTTAAAAAGAATCAGATCATTATCACGGCTCTGGCAGTAATGATTGCTGCAGCAGGCTATATCAGCTATTCCGATGCACAATTAAAAGGGAAAAAAGATAAGACTGCAAAGACCGAGACCTCCAGTGAGACGGAAACTTCGGTTAATATGGATCAGGTTCTGCAGGATATGGAAAATCTGGATCTTGATGTTACGGATGAGACCGGTGCGGCGACTGCCGGCGATGGTACAGATGCCACGGCTTCCGGTGAAGAATCATCCGGCACAGAATCACAGCCCCAGGAGACACCGGGGGAGGCTGTTCTGACAGGTGCTTCTACATATATGGCCCAGGCGCGTATCGAACGGGAACAGATTCGCTCCCAGAATAAAGAATCTCTGTTATCGATCATCAACAACGAAGCCCTTTCCGAGACAGAAAAAGAAAGTGCAATCGCCAGTATGGTAAATATGACTGATCTTGTGGAGAAAGAAGCTGCGGCAGAACTGCTTCTCGAAGCGAAAGGATTTCCTGATGTGGTTGTGAATCTGACCGGAGAGACAGCAGATATTGTAGTACCGGATACCAAGGTGGATGATGCCAGCAGAGCGCAGATCGAGGATATCGTAAAACGGAAAACCGGTATTGCGGCAGAAAATATTGTGATCACGCCGATGAGCAGCCATCCGGAAGACGGAACACAGGAAAATCAGTAAAAGGATCTGCTTGTAAATTAAAATAAAGGGTGCTACGATGGATAGAGAATACAAAAAACGGTGATGTATACAAATGAATGAACAACAACATCTGGAAGAAGTAATCGGACGTTTTCTGCAAAACACCCGGGAAAACGAAGAAATATCAAAAGAGGAAGCAATCTATCTGAAACGCAGGATCCGCCCCGCCATGGAATATCTGATCGTACAGGAAAATATCGATGGAATGAAAAAATGGCAGACAGGGGATGGTTTGGAGAGCAGGAACTGAACGGTTTTCTGACCAGGGCGGGAGAACTGAAAAAATGGGATGCCTTCCGTGTATTGCTGGCGTGGAAGAACCATATTTCAACAAAAGAAAAATCTCCGAATACAGCGACGAAACAGGAGCTGATCACCGGCCTGATGAACACTGCAAAATGAGTTATGCTGCGGTATCCGGAGCTTGGCAGGGCGCTGCTGGAGCTCCGGGTGCAGCCGAATGAGCAGGTAACCGCTATGAGGACAGACGGGGAGAGCCTGTATGTGAATCCGGAGTATCTGGTTCACCGTTTCGGAGAGAATCCGGAGAACGTATATGAAGAATATCTCCGGTTGATTCGTCAGTGCATCGAGATGCCGGAAAGTTTCGGAAAAGAGACAGAGAAACAGAAAACAATCTGTAAAAAATGGAAAGAGATCGCAAAAGAACTTGCGATTACCTATGGCGCAGGAGGAAAACGAAGAGGCGAGAATCGTGGTGGTCAGAAAGAAGAACTTTCCGAAATTGAGAAAGGAAAATATGACTACCGACGGTTTTTACGCCGTTTTACTGTTACAAGAGAGGAGATGAAACTGGATCAGGATGCCTTTGACCCGGTTGCTTATTATTATGGGATGGAACGGTATGGAAATCTTCCCATGATAGAGCCTCTCGAAACCCGGGAGGGGAACCGGCTGGAGGAACTGGTAATTGCCATAGATACCTCCGGATCCTGTAAAAAAGAAATGGTAGCCCGTTTCCTTGGAGAGACCAGAAGGATTCTGGAAGAAAAGGAAAATTTTTTCGAGAACTGGAAAGTATGACCTGATCCAGTGTGACAGTTTTATTCAGGAAAAAGTGATGATCCATTCCGCAAAAGAATGGGAAACGTACCGGGAACAGTTGGTGATCCACGGAAGAGGAGGAACCGATTTTCGCCCGGTGTTCGAGGAAGTAGAACGGATGCGGGAGAAAAGAGAATTCAGCGACCTGAAAGCACTGATTTATTTCACCGACGGTGACGGGATCTATCCGGAGAAGAAGCCGGATTATGAGACGGCATTTGTATTTGTAAAAAGAGTTGAGAAGATGGACGGGTACCGGGATGGGCAAAAAACTGCTGGTGACAGAAAAATAATACAGGGGAAAGAGAAAACGGATGAATATCAAAGAAGCAAAAGAAACGATACAATATAGCTGCAGGCGTATTTTCAGAAAGAATGAAAGCGGGTATCCACTGGTTCCGTTGCGTCAGCAAAGGCCGATTCTGCTGGTCGGACCTCCGGGAATCGGAAAGACAGCAATCATGGAACAGATCGCCGGAGAATGTGGGGCAGGGCTGGTAGCATATACGATGACCCATCATACAAGACAGAGCGCCATGGGACTTCCGAAGATCGTGGAGCGTACATTTGGTGATGCACAGGTCAGCGTGACGGAATATACGATGAGTGAGATCATCGCTTCTATTTATGCCTGCATGGAGAAAACCGGGAAAAAGAGAGGAATTTTATTTCTGGATGAGATCAACTGTGTCTCAGAGACACTTGCTCCGGTGATGCTGCAGCTTCTCCAGGACAAAACGTTTGGAAACCAGAAGCTTCCACCGGACTGGCTCATCGTAGCAGCGGGCAACCCGCCGGAATACAACAAATCCGTACGCAAATTTGACATCGCGACGCTGGACCGTGTCCGAAAGATCGTGCTGGAGCCGGATCTCGATGTCTGGATGGAATATGCATTGTTCCATCAGGTACACGGCAGTATCCGGTCGTATCTGGAAGCACACAGAGATCGTTTCTATCGGATCCGTCAGGAGGACGGAAAAAAACAGTTTGTGACGGCACGGGGATGGAAGATCTGTCTGCAGTGCTGAAAAGTTATGAAAAAATGGGATTTCCGGTAGAAAAAATACTGGTGGAGCAGTATCTTCAGGAAGAAAAGACAGCAGCCGAATTTTTTTCGTATTATCAGATTTATCGGAAGTACGGAACAGGATTACCGGAATCAGACAGGGTTCTGGACGGAAGCCTTTCGGTATGCGGAACGGGAGACGATCACCCGGATGGCACAGGAGGGAACACCACAGGAGCGCAGTATGGTACTGGCGTTTCTGCTGGCTGTGCTGGATCAGAACATCGAACAGTTTTCAGGGAAAGTCAGATACAGAAAGTGCTGACAGAAGTTGCAGACAGCTCGGTATTTTCCGGGAGAATGATGCAGAAAAGACATTCGGAGACTGGATTGAGAGCAGAGAAAAAAGTTTGCAGATCCGCACAGAACGGGAACTGATCCGAAGAGAAGAGAGGCAGACCGAAGAGGCGGTGTTGAAGATACTGTGGAAGATTGACCAGCAGGCAAAAGCAGACCATGAGAGCGGGCAGGAAGCACTGAACCGACGGCTGGAACAGGTCTGTGAGGAAGAAACAAAGCGGTGTGACGAACAGCAGGAGCGCATCTCGCAGAATCTGGAACGGGGATTTGCATTTCTGGAAGAAAGTTATGGTACAGGGCAGAGCTGACGTTATTCGCAGCGAATCTTACAAGGAATGACCGGATCCGAAGTTCCTCGGAAGCTATGGCTGTCCTGCCTATACCGGATATGAACAACAGCTGATTGGCGGAGAAGAAGTGCTGAAAAACAGATGCTGTGATATAGCAGACAATCATTAAAATAGATAAGATCAGGAAAAACCGGCAGGAAGCGGGAAAAACCTGCCGGTTCTTTTAGATTCACGCGAGCAAATGAGCCAAAGTCCGTGCTTGCATGAGACCTAATAAGCATAAAAAGTAGCGTATTATAATGTTTGAAAATTCAGAAAAGATATGTTACTATAAAAATACATATAGAATAATTTCAGCAACATAATATGCATAAGAACAGAAAATATCCGTCCATGCTTATTTTTTTTTGATAAATACTTCTGAAAAAGCAACTAAATACTTCTTAAATATACTTCTAATAAAGTTTCCAAATTACAGGTAAAATAATATCAATATGTAATGACGGAAAAGAGGTGTATTTGCTTGCAGCTAGAGGAGTATATAGCTGACAATATGATAGAATTATGTGAAAAGCGTGGAATCAGCAAATACCGGCTGGCGCAGATGACAGGAATTGCCCAGTCTTCACTGGAAGAATTATGGCAAAAGAAAGTCTGCCATCTTTGCCTACGCTTGAGAAAATCTGTGAAGCTCTGGACGTAACCTTGTCGCAGTTTTTTTGTGAAGGAGATCCGGATGACCTGACACAGCCGCAAAGCGAAGTCCTTGCGATATGGAATGATCTGAGTGTGCAGGAACAGGAAGTGTACTTGCGATGCTCCGTGGTCTGCAAAAGTGATAGAAACAGTTCGATTGTATATAAGGTGGACTGTTTCTTTTTATTACATTTTATTCGAAAGAAATTGCTGGAGACAGATATTAGAGATCGGGAAATGAGATTGCGGGGGAAACTCTTATGGAGACATCAAAAAAGAAAATCGACATTCTGGAACATATAATAGCTGCGGTTGCAGGTGCGTATTATAATATTAATCTGACCAGGAATCTGGTTCCCGGTCAGATGTATCAGGCAGTGGATGGAAAAGAATATAACGTCAATGAAATGACCGGTCTTCCGGCTGATGCAAAATTCAGTGAAGTAATTGACTACTGGGGAAAACGGTTGTCTGAAAAGGAGAAAGAGGCTTATTATGCATTTTTGATATTCCGGTGCTTCTGAAACATTATGAAAAAGGGGAGACGCATGTAACACATACATACTGGACACAAACGATCCAGCAAAGACCGATGCTGGCAGAACATCAATATTGTGATGTATGAGGATGAAGAAAACGGAGATATCCTGGCGATTTCTTATATACGGGATATAACGGAAGAATTTCATGAGAATGCAGTAAAGATCGAAGCGGAAAACCTGAACAAAAGACTGAGAAAGGAAAAGGAAGATGCCGTATCTGCCAATGAGACCAAAGGACGTTTCCTGTCATCGATCTCTCATGATATTCGTACGCCGTTAAATGGTATTCAGGGGATGTTACGGATTGCGGATGCTTTTCCGGACAATATGAAAAAGCAGAAAGAGTGCCGGGATAAGATATGGATCGCATCCAATTATCTGGTATCGCTGGTGAATAATGTGTTAAATATGAACAGGTTGGAAAATTCGACGATTGAACTTTCGGAGAAACCATTTGATCTGATCGATCTTCTGATGGAGATTATCGCGATGACGAATATTCAGATCGATGCACAGGGTTTGCATTCGGTCGTGGACTGGAAACCGGGATATATCAATCATCGCTATCTGATCGGAAGTGAGGAAGGAATCTCAAGGATCTTGCTGAATCTGAACAGCAATGCGATCAAATATAACAAAAAGGACGGAACCGTTTACTGTCGTTGTAAAGAACTGAGATTGCGACGGTGAGATGCGTGGTTTGAATTTGTCACCGAAGATACCGGTATTGGAATGGAAGAGGAATTCCTGCGTCATGCATTTGAACCATATACGCAGGAACAGCATATTTCTTTAAACAGTATTAACGGTGTGGGACTGGGACTTACGATCGTCAAGGAAACGGTGGCTCTGATGGGCGGTACGATCCAGGTGGAAAGTAAGATCAACGAAGGAACCCGTTATACGATCGTTCTTCCGTTTAAAGTGGATCATCATCCGAAAATCGATGACGATCCGAAGGAACATCTGTCATTGAAAGGAAAGAAAGCACTTCTGGCAGAGGATAATAATCTGAATATGGAAATTGCAAGATTCCAGCTGGAGCAGGAGGAGATAGAAGTGTTTACCGCATCCAACGGTAAGGAAGCGGTGGAAATGTTTGAGGCATCACAGCCCGGATTCTACGACATTATCCTGATGGACATTATGATGCCGGTGATGGATGGTCTGGAGGCAACGCGTCATATCCGAAGCATGAACCGCAGGGATTCTATGACGATTCCTATTGTTGCCATGAGTGCAAATGCTTTTCAGGAGGATGTTGAGAAAAGTCTTGCAGCCGGTCTGAACGAGCATCTGACAAAACCGCTGGATGAGAAAAAATTGACGGAGACGATGAAAAAATATTTGGGGAAGAAGATGAGGTAGGAAAACTGGGCTGTTACAGAAAATAAAGAATTCTGTGACAGCCCAGAGCGTGTTTGAAAAAATTTGTTCTCTGTACAGTGCCATTGTTTTGATTTACAATAAACATATCGAACAGAAGGAAGGGATAAGCAGATGTCAATCAGAAAAGCGAAAGAGAAAGATTTATCAAGAATCGCAGAAATATTTATCTGCAATAACAGAATCAACTATTTTCCGATATTCAAAGATGAGAGCTACTCATTCGGTGAGTTGCAGGTTGTTTCCTTTATAGATAATTACCTGAAAAAAGACGAGGTCTTCAAAAATCTCTATATATATGGTGACGGACTGATCCGTGGCTTTATCCAGATGAACGGAACAGAAATCTGTAAGCTGTATGTGGATCCATGGTTTCAGGGCAGAAAAATCGGTCATGAACTGATAACATTTGCGGTGGAACAGTTTGGTGCAGATCATCTGTGGGCACTTGAAAAAAATGCTCGGGCACTTGCATTTTACCGGCGTCATGGCTTTGTGCGACAGGGAAGAGAGAATTCGAAGAAGGGACAACGGAGTATATTGTGGAACTCAAAAAGAAGGAACTGACGGTGAACCAATTTGTGCAAAATGGAAACAGACATTTGTAACAGACGAGATAAAATTTTATTGTTAAAGGATACAGCGATAGTGTACAGAGAAAACATATCTGTGCCCTGTCGCTGTTTTGTGTTATGATAAAAATACATGAAAGATAAACGAACAGAGGAGAAAAGCATGATTACGACAATTTTATGGGATGTAGATGCTACGCTGCTGGATTTCCTTGCGGCAGAGAAGGCAGCGATAAAGAAACTGTTTCAGGAGTTTGATCTGGGAGAGTGTACGGATGAGATGATCGGGCGGTATTCGAAGATCAACAGGTCGTACTGGGAACAGCTGGAATGCGGCGAACTTACCAAACCGGAGGTACTGGTCGGAAGATTCCGGGAGTTTTTTGAGACGGAAGGGATCTGCAGTGATGTGGCGGAAGCGTTCAACGAACGCTATCAGCTGTGTTTGGGAGATACCATTGTGTTTCGGGATGACAGTTATAAAATTGTGAAGTACCTGCGGGGAAAAGTGAAACAGTATGTGGTTTCAAACGGCACGGTCGTTGCCCAGGAGAAAAAACTGCGTCTTTCCGGTCTGGGAGAATTGATGGATGGCATCTTTTGTCCGAAGCCCTAGGCGTGGAAAACCGAACGTGGAGTTTTTGAAGGATGTTTGAAACCATCGGTCCTGTAGAAAAAGACCAGGTACTGATCGTGGGAGATTCTCTCACCAGCGATATCCGCGGTGGCAACAACGCCGGAATCAAGACCTGCTGGTACAATCCGGATCATAAAGAGCGGTATGCGGATGTAAAGATTGATTATGAGATCGCAGATCTGCATGAGATTTATGATATTATAGGGACAGGTGAGTGGGAGTAAACGCAGTTTGTTCATAAGGAACAGTAGGCGTTCATGATAGTTTTTGCATTTTGCTTTTCAGCAGGATGCGATGTCGGCGAACGACGAATGGAGATCATGATAGAATCTGAATGAGATACAAGGAGAATATATAATGAAAACAAATACATTATTAAAACAGATCAGACAGGAACATGCGTCTGCCTTTACCCACAGCGGAAAGTTTCATGCAGATGATGTGTTTTCTGCAGCTCTGCTGTTATATCTGAACCCGGAGATTACGATCACAAGGGGGAATAAAGTGCCGGAAGACTTCGAGGGGATTGTTTTTGATATCGGAAGAGGGCAGTACGATCATCACCAGAAAGACAGTCGGATCCGGGAGAACGGAGTTGCGTATGCGGCGCTTGGACTTTGTGGGAAGCACTGGGGGCAGAGATCCTGGGAGAAGAACTGGCACAGAAATTTGATGAAGCGTTTGTACAGCCATTAGATAACAACGATAATACCGGTGAGAAGAATGAACTGGCGGCGCTGATTGGAAACTTTAATCCGACCTGGGATGCCAGCGGGAGCAACGACGAAGCATTTTTCCAGGCGGTCAGTGTGGCAGGGATGATTCTGGAGAATAAATTCGAGCGGTATCTGGGAAATGAACGGGCGGACAGACGGTGGAAGAGATTCTCGAAGCGCATGAGAGAGCGTTACAGTCCGGTGAAAAGACAGAAAACGAGGCGAAGATTCTGATTCTTCCGGAATTTGTACCGTGTCAGAAAAGACTGTCCGAGACGGAGATAGCCTTTGTGATCTTTCCGTCTAACCGGGGCGGATACTGTATCCAGCCACAGAAGAAAGAATATTCACTGAATTACAAATGCAGTTTCCCATCCGAATGGCTGGGTCTGGAAAATGAAGAATTACAGAAAGAAACAGGCTGGTAAGTGCAGGATTCTGTCATAAAGGAGGCTTTCTGCTGACCACAGGGAACGTTGGAAGATGCGGTGAAAGCATGCGAGATCAGCCTTGCAGAGTACAGGGAAGAACCGGTACTTGTGAACTTTGGTGGAGGTGCAGCGGCAGATAAACTGCTTGGAAAACTGCCGGGTCTGCAGACTGCGCGGATCATTCATATGGATTATGCGGAACTTCCGGAGCTGGAACTTCATGGAAGCTACGGGGAAGTTGTGATGGAAAAGCAGGAATGGAAAGCGTTTGTGAAAACACAGGTAAAGCAGATCCTGAAATATAAACCGGAGGCGGTTTATGTGGCAGATCATATGTTTGCAGGATATCCGGTCGTTCATGCACTGAGAAAGAAACATATTCCGGTGCTGACGATGGTGGAAAAGGACGGACAGAAACTCCTGGTGAAAATCCCATCGGGATCATAAAAAGGCAGCTTAAGCTGCCTTTTGGGTTCCGAGTGGTAATTGTGCATTTATAGAGATTCTTTGTGAGGCGAAGTTTTTTGATACAGATAGAGGATACCTCCAAAGAATCCGAAAATCAGACCTGTGTAACCCGCAGAACAAAAGAGGACAACTGTTTTGGTATAAAGGGAAATGGCGCTGATCAGGCAGACAACAGAACCGGCAAGCAGTCCGATCAGTGTCCATCCCGCCAGCAGCGCTGCGAGAAACATTGCTGAAACATGTGAGCTTTTTACATGATGATTCATAAAATTCCATACGGTTTTATACATAACGATCCCTCATTTCTGTGTTTGATCTTATTCATATTGTTTTCTTTTACTGTCATGATTATAAAAAAACTGTGTAAAATACGCATGCGCAGTAATGAAAAATTTATGTAAAACTTGCATGGAAAGCATTGCAGAAAATTATGAGAATGCACAGTGTGGAGGGAGTTTCTACAGGATCTCCCCGTGAAATCCTGCAGCTTGGTTATAAAGTTGGATTGTAACTATTCAGTAGCCACTGTCCCGCGAGGTGTTTGACATGAATATGTCAAAATCCCGAGACATACAAGCAAATGCCATACCGAAGGTGATTTTTTATGCATTTTGGCTCGTAACTGTAAAGGTACTGAACAGTTTACGTTGGAATTTATTAACGATG
>ENA-OQER01001510-OQER01001510.1-human-gut-metagenome-genome-assembly--contig:-NODE-1510-length-11043-cov-2.446043_pt1 | contig 11043 bp, 17 predicted proteins | sample MGYA00242797_ERZ504639 | MGnify/ENA primary metagenome ERZ504639 (study PRJEB26092, sample SAMD00036306) | human gut metagenome | host: Homo sapiens | study: EMG produced TPA metagenomics assembly of...
ACTTTCTTAGCATAAGTGAGCTTTCAGTTGTTAACTCATTTAAAAAAGACTTATCTTTTATTGATCATGATATATATGGTGGCAGTCCGTTATGCGAAAGGCAGCTTATTCGTTTTGGTTCTCCAAACTTATATGGCTATGATGCTGGCTATCCGATAACAACCTTAAAGATTGAACCATTGTCTGTAAAGTTTGCTGAAAAGCTTGACCATCGTGATTATCTTGGTGCTCTTATGAACCTTGGAATAGAGCGGGAACTCATAGGTGATATTATTATAAAGGAAACCGATGCCTACGTATTCTGTATTTCACACATTTCTGATTATATATGTGACCACCTTGACACCGTACGCCACACTCATATGCGTTGTTCCGTCTGCACACATGAGGTACCAGCTTTAAAGCCTGAGCTTGAGGACATACGTATAATCGCAGCTTCTCCACGAATAGATGCTGTTGTAGCTTCTATAGCAAAACTGTCAAGAAGCAGTTCCGGTGAGTTATTTTCCTCTAAAAAAATATATGTCAATGACCAATGCATAGAAAACAAAAGCATGCATTTGAAACCCGATGATATTCTTGTTATACGCGGCAAAGGAAAATTCATATATGTTGGGGATGAAAGTGAAACAAGAAAAGGAAGAACATATCTTACCTTAAAAAAATATGTATAGGCATTTTGTATAGACATTTATAAACATTCATTTTTTATAACATATAATCAAAAAAGATTCCAATAGTTATAAAACCACTGGAATCTTTTTATATACTTATTCGTATTATTTATTATTCTTCTGTCTGAACTTCTTCCTGCTCTGCTGCATCATCTGATACTGCCTTCATGCTTAAGCTGATCTTCTTCTCCGCTTCGTTAAGGTCTACAACCTTAGCTGTGATTTCCTGACCAATCTTTAATACATCTTCTGGCTTGTTGATGTGTTCTCTTGAAATCTGTGATACATGAAGTAAAGCATCAATACCATCTTCAAGCTGTACAAATGCACCAAGTCTGTCATTCTTGCTACCTTACCAGTAACAACATTACCTACAGCATACTTTGTAGATGCATCATTCCATGGATTCTGATCTGGATACTTAACAGAAAGAGCAATCTTATCACCATTGATTTCCTTAATGAAGCACTTAACAGAATCACCAATCTTGTATACCTTCTTAGGATTCTCTGTTCTGCCCCATGACATTTCTGAAATATGAAGGAGTCCATCAACTCCACCAAGATCAATAAATGCACCAAAATCTGTTACATTCTTAACTGTTCCTTCGATTGTATCACCTTCGTGAATCTTAGAAAGTAATTCTTCCTGAGCTGCTTCTTAGCTGCAACAATAAGCTGCTTGCAATCTCCGATAACCTTTCTGTTCTTAGGATCATATTCTGTTAATACAAATGTTACTTCCTTACCAGCATAATCTGAGAAATCCTTTACATATGAATCTGAAACAAGGCTTGCTGGAATAAATACTCTTGTTTCATCAACAACAACTTCAAGACCACCCTTGATAACTCTTGTTACTGTTGCTGTTACAGGCTCATTGTTATTAAACGCTTCTTCAAGCTTCTTGCTTCCGTTGTCTGCGACAAGCTTTCTATATGTAAGAAGTACCTGACCTTCTCCATCGTTAAGCTTAAGTACCTTAGCCTTCATCTCATCACCAACAGAAACAACTGTTGTAAGATCAAGCCCTGGCTGTGATGTGTATTCACTTCTTGTGATAATACCATCAGCCTTATAGCCTATGTTAAGAACGATCTGATCATCTTTAACTGCTATTACAGTGCCATCAACAACTTCTCCTGTATGAATTTCCTTCCACTCTTCGTTAGCTAACATCTCTGCAAAATTCTCTGACATTAGTATAAACCTCCTCAATGATATTGTTCGGGGTAGATGCCCCAGCTGTAATACCTATGCTGTTTACCAGATTAAGACTTTTTAAGTCAGATCTTTTAGAGTTTGAATGTAAAATGTATTCTCACATTCGCCTTTACAAATCTCATACAGTTTTCTTGTATTGGAACTACTCTTGTCGCCGATGACAATCATTGCATCAACTTTCTGTGCAATATCTCTTGCCTCAGTCTGACGTTCTTCCGTGGCATTACAAATAGTATTTTTAATGGTAATATTGTACCCCTTTTCGTCGATAATTTCAACTAATTCTTTAAATTTATTGTAATTAAATGTCGTTTGGGATACAATCACCACTTCTTTTTTGTTATCCAGCTGCATATTCTTTGCTTTTTCAACTGTATCTATCACAAAAACCGGACTATGTGACCATCCCATTATACCTTCAACCTCCGGATGCTTCTCATTACCGATTATGATTATCTGCTTGCCCTTTGCACTTTCTTCTTCAACTATTCTGTGGATTTTAAGCACAAAAGGACATGTTGCATCAACTATTTCGTATTTTTTTGCCTTAATACTATCATACACATTCTTTGATACGCCATGTGACCTTATGATAACTGTAGCATTATCATTCATGCCTTCAATCTCGTCAACATCTGATATTGCCCTTACGCCTTTGCTTTCAAGATCCTTTACAACTTCCTCGTTATGAATAATAGGACCATACGTGTATACATTTTCCTTATCTGTGCGTTCATATACTGTATCAACTGCTCTATGTACTCCAAAGCAAAAACCAGCTGATTTTGCAAGAATAACTTCTATTTTTGACATATCTGCTACCTTCATTTTATTGTTAACTATTAACTATTTTTAATAGCTTTATCTATAATATCTCTCATTGCTGCAACAACCTGCTCTATATTCATATTGGATGTATCAAGCAGTATGGCATCATCTGCCTGTTTAAGTGGTGATATTTCCCTATGCATATCCTGATAATCTCTTTTTTCAATATCTTCCTTTATATCATTAATATCACATTGCTCACCCTTAGCAGCCAGTTCATCATATCTTCTTTTTGCCCTCGCATCAGAGCTCGCTGTAAGATATATCTTTACAAATGCATCTGGAAGCACTGTTGTTCCAATATCTCTTCCATCCATAACAACATCAGAAGTCTTTGCAAGCTGTCTTTGAAGCTCAACAAGCTTGCTTCTTACTTCTTTATACTTAGATGTTCTTGATGCCATATTTCCTGTCTCTTCAGTTCTTAAAAGACCTGTCACATTCTCGCCATTAAGTATTACCTGCTGTTCTCCATTCTGATATTCGATACTGATATCAACATTATCTACAGCAGCATTAATCGCATTTTCATCATCAGGATCAATATTATTCTTTGTAAAATACACAGCCATTGCTCTATACATAGCACCTGTATCTACATATATGTATCCCATTTCCTTTGAAATAAGCTTTGCTATTGTACTTTTACCAGCTCCTGCTGGTCCATCTATTGCAACTGAATATGCCATAATTCCTCTCCTTGTATAAAAAATTTTTATTCTAAATGTGATGCAGCTGCATACGCACTTGACCATGCAATCTGCAGATTAAACCCACCTGTAACGGCATCAACATCAAGCACCTCTCCTGCAAAATATACAATTTTGTACAAGCTTGGACTCCATAGTTGATGGATTTATTTCCTTTACATTAACACCTCCCTGGGTGATAATAGCTTCGTTAAATCCTCTTGTACCAGTAACAGTCATCTCTAGATTCTTTATAAGATGAACCAGCCCCAGTCTTTCCTGCTTTGTGATTTCATTTACCTTCTTGTCTTTATTTATATCACTAAGCCTTACTATAACCGGAATAAGTTTTTTGGGAAGTAATTTATCTAAAGAATTCTTATATGCTTTATTCTTCTCTTCTGAAAAATCCCTTAATATTCTTTCATCCAGCTGTTCCTCTGATAATGCTGGTTTAAGATCAACTATAAGCTTTAGCGGTCTTTTCCTTAATATAGCTGTTGTATAGCTGCTTGCGCTAAGTATAACCGGACCACTTACACCAAAATGTGTGAAAAGCATCTCGCCAAAATCGCTATATACTTCTTTCTTATTATCAAGAATACTGATAGAAATATTCCTAAGACTAAGTCCCATAAGCTCAGATGCCCATTCTTCCCTGATTGTAAGTGGAACAAGTGCAGGAATAACAGGTGTAACTGTATGTGACATATTCCTTGCAAATCTATATCCATCACCTGTTGAACCCGTACTTGAATAAGAGTTGCCACCTGTTGCTATAATACAATAGTCAGCCTTTAACAGCCGTTTCTTATCCGAAGTTGTCTCTTTATACTCAACCCCACCAAATCTCTTAGTTCCATCCTCTATATCTTCTGTAAGCACATCAATGACCTCTGTGTTAAGCATGATATTCACTTTAAGCTTACGCATTTCTCTTACGAGTGCTGATATAACATCTGATGAATGATCAGACTCTGGAAAGCATCTGTTTCCTCTTTCTATCTTGAACTTAAGTCCCAGTTCATCAAAAAAGCCCATAACATCATAGTTGGAAAAGCCCTTAAATGCGCTGTACATAAACTTGGGATTGGTTACAACACTCTGTCTTATATCTTCTTCATCACCGGCATTGGTAAAGTTACATCTGCCTTTACCTGTAATAAAAAGCTTTTTCCCAGGCTTTTCGTTTTTTCCATAAGTGTAACAGTATGCCCATTTCTGGCTGCTATTATAGCAGCATCATGCCGGCAGCACCACCACCTATTATTATTACACTGCTCATATATATCCTTTCTTTTTAAGGAAATCATGCCTGTTCATTTTCATTCTGAACAAGAAGCTCCTTGAAATATGGAAGTTCCAAAGCCCAGTCACAAAATGTATGCCATTCAGCAAGCTTATGATTTCTTCTTGAATAATACATACCCGCAAGATTCTCATAATTAAATGTACATGTTCTCATCTGGTTATAGCTTTCTGGCAATAGCTGAATCATACTGTACCATAGATTCTTATCCTTTGTTTCTACAAACTCCTGACGTATTGTTTCGAGAAAATCTATATTTTTCTGCATCATATCAAGTGCTGCCTCTGTACAATGGTCAACACTGAAATCACTCATTTCAAATGGCTTGCTGTGAATTTTGTGCATTGTACTTGTTGAGTTGGCAACTGTTCCAACCTTATATGTGTCATATTCTTTCCACCAGTATATTGGTGCTGTTATATCTACCGTTACAAATATCTGTCTAATGAACTTTCTATGGTCTGAACCCGCCTTGCATAGTCTTTTTGCAAGATCTAAGTCATTAGGGCCAAATGTAAATACACCATTCTCTGTTTTGCTGTCCATTCTTGCCCAGCTGTTAAGAGGGTTTCTTGCACCTCTCATAGCATTTTCAAAATTCATGACTTCATATCTTTCTAACTTAATCATCTAACATACTCCATTATTCCGCTATGTCATTATGCTGGTCACCCCAAAACATTATGTCATAGCAGAATTTCTTTTATTTTATTATGATGACAGGGACTAATGAATTCCATCCCCGGATGCTGCCTACGAGGTATTCTCTCTTTATTATTTTTTCCTCAAGCACTACTCATTACTTATGACCATCCTGTATAGTGACTAGATTACAGAAGGTTCTTTCTAAGCTCTGCTCCGTCCTTAGCACTAAGATATGCAGGTGCAATATCAAATACTGTCTTGCAGCCGCTCTGACCTTCCTTATAAAGACGATAAGCTGCTCTTGCATATGCTACGATAACGCAGGATGTGAATTCCGGGTTAGAATCAAGCTTTAAGCTGTATTCTATAACGTGGCTGTTTTCATTATTCCAGCCTGTCTTTCCTGTGCGGATAACGAAACCTCCGTGTGGAATTCCACTGTGGTTTTTCTTTAATTCTTCTTCACTGATAAAATGAACTGTTGTATCATAATCAGCAAGTAATTAGGCATGTTCTTGATTGTTTCCTCAACCTTTGCAGCATCAGCACCTTCCTCTAATACTACAAAACATTCTCTTGTATGTTTCTGTCTTGTTGTAAGATCTGGATTCTCACCGTTTCTTACTGCCTCTAGAGCTGCCTCTACAGGAATCGTGTACTGCTTGCCATCCTTAATGCCTTCAACACGGCGGATAGCATCTGAATGTCCCTGACTTACACCCTTGCCCCAGAATGTATAATCCTTGCCATCTGGTAATATAGCATTGGCATACATACGGTTCAAAGAGAACATTCCTGGATCCCAGCCTACTGATATAATTCCGATATGTCCGCTCTTCTTAGCAGCGGCATCAACATTGTCAAAATGTTCTGGAATTCTTGCATGTGTATCAAAGCTGTCAACGACATTAAACATCTCTGCAAACCTTGGTGTCTGAACTGGTAAATCTGTTGCACTTCCACCGCAAAGAATCATTACATCAATCTTATCCTTCCACTGCTCTATATCTTCTACTGAGCAACTACAGCTTCCTTAGTTAATATAGAAACACTTTCTGGTGAACGTCTCGTAAATACTGCTGCTAACTCCATATCCGGATTCTGCTTAATAGCGCACTCCACACCTCTGCCTAAGTTACCATATCCAATAATACCTATTCTCATATCATTCCTCCATTTTATATATTCTAACTATGTATTTCATCTAATTAGTGCACGCAAACACTTATCTAATATTACTTTTTGATAGCTCATATGTCAACTGTCATTTTAATGTAAACTTAATATCATATGTGTTCTCCTAATCTTCTTTACTACATCAAAATGAGATGATTACTATATATTATACAATACATAATAATCATCTCATAATTATTTATTAATATTAAAACCAGTTATGCTATTAAACTGGATATGCCTTATTAGCTGTATCAGCCTTAGCTGGGTCAACCTTCTTCTGCTGTGCTTCTCTATACTTGAAGAACTCTGTAGCAACTGCTGGGAATAATGCATATGAAAGCACATCCTCATCCTGCTGCTTGTACTGCTGTACAACTGGGTCATTCTTGAACTTCTCAAGCTGTGGCTCAATAAGGTCTGCTGGACGGCATGTGATAGGTGTAGCATCACCTATAGCTTCTTCTGTACTTCTGGGTTAAATGGCTTGATTGTCTGTCCGAATTCACCCATAAGAACCTTCTTAGATTCCTTAGTAATCATCTTATAACGCTCGCCCTGTAATACATTAAGAACAGCCTGTGTACCAACAATCTGTGATGATGGTGTAACAAGAGGTGGTTCACCAAAGTCCTTACGAACCTTAGGAATTTCCTCAAGGACTGCCTGATACTTATCTTCTGCACCAGCTTCCTTAAGCTGTGATACAAGGTTAGAAAGCATACCACCAGGTACCTGATATAATAATGTCTTGATATTAACGCCAAGAACCTTAGTATTCATAAGACCTGACTTTAACGCTTCTTCTCTCATTGGCTGGAAGTAAGCAGCTATCTCTGCAAGAAGGTTCTGGTCAAGACCTGTATCGTACTCTGTACCCCTTAAATGCCTCTACCATAACTTCTGTAGCTGGCTGTGATGTTCCCATTGAGAATGGTGACATAGCTGTATCTATGATATCTGCACCAGCTTCAACTGCCTTCATATATGTCATTGAAGCAACACCTGATGTATAATGTGTATGCATCTGGATAGGAAGTGAAGAACCATCTTTAATGCCTGTACAAGCTCTGTAGCCTTAGCAGGAACAAGTAAACCTGCCATATCCTTGATACATATAGAATCTGCACCCATATCCTCAATTCTCTTAGCTGTTTCTTTCCAGTAGTCAAGAGTATATGCATCACCAAGTGTATAGCAAAGTGCTATCTGTGCGTGAGCATTAGGATTTTCCTTCTTAACAAGCTTAACTGCCTCAACTGATGACTTAAGATTTCTTAAATCATTGAAACAGTCAAATATTCTGATTATATCAATACCATTAGCAATAGACTTCTGCACGAAATATTCTACAACGTCATCTGCATAATGATTGTATCCTAGGATATTCTGTCCTCTGAATAACATCTGTAACTTTGTATTCTTAAAACCATCTCTTAACTTACGAAGTCTTTCCCAAGGATCTTCCTTAAGGAAACGAAGTGATGCATCAAATGTAGCACCGCCCCAGCACTCAACTGAATGATAACCAACCTTATCCATCTTGTCTATGATTGGAAGCATCTGCTCAGTTGTCATTCTAGTAGCAATAAGTGACTGATGAGCATCTCTTAATACAGTTTCAGTTATCTTTAATGGTTTCTTAACCTGATCTGCCATCTTAAACTCCTCCTATATATTTCTATATATAAAGTAATAAATTGATTATGAGAGGGTCTTAGCCCTCAAAATCTGCAACATTATAGAAGTTGCAATTGCAACTTCTAATGAATTTAGAAGGTCTTAGTCTGCGTATTTTGCGAGCAGCTTTAACCCTCTGAAAGTTGCGACAGCAACTTCTTACGGACTTAGAGGGTCTTAGCCCGCGTATTATGCGAGCTTAGAGCCTCTTAGTCCGTTTTTACATGACACCAAACATCGCCATAAATGTACCTGCTGCAACCGCTGTACCAATAACTCCGGCAACATTAGGTCCCATAGCATGCATCAGAAGGAAGTTAGAAGGATCTGCCTCAGTACCAACCTTCTGTGAAACTCTGGCTGCCATAGGAACCGCAGATACACCTGCTGAACCGATAAGTGGATTAACCTTACCATGTGTAGCTTTACACATAATCTTACCAAATACAACACCAGCTGCTGTACCAAAGCAGAAAGCAATAAGACCAAGTGCAACAATCTTTAAAGTATCAAGATTAAGGAATGCTTCTGCACTTGTTGTAGCGCCTACTGATGTACCAAGTATAATAACTACGATATACATAAGTGCATTAGAGGCTGTTTCTGTAAGCTGCTTAACAACACCTGATTCTCTGAATAAGTTACCAAGCATAAGCATACCTACAAGTGGTGCTGTTGTTGGAAGAATAAGTACAACAACTATTGTAACTACAATAGGGAAAAGAATCTTTTCAAGCTTAGATACAGGTCTTAACTGTTCCATCTTGACTTCTCTTTCTTTCTTAGTAGTTAATAACTTCATAATAGGTGGCTGTATAATAGGTACTAAAGACATATATGAATATGCTGCAACCGCAATAGGTCCCATATACTTAGTCTGACCAAGCTTACCTGCAAGGAAGATTGATGTAGGACCATCAGCTCCACCGATAATAGATATAGCTGCGGCTGCCTTATCTGGGAATCCCATAAATATAGCCATTATATATGCTGCGAATATACCGAACTGTGCCGCAGCTCCTAAAAGGAAGCTCTTAGGGTTGGCAATAAGAGGACCGAAGTCTGTCATTGCACCAACTCCAAGGAAAATAAGTGATGGAAGAATACTCCATTCATCTAATAAATAAAAGTAATGTAATAAACCACCTACTCCATTACTTGAATCTTCAATAGATAACATTATATCAGGGAAAAGATTAACAAGTAACATACCAAAAGAAATAGGTACTAAAAGCAGAGGTTCATATTCTTTTTTAATCGCTAAATACATGAAAAACAGTGCAACCAGAACCATCAGATAGTTACCCCATGTGAGGTTAAAGAATGCTGTCTGGTGTACGAGGTTTCCCAATGTTGATAAAATATATTCCATTTTTTACCTCCGTATATTATTTCTACACTTCTAGATTGATATATATATCAATTAGTTCATAGAAACTAATACTTTACCTGACTCTACAGAATCACCAGCTGCACATTCAACTGTTGCAACTGTACCATCCTGTGGTGCACAAATTTCATTTTCCATCTTCATAGCTTCAAGGACAACTAATACGTCACCCTTCTTTACAGCTGCGCCTGCTGCTGCGTTAACCTTAAGAATCTTGCCTGGCTAGGTGCATTAACCTTAACTGCACCCTGTGCGCCTGCTGGTGCTGCTGCCTTTGGTGCAGCCTTTGGAGCTGCTTTAGGTGCTGCTGCCTTTGCTGCTGGTGCACCATTTCCTGTTCCTTCTTCTACAGTAACATCATATACATTACCATTAACTGTTATTGTATAATTCTTCATAATTATTTCCTCCTGCTATTAACCTTTCTGATTGAACGAACAACAAGTCCGTCTGTAGATGTATTCTCTGATGCTGCAATAGCTGCTGTTATAACTGCAACAAGTTCAAGGTCATCAACCTCTTCATCCTGTTCTTCATTAGAAACAATCTGGGCTATTGCATTATTAACACCCTGAGCATCTGCTGATGCGTTATTCTTAGCTTTATTCTTATTCTCCCAAACACTTATATACTTGAATAAGCCGATTATGAATGAAATAAATATAAGCACGATAAATACTGTACCCATACCTATAATTGTGTTCATAACTGCCTTATACATTTTCTGTCCTGTTGTATATGATGGATTGATAGCACCATTTTCAAGTGAGAAATCATCATTTATAACAAATTCAAAAGATACTTTATCATTCTTCTCATAAGCTGTATCGACTGTTATAGTACATAACTTACCAGTATCCTTGTTAAGTGCTATATTGATAGTTCCAATACTCTTAAGTGCACCCAGTTCTCCTCTTGTACTATTCCAGCTGTTATAAAAGCCAATAGTCTTTGCTGTAAGACCTTCCTGATCCACAATATACTGCTTGCCATTAACCAATGCAAGTGGTAATGCTGACTCTGCATCAGATGTTATCTTAGCTGAATCATTCTGGTCAAGATATGTAATCATATCAGTTGTCCAGTCTTCCAAATATGACTGATACACCTGGATAATCATATTCTTACGTTCTAACTTTGCACTTGTTGTTGATATAGTACCATTAGATGAATCGCAGGCTGTCATGCAGAATACACATACAAGCAGTGAAAATAACACTAAGAACTTTTTGATATTAACTTTCTTCATATTATCACCTCTTTATTATACTGTACCATGCTTCTTATCTGCACGAACCTCTCTTTTATCAAACAACATTTCAAATGCTGCTACAACATACTTTCTTGTGTCTTCAGGATTAATAATAGTATCAACATAGCCTCTTGCTGCTGCCTGGTCAACACTTGACTGTAAAGCTGCATATTCTGC
>ENA-OQER01001511-OQER01001511.1-human-gut-metagenome-genome-assembly--contig:-NODE-1511-length-11039-cov-1.948130_pt1 | contig 11039 bp, 16 predicted proteins | sample MGYA00242797_ERZ504639 | MGnify/ENA primary metagenome ERZ504639 (study PRJEB26092, sample SAMD00036306) | human gut metagenome | host: Homo sapiens | study: EMG produced TPA metagenomics assembly of...
AGCATATCACTGAAACGTCCGACGGTTGGATTGGCAGTGATTCCTGACAATCCATCGGAGCCACCGCATTTCATTTCCAACGACCAGTTCACTGATCGGTATCGGTTCTCTGTGAAACTGTCCTGCGTATGCTGCACATTCTTCTAACAGCTTTCTTCCTGCCTCAAATTCGTCTTCCACTTCCTGACAGGTCAGAAATTTCACTCTGTCCGGATCATAATCGCCGAGTTCTTCCAGAAACTGCTCATGTGTCAGGTTTTCACAGCCTAATCCAAGTACAAGCACTGCCGCTGCGTTTGGATGACGCACCAATGCAGCCAGAAGCTTTCTCGTCTGTACATGGTCATGTCCTGTCTGACTGCAGCCAAATGGATGGTCAAACGTATACAGCCCATCAATCGTTCCTGTGACAAGATCCTGATTTAATGCAACCATCCGCTTTGCCACATCATTGACACAGCCTACTGTCGGGATGATCCAGATCTCGTTTCGGATGGCTGCACGTCCATCCTTCTGCGAAATCCCTGAAAATATTCCGGCTGTACTGTATCTATTTTCTTAATGGCAGGATGATAACTGTATTCAATCTCTCCTGCAAGGTTTGTTGCCATATTGTGTGTGTGAACCCAGCTTCCGACTGAAATATCTGCCAGTGCATGTCCGATGGCAAAGCCGTATTTGATAATGTTTTCATCTTTTTTTATCGTTTTTAATGCGATCTTGTGTCCCTGTGGGATATCCTCCCTTACAGAAAGCGTATGCTCCCCTACATCGATAGTTTCACCTTTTTTTATCGGGCACAGTGCAACCGCAACATTGTCTTCAGGTGCAATCTGTATCGTGTTCATAGGTATTTTTACAGGCAGCCTGCATAGGCAGCCTTTGCTCCTTCCCTGCGAATCTTGTTAAGGTCATTTACTACAGTTGTCTCCAGATCCTGAATCTGTGTCAGATCCTGATCCACATTTTTCATTTGTGAGAACTGCGTGTACCAGATCCTCAGGAGAATCGTCCTTATGTGCGTAATAAAATTCCAGTACCCAGCGGTCATCACTTACCGTATATTCGTTTCCTGCCGGACGTCTGCATACCAGACCTGCATCTGTCAGTTTCTGGACATCATTGCTGTAGAATGCAATATATGCTGCCAGTGACATGGTAAGGCAGACCGGAAGCTCTCCTTTTTCTTTCACATATTCAAGGAAGGACGGCATGTTGCGCGCTTTCCATTTGGAAGTTGAGTTTAAGGAAATTGCTCATCAGTTCATGGTTTACAAACGGATTATTGAAACGGTCTGAAACTGCTGCTGCAAAGTTCAGAAGATCGTTTTTGTCAAGAGGCAGTGTCGGGATGACTTCCTCATAAAGCATTTTGTTCATGAAACCTTTGATCACTTCATCATGCATACAGTCACGGACGATATTTTCGCCTGCAAGATAAGCACCAAGCACGAAACCTGTATGTGCCCCATTTAAGATGCGCACTTTTCTCTTTTTATAAGGACTCATATCTGGTACGACAAATACTTTCTCCAAAAAGTCCTGCCTTTTTAAACGGAAGGATGTCATTCAGTTTTCATCCCCCTCGATTACCCATACACCAAATACTTCTCCAACATCAAGAAGTGCATCAGAGTAGCCGTGCTTCTGTTCTAACTCTGCAACTTCTTTTCCATCACGGATGCGCCCCGGCACGATACGGTCAACCAGAGAACCGCAGAAGGTACATTCCTCATTAACATATTTACGGAAGCCATCCTCTAACTCCCACTGGTCAATGTACTGGTTCACGCATTTTAATAATTCTTTTCCGTTATTATCGATCAGTTCACAGGCAAGCATGATGATACCTTTTTTTCCTGCCTGATAGCGGTGATATAACACCTGTGTCAGTTTTGCCGGGAAACTGGATGGTGGGCAGTCATCTTTTTTGCAGGACGGATCATACTGGATGCCTGCTTCTGTTGTATTGGAAACAATGATCTCAAGGTCATCGCTTGCTGCAACCTCCATCATTGCTTCATATCCGGCTTTCTCATATGGATTCAGACAGCGGCTCACGCTGGAGATCACACGTTTTGCATCCACTTTCTGTCCGTTCTCACTGCCACGCAGATAAAGAGTGTACAGTCCTTCCTGTTCATCGATCATATTGCTTAAGCCCTGCGCGATTGGCTGGATCAGACAGCATTTTCCATTCCATCCTGCCTTCTCATTTGCAAGGTCAAACCAGTAATCCACAAAGGCACGCAAAAGTTTCCCTCGCCAAACTGCATGACTTTCTCTGGTGCATTTTTTAAAATATATCATCGTAGCCTGTTTTTTCTAGTACTTCATAATTTAATTTTCCATGATCTGTTTTCCTTTCCATTCTAACGTTGTTACCATAAATTTCCATCTTCATCAAAAGGCAAATATTCCGGCTCAGACTCTATGATCAGATTTGGATTTGCCTTTGCTTCTTCATAATAAGATTCTGATAACATAATATGTTCTATATGAAGGCTGTTCGGGATTCGAACAACTCTTGGATTCGATTTGTCAATTTCGTTACAGGTTCTGATGCAGACCTGAATTGCTTCTTTATCACTTTCCATAACAATCGGAATACGGACACCACCAAGAACCGTACATGTAATCGCATTCGGATACATGGATGGCAGGTCTAGCTGGTCAAAAACTCTTTTGGTAGTTGCACTTGAGTATCCAAGACCGATTCCATTTCCATGAGTTTCCGGGCTCAGATCCAATACTGCTACTCTCTGTGCATCAATTCCTCCTGTTGCATATGGCGTACAGAAAGTTCCTGTAATATTTGGATCCATTCCATCACCGCTGAAATTCTTTCCGATCTGGTCAACCACGAGAACATCGCAGGAATCAACAAGAATCCGCGGCATATATGTAAATGCTTCCTTTAACAGTCCTGGCTCTAACGCTTCTATATCTTCAGCAGCCACAGCTGTAATTTTGCATGTTTCATCAAATGCATTTTCAATGGTTGGAACTGCAAATAAAATTGGTGCATTCTTAATAATGCTTTTTCCAAACATTGGCACATTCTTTGCCATGTTTTTAAATCCCTGTTCATGGCAGACCTCCGCTCCATGCTGTTTTCCAAGACCAATTGCCATCATTTTCATCATGCCGCTTTCATATGGTCCTCGAAAAGCTGTGTGCGGTTTAATACGGCATCCAAGGATAATTCCATCCGCTTCCGCTGCATTTTTATCAATAAAAGTATCCCTTCCATCTTCCGTCACGCCTATTTTCTTAACTTCCATAGAGGATATGATCGGGCATCCAACATAATCCTCTGTAATGCCATAGCCTTCGAGAATTTCACGCTGTCCCTCTGCGGTTGCTCCTCCATGGCTTCCCATAGCCGGAACAATAAACGGCTGTCCTCCACGTGACTTTACAAAATCTGCAATACATTTTGTCGTCAATGCAACATTGGCAATTCCTCTCGAACCGGCTGTGATTGCAATTCTCATGCCTGGTTTTATACGTGATGCAAATTTTTCTTCACTTAACAGTTCCTCAATAATTCCCGGTATTTCTTCTGGTTCAATCTTTGGTCTTGGAAATATCTGTTTTACACGAAACATTTTTGGTACAAAAGTATCTTTTACCATATCTGCTACAAACTGACGTTCTCTCATGCTTTTATCCTCTCATATAATTCTAAAATAATATTTTCTGTATATGAGTTTTGCGATTACCTTTCAGCAATCGCAAATTCATGTTATAACCTTTGATTTCGTTTTAAAAAAATTAATACATATCCTGCTGTAGCAATTAACAGAATAACTAAATACGTCACAGATTCGATCATTTCAGGAATGGTATAAGTCTTAACGCCGCCCGTAAATTTCAGTCCACTCATATTTGTGACAATCCAGAATCCACTATCATTAACTGTCGCACCAAATAATGTACCAGACAAACATGCCATTGCAATAAATACTGGTGGAAGTGCAACTGCCGGAGCGACACTTGACATAATTGTCATACTTGTGATTGCAGATACTGTTCCTGAACCTGTTACCTGTTTGATCAGTAAACCTACAAGATATGCAAGAATGATTACTACAAATACATTCGTTGTCAATCCACTTACAATTTCTGAAATTGCCCCGCTTACTCCTGTGATTGTAATGATATTGGAGAATGCTCCACCTGCTCCTGTAATAAGGAATACGATACCTGCGGAAGAAAGTGAATCTGTTGCTGCCTTCTCTGCCTTCTCACGTCCCATGCTTTTTACTGCAATGATATAGGCTGCAATCGCACCTGTTAAAAGTGCTGTTGTTTTATCACCAATAAATTTGAAAATCTCCGGTTCTGCTTCTCCCATGACACTATTAGCTACTGTGTTGATAATAATCATCACAATTGGAAGAATAATTGGAATCAAGGAAACAAAAAATGATGGTTTATTTTCTGGAAATTTTTCCTCTTTTAAAACAATTCCTTCTTCAGAAATATCACTTTCTGGTTTCCAGAATTTTGCTGATTTATCAAGTACTGTCGTATAAATTTTAATAACTAAAAATACACCGATCAATCCAATGATACCACCAAACGCAATCATAAGTCCTGTATCGAACCCGAAAATCTCTCCTGCTGCAAGAGGTGCTGGTGTAGGTGGAACCATTGTATGCGCTGCTGCTGCACCAATTGTGATTGCACCAACAACATGAGCGATTGATTTGTTAATCTCTTTCATTAATGCAATTCCAATTGGAATCAATATTACAAATGTAACATCAAAATATACCGGAATTGCAAGAACAAAAGCAGCAAGACCAATTGCATAAATCGCTTTATCCTTTGGAAATGCTTTTACAATCTGATCTGCGATTACTTTGGCACCACCTGATGCACTGACCAGTTCGCCTAAAATAATGCCAAATCCAATCGGCAATCCCATACCCTTTAACATGCTACCGAAACCTGCATTAATACCGTCAATCGTTTCAAGTGTTGATACTCCTGACAATACTCCCATCAGAATACTGCCTAAAACCAGCGAAATTGCTGCGTTTAATTTTACTTTCAAAATAAGAAATAAGATTACTACCATTGATATGATCAATGCGCAGAATAACCATGCTGAATGTGACATAAACCCTCCTTCTTCCACGCACTTAACTTATGCGCGGAACCATTTTTCTTTTTGCTATTTATGAAATTCTGAAAAATCAAATACGACTTTCAACATATCCCCCGGATTGTGTGCAAAATCATCAAATGCTTTTGCTGTCATCATGGAATGGATAAACATTTGTGATAATTTTATCCAATGGTGCTTTTCCTTCATTTACAAGGTCGATCAGTTCTAAGAAATCTTTTTTCAATGCGTTTCTGGAACCAAAAACATTTAACTCTTTCTTCTGGATCAATGTAAAGTTGAAATCAAGATTTTTCTTTCCAACTCCAATCAGTACCATACGTCCGCCAAAACAGCAGGCATCAATACAATTCTGGAAGGTGGATGGCAGTCCGACCGCTTCAATTGTAACATCAAATCCATTTCCATCGGTCAGTTCTTCCACTTTCTTTGCAAATTTTCAGGTGTATCATTTAAAATGGTTCCGTCTACGCCAAAATCTTTTGCCATCTCAAGTTTTCCTTCCGACACATCTGAGATGTAAACGGTTGCTCCTTTTGCTTTTGCTGCAATTGCTGCAAGCACTCCAATGGTACCTGCTCCAACAACAAGCACTTTGTCCCCTTCTTTTACATTGGCACGGCTGACACCATGATAACTGATGCAGAATGGTTCGATTGCTGCAAGTGTTTTCGGATTCATTCCTTTTCCATCATATACACGCTCAATTGGCATTGTAATGTATTCACGGAAAGCTCCGTCTCGCTGACATCCCATTGTCTGATTATCCATACAGGCATTTACGATTCCATGTCTGCAGGAATAGCAGTGTCCACAGTTAAAATACGGATTGCAGGTTACGATCATACCCGGCTTAATTCCATATTCATTGTTCTCATCTGCTTCAATGACCTCTGCTGAAAACTCATGTCCCGGAATTCTCGGATAATCAAAATAAGCAAAGGTTCCTCTGTAAGAACCAAGGTCACTTCCACAAATTCCTCCATAAAGAAGTTTTAATAATACTTCACCTTTTTTTCGCACCGGCATCTCAATATCTTTAATCTCGACTTCACCTGGTGCATTAATATACATTGCTTTCATTTTTCTTCCTCCTCGTTTTCGCTTGAAACTTCCATATCATCGGCGCCTTGCTGATATGTTATTTGTTGTATCTCGTTTTGTATTCGTTGTTGTATATATCATATTATAATCGTGCTGTTTTTCCATGTCAATTGTATATATTGTAATATTTATCATTCTATTTTTTGTATATATTTACCAATCTATTTGTCTGGTGCTCTTTTTCTTTTAAGCTAAAGAACATGAGTCCTTTAAAACTGCGAAATTGTTGTATTTCTTATTTTTCTATGATAATATTAAAAATATATTATCATTAAAAATCGAGGAATTTTATGGCTAAAACAAATTTAAAGACACAGGCTTACAATGCGATCCGACGCAAAATTGTCACCTGTGAATATGCACCCGGTACATTTATCAATGAGGAGCTTCTTACAAATGAACTTGGGTTAAGTCGCACACCTATCCGGGATGCTTTAAGCAGATTGGAACAAGAAGGATTGATTGAGATTAAACCTAAAAAGGGGATTCTTATAACTCCTCTTTCCATTCAGACAGTGAATATGATTTTTGAGGTTCGAACTTTATATGAACCATATATTATACGCACTTACGGCGCTACATTTTCTGTGGAAAAGCTGAAGGATTACTATAATATTTTCAGCTCACGCCAGTCATCCATTGACATTCACAAAGATCAGGATTATTTCTATGCATTAGACACAGATTTTCATAACTTCATTATGGCATCCTGTCCCAACACCTATATGCTGCAGAGTTATAATATGATTCAGACTCAAACTGAGCGTTTTCGCTATATGACTGGTAAAATTTCCGATCATCGTCTGGATGCAACCTTTCAGGAACATCTTGACATTATCAGTGCATGTCTGCAAAGTGACTGGGAAAACGCAGCACAAAAACTTATTTTTCATTTGAATGAATCAAAAAAATCTGCTTTCCAACTGATTTTTGACGGAATGACCAATCAGGAATTTTCACTTTAAACAGCAGCTTTCTGAAAATACCAGCACATGATTCGTTTCAAATTATCCACCTGAATTAGAGCTGGAAAGTAATGAAGCAGATTTTTGGTTTATGTGTCAAGATTATTGTATAATTGTAGATATCTAAAGCAGAATGGAGTATTACCCATGAAAAAAGAATTTAAAGAAGCAATCGAAGATTCTCCGATCATCGCAGCCATTAAAGACGATGACGGTTTGAAGAAATGTCTTACAAGTGAAAGCCGCGTCATTTTTATCCTGTATGGAGACATCTGCAATATTCCAGATATTGTAGAAACGGTAAAATCTTCCGGGAAAATCGCAATGGTTCATATTGACCTGATCACCGGGCTTAGTTCCAAGGAGATTGCTGTTGATTTATAAAAAAATATACACAGGCAGACGGATCATCACCACAAAACCTGCTCTGATCAAACGTGCAAAGGAGTTAGGATTGTATACAATCCTTCGGCTGTTTGTCATTGATTCCATGGCTTATTCCAACATTGAACACCAGCTTCGTACCGCCAAACCTGATCTGATTGAAGTGCTTCCAGCTCTCATGCCAAAAGTCCTTGCAAAGGTCTGCAAACTGTCCACAGTTCCTGTCATTGCAGGAGGACTGGTTTCCGATAAAGAAGATGTCATGGCACTGCTTCAGGCTGGCGTGGTCAGCATTTCCTCAACAAATGACGAGATTTGGTTTTTATAAGATTGTCACTATCATTATATCTATACCACAAATATCTCTTCTATAAAGAATACACTATTCAATCTTCTTATATTTTTAAATTCCTTAAACGCAATGAAAAAACAGCCCTTGCGGACTGTTTTTTCGAGGAGTTTAGTTATGAAAATGTTAATCTATATAAAGGAAAATTGGCATTTTTAGTAAGCACCATTCTGAATGCTTACATCAACAAGTGCTTGTCTGTTGTTCTCTTGTTGATAATAGTAATATACAAAATAAATGTGTACGAATTATGTCGGTTTTCGAAAACATTTCTAAAATTCTGGATAAATTATTTTATAATTAGTTAATATTTTATTTTTTCTGTTTAGATTTTTTTGTATGATCCTAGTCTGCCCGGTATTTTTCCTTTTATACATAACACTTCCATTTTTTATTTATCACATCTGCCTCTGCTCCAGCAGATATTTGCTCAGTCCGATCATTTTCTGATCTTCTGTGCTGTTATAAAACTGCACAGTTCCCGGTGTCACAGCATCCGAAACCAGACTATACTCTTTTAATTTATGAAGTGTCTCTCTGGCAGTTCCTGCACCACCGTCAAAAACCGCTACCCCCGGAGCCGAGTACTTTCTGAATCGTCTTACGCACCAGTGGATAATGCGTGCAGCCAAGAACAACTGCATCCACTTTTCTTTCCTGGTACGGTGCAAACAGATTTTTTAAGAAATGTTCCAGTGCTTCCCCGGAAAGTTCTCCGCGCTCTACGAATTCCACAAGCCCCGGACATGGCAGTGATATGATCTCCGCCTGATCCTGAAATTTCTGCATAAGGTTATGGAACTTTTTTTCCCGCAATGTCATAGGCGTTGCCATGACAAGCACCCTTGAATTTTCTTTTACAGACACTGCCGGTTTTAATGCCGGCTCAATTCCGATGACCGGGATCTCTTTCTGGTATCTTTCCCTTAAAATGTGAATCGCTGCGCTTGTCGCCGTGTTGCATGCGACAACCAGTGCTTTTACATTCCGCGACCTTAAGTACTCTGCATCTGCCAGTGTGAGTTTCCGCACTTCCTCTAAGGTCTTTGTTCCATAGGGCGCATTTTTTGAATCCCCATAAAATATAAAATTTTCATTTGGCATCAATGCCACCAATTCCCGAAGTACGCTGATTCCACCAACACCGGAATCAAATACTCCAATTGGTCTCTGCATTTCGTCCATATTACGATTTCCCGCTTTCTTTTCTTCTATTTTGCAAACACCGCGATCTATTCTTTCCTCGTACTGATTACTATTCCAACAAGGCACCTGCTCGAAATGTGCTTTTTACTTACCTGCTCCAGTTGTTCCTATTACCTATGATAACATTCATTCCGTCCACACAGCCCTGCTGCCCTTGTCCGTACGGCTGACAACGAGTTACGGTCGATTCTGTTCTTTCAGTTCCGTCACATGGGAGATGATCCCAACCATGCGGCTGTCACCGGCAAGTTCCCCCAGCACCTCGATCGCCTGCTGTCTCGACTGCGCATCCAGAGAACCAAATCCCTCATCGATAAACATCATATCCGGGTGGATCGCCCCTGCGCTCCGCTCCACGATATCGGACAATCCGAGTGCCATCGCAAGTGCTGCCAGAAAAGATTCCCCGCCGGACAGTGTTTTCACGTCTCGCTCGCTGTCCGTCACAAGACTGTAAACAGAAAGATCCAGTCCCTCGTTTGTCTTTCTTCCGTGTTCGCCTCTTCCTTTAATTTAAGAATAAACTGATGATTGCTCATCGTCAAGAGCCGCTTGTTTGCTTCATGGATGATCTGTTTAAAATACTGCCTCTGGATATAAGTTTCAAAATCGATTTTCGCAGAACCGGAAAGTCTTCCGTTCGCTGTCTTAGACAGACTTTTGATGACCTGGTCTTCGCTCTCCAATTTTTTTTCCCTTTTCCAGGTAGACGGCACAATTCTGCAGTACTGACCTGTCATTTTCATATGCTGTGTGCAGCTCCATATACGTTTTTTCCGTCTCTTTTAATGCCTGTTTTTTCTGCTTTCAGCTGCTCATTTAATTCCGACGTATCAGTATATGTTTTTCCGCTGACCTGTTTCTCCAAAAGTTTCTGCTCACTCTGCTGTCTTAAGCACTGAGACTCATACTCTTTCTCTTCCCGCTCCAGTTTGGATCTGCTCCGCTCCGGCAGGATTGCAAGGTGGTATGTTTCTTCGGAAACAAACCCGGATTTTTCCAAAAGTTTTGCATATTCTTTTTCCGTTTTTGCTGCAAGCTTTTTTGCCGTTTTCTGATTCTCTTCCTCTGCGAGCTTCTGTCCTTTTAACGTGTTCATCGCTTCTGCCAGCTCCGACACTTTTTGCCGTTTCCTCTCTATCTCCTGCTCTGCCGCCTCCAATGCTTTCTGCATTGCGGCATACTGTTTTTTTGCTTCGGCAAGAGATGGATACACAAGCTTCTCACGGATCTGTTCGGCTATTTTCTGCAGACTGACATAGTTTTGCTCTGCTTCTTTTCTCTGCTGTTTTGCAATCGTCTGTGCCAGTACAAAATCAGCTTCCTCTTTCTCGACTGCCTGCGCAAGCTTCTGCTTTTCTGTTTTCTCTGCCTCAAAAGCAGCATACGCCAGATCGCGCTTTTCTTCTGCTGCAGCCCTTGTCTTTTTGCCTGCTCCACTTCCAGTTCTGTCACCGCAGGTCAGAAAGCTTCGCCGGATCCGGATGAACCGTTGAACCGCAGACCGGGCATGGACAGCCGGCACTCAGATTTTCTGCCAGGATCCCCGCCTGCTCTTTTAAAAAGGCTTCATACATGTGTTCATAATGCTTTGCCGACTCCGAAGCGCTGAGAGATGGCAGGCCGTATACGAATCCTTCAAATCCTGCTCAATGATGGCGACGAAGTCATCATCCGACGCCGTATTGGACGAGCTATCCGGAAGCCGTGAAACTGGCTGGAGGCGTGCCTGTCGAAGTGTTCGCGGGAGCTGACCGCAATTTCGAGCAAGCTTGGAAGACCTGGAAGCGGCACGTACCGAACGTACGAAGGCCATCATCGTGAATACGCCGAACAATCCGACGGGTGCCGTGTGGAATCCGGAAACCGTCAAGGCGATCGGCGAATGGGCTGT
>ENA-OQER01001513-OQER01001513.1-human-gut-metagenome-genome-assembly--contig:-NODE-1513-length-10988-cov-1.891907_pt1 | contig 10988 bp, 10 predicted proteins | sample MGYA00242797_ERZ504639 | MGnify/ENA primary metagenome ERZ504639 (study PRJEB26092, sample SAMD00036306) | human gut metagenome | host: Homo sapiens | study: EMG produced TPA metagenomics assembly of...
CCAGCAGTGACGCATTATCGCGGTCTGGCGACCGTAGAAATGCCGGTAGCGACCGGACGTTACCCGACCACGCGCTACGGCTGGTGGAACTGGAGCCGAAAACCGGACGCAAACATCAGCTTCGCCGACATCTTGCCATTTGCGTCATCCGATTATTGGCGATAGCAAACATGGCGATTTACGCCAGAATCGCAGCGGTGCTGAGCATTTTGGCCTCCAGCGGTTAATGCTACATGCCAGTCAGTTGTCATTGACGCATCCTTTTACTGGCGAGCCGCTGACTATTCACGCGGGCCTGGACGACACCTGGATGCAGGCGTTATCACAATTTGGCTGGCGCGGTCTGCTTCCTGAAAATGAAAGGGTTGAGTTCAGTGCGCCATCGGGTCAGGATGGAGAGATAAGTTCCTAATCCAGGGAGAAAACGGTATGGCGGAAATTGGTATTTTTGTCGGCACCATGTACGGAAATTCGCTGTTAGTGGCGGAAGAAGCAGAAGCAATTCTGACCGCACAGGGCCACAAAGCAACGGTATTTGAAGATCCTGAATTAAGCGACTGGCTGCCCTATCAGGATAAGTATGTTCTGGTGGTTACGTCCACGACCGGGCAGGGCGACCTTCCTGATAGCATTGTGCCGCTCTTTCAGGGAATCAAAGATAGTCTGGGCTTCCAGCCGAATCTGCGTTATGGCGTGATTGCGCTCGGCGACAGCAGTTATGTAAATTTCTGCAATGGCGGCAAACAGTTCGATGCCTTGTTGCAGGAACAGAGCGCTCAGCGGGTTGGCGAAATGCTGTTGATTGACGCCAGTGAGAACCCGGAACCGGAAACGGAATCAAATCCGTGGGTCGAACAGTGGGGCACGCTGTTGTCCTGATATGTTCAGCGAGCGGTAAATGTCGTTTTAGCGGTGCTGAATCGAATATTTTCAGGCAAATGCCAGTAAAAACTGCTTCATAGCGCGGATTTTACTGGCGTTTGCCTGGAGTCAAGCGATCCATTTCATACTCTTCTTTATTTCTTCGTTTTAACCCTTCCTTTCTTGTTCTTGTTTTCATTTCCGTGAAGTGGATTCCACCGTCCAGGCTAATGCAAAATCGGGCCTCATTGAACGCATTAATGTTGTGTTGTTGCACGGTGAGCCGCTATGGCGCGCTTTTTATACTGCTATTGCCAGATATAAACACGCGCCGTATTCGGCGAACGACCTATAAAAACGGCAAAAAACACCCTACGTCACCTCTGATTTCCTGGCTATGTCGCAGTCCAGAGTGAGCGTGGCTAACGCGAATTTTCAGGAGTGCAACAATGAGTTCTTTAAGTCAGGCTGCGAGCAGTGTGGAAAAACGCACGAATGCTCGTTACTGGATAGTGGTGATGTTGTTTATCGTCACATCCTTCAACTACGGCGACCGCGCTACGCTTTCTATTGCCGGTTCGGAAATGGCCAAAGATATCGGCCTTGATCCCGTGGGAATGGGCTATGTGTTCTCTGCCTTCTCATGGGCTTATGTTATCGGGCAGATCCCTGGTGGTTGGTTGCTGGATCGTTTTGGTTCAAAACGCGTCTACTTCTGGTCGATCTTTATCTGGTCGATGTTTACCTTGCTGCAAGCTTCGTCGATATCTTTAGTGGATTCGGCATTATCGTTGCCCTGTTTACTCTGCGCTTCCTGGTCGGGCTTGCTGAAGCGCCATCTTTCCCCGGCAACAGTCGCATTGTTGCGGCCTGGTTTCCGGCGCAGGAAAGGGGAACGGCGGTGTCGATTTTTAACTCCGCTCAATACTTCGCAACGGTGATCTTCGCGCCGATTATGGGCTGGCTGACGCATGAAGTGGCTGGTCACACGTCTTCTTCTTTATGGGCGGTCTGGGGATTGTCATCAGCTTTATCTGGTTGAAAGTCATCCACGAGCCAAATCAACATCCGGGGGTAAATCAGAAAGAGCTGGAGTACATCGCCGCGGGTGGCGCGCTGATCAATATGGATCAGCAAAACACCAAAGTTAAAGTGCCGTTCAGCGTGAAGTGGGGGCAGATCAAACAGCTGCTCGGGTCACGGATGATGATCGGCGTTTATATCGGTCAGTACTGTATCAACGCCCTGACTTACTTCTTTATTACCTGGTTCCCGGTTTATCTGGTGCAGGCGCGTGGGATGTCGATTCTGAAAGCGGGCTTTGTGGCTTCCGTTCCGGCGGTTTGCGGTTTTATCGGCGGTGTGCTGGGTGGGATTATTTCCGACTGGCTGATGCGCCGCACGGGATCGCTGAACATTGCGCGTAAAACACCGATCGTAATGGGCATGTTGCTGTCGATGGTGATGGTGTTCTGCAACTACGTCAACGTTGAGTGGATGATCATCGGCTTTATGGCGCTGGCCTTCTTCGGTAAGGGCATCGGGGCGCTGGGTTGGGCAGTAATGGCAGATACCGCGCCAAAAGAGATCAGCGGTCTTTCCGGTGGCCTGTTCAACATGTTCGGTAACATTTCTGGCATCGTCACGCCAATCGCAATTGGTTATATCGTTGGCACGACTGGCTCCTTTAATGGGGCGCTGATTTATGTTGGTGTTCATGCCTTAATCGCGGTACTGAGCTACCTGGTGCTGGTGGGCGATATCAAGCGTATCGAGCTGAAACCTGTCGCGGGGCAATAAGATGACGACACAATCCAGTCCTGTTATTACTGATATGAAAGTCATTCCGGTCGCCGGGCACGATAGCATGTTGCTTAATATTGGTGGTGCACATAGCGCATATTTCACCCGCAATATTGTGGTACTCACCGATAATGCCGGGCATACCGGTATTGGTGAAGCGCCGGGCGGAGAGGTGATTTATCAGACGCTTGTCGATGCTATTCCGATGGTGCTGGGCCAGGAAGTTGCGCGCCTGAATAAGTGGTTCAGCAGGTGCATATAGGTAATCAGGCGGCCGATTTTGATACCTTCGGCAAAGGTGCCTGGACTTTTGAATTGCGCGTTAATGCCGTGGCGGCGCTGGAAGCCGCCTTGCTTGACCTGCTAGGTAAGGCGTTGAATGTTCCGGTCTGCGAACTGTTAGGGCCAGGCAAGCAACGCGATGCTATTACCGTCCTCGGTTATCTGTTTTATATCGGTGATCGGACCAAAACCGATCTTCCTTATCTGGAAAATACGCCGGGCAACCATGAGTGGTATCAGTTGCGCCATCAGAAAGCGATGAACAGCGAAGCCGTTGTGCGTCTGGCGGAAGCCTCACAGGATCGCTATGGCTTTAAAGATTTCAAACTTAAGGGCGGAGTGTTACCTGGCGAGCAAGAAATCGACACTGTTCGTGCATTGAAGAAACGCTTCCCGGATGCGCGGATTACCGTTGATCCCAACGGTGCATGGCTGCTTGATGAAGCCATTTCTTTGTGCAAAGGGCTGAATGATGTTCTTACCTATGCCGAAGATCCGTGCGGCGCTGAGCAGGGTTTCTCCGGTCGTGAAGTGATGGCGGAGTTTCGACGGGCGACCGGCTTGCCCGTCGCGACTAACATGATCGTCACCAACTGGCGCGAAATGGGCCATGCGGTGATGCTCAATGCGGTAGATATTCCACTTGCCGATCCGCACTTCTGGACGCTTTCCGGTGCAGTCCGCGTGGCACAGCTTTGCGACGACTGGGGCTAACCTGGGGCTGCCATTCTAATAACCATTTCGATATTTCTCTGGCGATGTTTACCCATGTGGGCGCGGCGGCACCGGGTAATCCTACCGCTATCGATACCCACTGGATTTGGCAGGAGGGCGATTGTCGCCTGACCAAAAATCCGCTGGAGATTAAAAACGGAAAAATTGCCGTTCCTGATGCGCCCGGTCTGGGCGTGGAACTGGACTGGGAACAGGTACAAAAGGCACATGAGGCCTATAAAACGTCTGCCTGGCGGTGCGCGTAACGACGCAGGTCCGATGCAGTACTGATCCCCGGCTGGACCTTTGACCGTAAACGTCCCGTTTTCGGCCGTCATTGATTCTGAAAAAGGACATAAATATGAGTTCTCAATTTACGACGCCTGTTGTTACTGAAATGCAGGTCATCCCGGTGGCGGGTCATGACAGTATGCTGATGAATCTGAGTGGTGCACACGCACCGTTCTTCACGCGTAATATTGTGATTATCAAAGATAATTCCGGTCACACCGGCGTAGGCGAAATTCCCGGCGGCGAGAAAATCCGTAAAACGCTGGAAGATGCGATTCCGCTGGTGGTGGGTAGAACGCTGGGTGAATACAAAAACGTTCTGACGCTGGTGCGTAATACATTTGCCGATCGTGATGCCGGCGGGCGCGGTTTGCAGACATTTGATTTGCGTACCACTATTCATGTAGTTACCGGGATAGAAGCGGCAATGCTGGATCTGCTGGGGCAGCATCTGGGGGTAAACGTGGCATCGCTGCTGGGCGATGGTCAACAGCGTAGCGAAGTCGAAATGCTCGGTTATCTGTTCTTCGTCGGTGATCGCAAAGCCACACCGCTGCCGTATCAAAGCCAGCCGGATGACTCATGCGACTGGTATCGCCTGCGTCATGAAGAAGCGATGACGCCGGATGCGGTGGTGCGCCTGGCGGAAGCGGCGTATGAAAAATATGGCTTCAACGATTTCAAACTGAAAGGCGGTGTACTGGCCGGGGAAGAAGAGGCCGAGTCTATTGTGGCACTGGCGCAACGCTTCCCGCAGGCGCGTATTACGCTCGATCCTAACGGTGCCTGGTCGCTGAACGAAGCGATTAAAATTGGTAAATACCTGAAAGGGTCGCTGGCTTATGCAGAAGATCCGTGTGGTGCGGAGCAAGGTTTCTCCGGGCGTGAAGTGATGGCAGAGTTCCGTCGCGCAACTGGCCTGCCGACCGCAACCAATATGATCGCCACCGACTGGCGGCAGATGGGCCATACGCTCTCCCTGCAATCCGTTGATATCCCGCTGGCGGATCCGCATTTCTGGACGATGCAAGGTTCGGTACGTGTGGCGCAAATGTGCCATGAATTTGGCCTGACCTGGGGTTCACACTCAAACAACCACTTCGATATTTCCCTGGCGATGTTTACCCATGTTGCCGCCGCTGCACCGGGTAAAATTACTGCTATTGATACGCACTGGATCTGGCAGGAAGGTAATCAGCGCCTGACCAAAGAACCGTTTGAGATCAAAGGCGGTCTGGTTCAGGTGCCGGAAAAACCGGGGCTGGGTGTAGAAATCGATATGGATCAAGTGATGAAAGCCCATGAGCTGTATCAGAAACACGGGCTTGGCGCGCGTGACGATGCGATGGGAATGCAGTATCTGATTCCTGGCTGGACGTTCGATAACAAGCGCCCGTGCATGGTGCGTTAAGACAGAAAACCAAAACCGGCTCTATCTGGAGCGGCTTGAGACTGATGCTAAAACGCAAAATAGCCTGTTGTGCTATGTATCAGGTCTACATCATTTTTTAATTCATTGAATTTAATTGGTTTTGTAGGCCGGATAAGGCGTTAACGCCGCATCCGGCATAAACACAGGCACTTTGTCACCAATCTGAAACCAGCGTCATAAAAAGCCGATTGCTACTCGACAAGACGTCCGTTACCCGAGAATTTTGCTGGCTTCGCGCGCTACATTATCCATCTCGTCCAACAGTTCCAGCAGCTCCGGCTCCAAATCTTCTTCTTTAGTACCGCTACGTAGCTGTTGTTCGATCAGTTGGCAGAGATTCTTCATACGCGGCACACCGCTATAGCCGCAACTGCCATGCAGTTTATGAATCAAATCAACCAGGCCTTCCGGGTTTTCTCCAACCAGCTGTTCCTCAACTTTGTTGCGAACTTCAGGCAGGAAATCGAGTAACATTTGCAGCATATCGCGCGCTAAATCGGTTTTTCCTGCTGCCTGGCGTAGTGCCAGTTGCCAGTCGAGGGTCGCATTCGGGTTCACCACAATTTCGTTGACTTCGGGCGTCACGACGCGAGAGGAAATACCGCTGCCAGGCTTGTAGCGCAACAACAAATTATGCAATCGCTCTTCTTCAATCGGTTTCGCCAGATAATCGCTCATCCCTGCGCCAAGCAGCTTCTCTTTTTGCCCGGCCATTGCATGCGCCGTTACCGCGATAACCGGCGTTTGTTGCTGATGGGGGAGCTGGTGGATGAGCTCGCAGGCCCGAATGCCATCCATGTCAGGCATTTGAATATCCATTAAGATCAAATCGAACGGCATCTGTTTCGCCCGTTCAACCGCCTGATGCCCGCTATCGCAAAGTTCCACATGTTGCACCATATCTTCCAGCAATGCGCCGATAAGTTTCAGGTTAGCGGGGTTGTCATCAACTGCCATGACTGTCATTGCCAGCTTGCTTTCATCGGTTACAGGCAAAAGCGTGTTTTGTTTGTGATGACAAAATTCCGTCAGGGCAGGCAACAGGCGCGTAGGTGTTAATGGTTTCAGCAGACACGCGCCGATACCATCTTGCTTGAGTTTTTCTGCATTGACTTGTGCATGGCAAGGAAGTGCCAGCATCAGGAAATCGGTCATCGATACCGCTTTCGCTAATCGCTCATGTTGCATTGTTAGCGGCTCGCGGAAGGTCACCGCGATGCCTAACAACATCATGTCGTAATGCGCGGGAGGCAGCGCGGAGAACGTTGGGCTATAAACCACTTCCAGCGGCGTTTCACTTAAAATATCCAGCGTGCATTGCGCTGCTGCGGAGTTGGTTCGACATAGGCCAGGCGCTTACCGGCGAGGCACTGTGGATGGCCCTTCGATAATAATGTTCGGGTTCAGATCGAGATTAATGTGGAACCAGAAAGTTGAACCGCGATTCGGCTGGCTATGGAACGAAATATCGCCGCCCATTTCATTAACCAGTTTTTGTGTAATCACCAGCCCCAGACCGGTGCCACCATGACGGCGGGAAATACTGGCATCAGCCTGTCGGAAGGCCTGGAATAAGCGCGATTGATCGCGTTCAGGAATACCAATGCCGGTATCCCGAATCTGCACTTCAATCTGCACTTTGGTATTACTCAGCGCACGTTTTTCTACCAGAATATCAATGTTGCCATTCTCGGTGAATTTAATTGCATTCCCCACCAGGTTAGTGATGATTTGCTGTAATCGCAGTGGGTCGCCGATCACGTTATCAGGCACGTCGCTTTTAATATTGAGCGTCAGTTCCAACCCTTTATCGTGAGAAGAATGTGCCAGCAGAGTAACGACTTCATCCAGCGTGCTGCGTAGTGGGAATGGAATACTTTCCAGAATCAGCTTACCTGCTTCCAGTTTCGAGAAGTCGAGAACATCATTAATAATTGCCAGCAAATTATTTGCCGAACGTTCAATCGTATTCAGGTGATCGCGCTGCGTTGGTGTTAATTCTGTTTTCAGCGTCAGGCGGGTAAAGCCAATAACACCATTCAGTGGTGTACGCAGCTCGTGTGACATATTTGCCAGAAACTCGGATTTAATACGCGCCGCTTCCTGGGCGCGCTTTTTCGCCAGATCTAACTCAACGTTCTGAATTTCCATCTGCTCCAGCGTTTCACGCAGATCGGACGTCGCCTGGTCGATATTGTGCTGCATCTCTTCGTGATAAGCAGCCAGCGACATTGCCATCGAGTTGATACCGTTTTTCAGCATATCCAGCTCGCCGAGCATAAATCCTTCCACCCGGCTGTCGAGTTGCCCGCGACGGATGCGGTCGACGGTATTCACCATGTTGCGAATCGGACCGGTTACATCGCGCATTAAGCGCCAGCCAAAAATAAGCGCAATACCGATACAAAACAGCATCATCACGCTGGAAATAAAGATCTCTTTATATTGCTGCAAACGAACCGATTTAAGATCCAGCTCAAGCGCAATATATCCCAACATATTTTGACTATTTTTGGCATCGCTACTGGGCGATTCGTCGGGGGAGTAACTCTCAGAAATAATCGGCGTGCGGAGGATCATAATATCGCCGTCACGAGTGACAGTGAGCTGGCGAGGAAACGGCACGTTGCTGCCGAGCTGCATTGATGAGGGATCAAGATGAAAATTGGAGGTGACAAAGAGTCGGTTATTTTCATCATAAACCGAAATCGCGCGAACAATATCGGAATGGCGACGATGCAGTACGCTTATTAACTGACCGATAGATTCGCGATTTTGCAGGCTCATGCCATATTCAGTAGAAACTGCAAGCGGCTCAATAATGCTGGCACCGGCATCTTCCAGTTGACGCTGCAAGTCGTTATAGCGATGCACGACGAAAAAGATACTCAGCAATAAACCAATAAGGACGGTCGGTGCCAGGATCAGAATCATCATGCGTGCGCGCAGGCTGTAGTTGGTCATGGAGTTCCGTTATGGGACAATTAAGGTCACACTGTTAAATTGAGAAAGTCTCGCCAATGGCGCAATTCTACTCTGCAAAACGACGCACGACACGCGTCAGATCATAACCGTTTCAGTTCAACGACCTCGACTCTTTTGGTCTAGGGCGAGGGCGCGACATAACGGCAAAGCGTTATTTATTCCTGGATTACTGCCACAGGAAAACGCGGAAGTTACTGTTACTGAAGATAAAAACAGTACGCCCGCGCTAAAGTCGTGCGCCGGTTAAGCGATAGCCCGGAACGCGAAACGCCACGCTGCCCTCATTTTGGCGTATGCGGTGGCTGTCAGCAACAACACGCCAGCGTGGATTTACAGCAGCGAAGCAAAAGTGCGGCACTCGCCCGATTAATGAAACACGAAGTCTCTGAAGTGATCGCCGATGTTCCCTGGGGCTATCGCCGTCGCGCGCGTTTAAGTTTGAACTACTTACCGAAAACACAGCAACTTCAGATGGGCTTTCGCAAAGCGGGCTCCAGTGACATTGTCGACGTCAAACAATGCCCCATTTTAGTGCCCCAACTTGAAGCATTGCTGCCCAAAGTCAGGGCATGCCTGGGCAGCTTACAAGCTATACGCCATCTTGGTCATGTTGAACTGGTACAGGCAACCAGCGGCACGCTGATGATTTTGCGCCATACCGCACCGCTAAGTTCGGCTGATCGCGAAAAACTGGAACGCTTTTCGCATTCTGAAGGCCTGGATCTGTATCTCGCCCCCGATAGTGAGATACTCGAAACCGTCTCTGGTGAGATGCCCTGGTATGACTCAAACGGGTTGCGCTTAACTTTTAGCCCGCGCGATTTTATTCAGGTCAATGCGGGTGTGAACCAAAAATGGTAGCGCGTGCGTTGGAATGGCTGGATGTGCAACCTGAAGATCGCGTACTGGATCTGTTCTGCGGTATGGGCAACTTTACACTGCCATTGGCGACACAAGCTGCCAGTGTGGTGGGTGTAGAAGGTGTTCCGGCGCTGGTGGAAAAAGGCCAGCAGAATGCGCGTCTTAATGGCTTACAGAATGTGACGTTTTTATCACGAAAATCTTGAAGAAGATGTCACAAAGCAGCCGTGGGCGAAAAACGGCTTCGATAAAGTGTTGCTGGACCCCGCGCGAGCAGGTGCCGCAGGTGTTATGCAGCAAATTATAAAACTGGAACCTATTCGTATAGTTTATGTATCCTGTAATCCTGCAACGCTGGCTCGGGATAGCGAAGCGTTATTAAAAGCAGGATATACCATTGCGCGACTGGCGATGCTGGATATGTTCCCACACACGGGACATCTGGAATCGATGGTACTTTTCTCGCGCGTTAAATAGTTACGATTTGCCGATTTCGGCAGGTCTGGTCCCTAAAGGAGAGGACGATGGTTGCGGTAAGAAGTGCACATATCAATAAGGCTGGTGAATTTGATCCGGAAAAATGGATCGCAAGTCTGGGTATTACCAGCCAGAAGTCGTGTGAGTGCTTAGCCGAAACCTGGGCGTATTGTCTGCAACAGACGCAGGGGCATCCGGATGCCAGTCTGTTATTGTGGCGTGGTGTTGAGATGGTGGAGATCCTCTCGACATTAAGTATGGACATTGACACGCTGCGGGCGGCGCTGCTGTTCCCTCTGGCTGATGCAACGTAGTTAGCGAAGATGTGCTGCGTGAGAGCTCGGTAAGTCGGTTGTTAACCTTATTCACGGCGTGCGTGATATGGCGGCGATCCGCCAGCTGAAAGCGACGCACACTGATTCTGTTTCCTCCGAACAGGTCGATAACGTTCGCCGGATGTTATTGGCGATGGTCGATGATTTTCGCTGCGTGGTCATCAACTGGCGGAGCGTATTGCTCATCTGCGCGAAGTAAAAGATGCGCCGGAAGATGAACGCGTACTGGCGGCAAAGAGTGCACCAATATCTACGCGCCGTTGGCGAACCGTCTTGGGATTGGGCAACTGAAATGGGAGCTGGAAGATACTGCTTCCGTTATCTGCACCCGACCGAATACAAACGCATCGCAAAACTGCTGCATGAACGCCGTCTCGACCGCGAACACTATATCGAAGAGTTTGTCGGTCATCTGCGCGCTGAGATGAAAGCTGAAGGCGTTAAAGCTGAAGTGTATGGTCGTCCGAAACACATCTACAGCATCTGGCGTAAAATGCAGAAAAAGAACCTCGCCTTTGATGAGCTGTTTGATGTGCGTGCGGTACGTATTGTCGCCGAGCGTTTACAGGATTGCTATGCCGCACTGGGGATAGTGCACACTCACTATCGCCACCTGCCGGATGAGTTTGACGATTATGTCGCTAACCCGAAACCAAACGGTTATCAGTCTATTCATACCGTGGTTCTGGGGCCAGGTGGCAAAACCGTTGAGATCCAAATCCGCACCAAACAGATGCATGAAGATGCAGAGTTGGGTGTTGCTGCGCACTGGAAATATAAAGAGGGCGCGGCAGCTGGCGGCGCACGTTCGGGACATGAAGACCGGATTGCCTGGCTGCGTAAACTGATTGCGTGGCAGGAAGAGATGGCTGATTCCGGCGAAATGCTCGACGAAGTACGCAGCCAGGTCTTTGACGACCGGGTGTATGTCTTTACGCCGAAAGGTG
>ENA-OQER01001514-OQER01001514.1-human-gut-metagenome-genome-assembly--contig:-NODE-1514-length-10971-cov-3.504150_pt1 | contig 10971 bp, 13 predicted proteins | sample MGYA00242797_ERZ504639 | MGnify/ENA primary metagenome ERZ504639 (study PRJEB26092, sample SAMD00036306) | human gut metagenome | host: Homo sapiens | study: EMG produced TPA metagenomics assembly of...
TTTTACAAATAGAAAGAAGTAGATTGCTAATACTATAAATTATTGATATGATTGCATTTCGTGAATTGGATGTAATGTTTACCAATGTTGTGGCGATGATATATAAATGATAGGTGTGTCGAATTGGGGAGTTTTGTATTTGGATTTGATATCATATAAGTTTTTAAATGGAATTATTAAGGGTGCATAAATAAAAGTTGCGAAAAATGATAATGTACCAGCACCTGCGATTTCATTAGTTCCATCTTCTCCATATCTATTTGTTATTAGGTATAATCTAATAGCCCATGCTCCAATTGCTAATAACCAAAGATGCTTATTTGAAATGGAATTAAAGAAGCCGAAACTTTTCCAAATTCCAGTTAACTTGTTGTTTTGATAATTATTGAATAGACAAAATGATAAAATTAAAATGGAAAAATATATTAATTGAAGTGGAAATGTTATTAATGGTAAATGCATATTGTTATATATAGGGTTAAAATCTATTAATGTAACATTGGTGCAAAATACATAAATAAGAAAAGAAACGATATAGCAATGAATGAAAAAGGACGTAAAATAACATTTGATCGCTTCAATATAAATCTTAAGTATAATTCGGTGCTAATCCATGTAACACTGATACCTAATATGGTTTCAATATTGAAAATACAGATAGATGAATAATGGAAATAATAGCTAGTATTTTTCGTATAAAATTTTTTATCGTATCAAAATAATTGGCATTATTTATATACATATTTTTTTAGAATTTTATATATTGTGTCTATATTTGAATAACCTGATTGAATGCATCTTTTATGACCATTTTCAATTATTTGTTTTCTTTCTGTGTCGTTTTTTAGATAGAATTTGCACTTTTCGAGAAGTTCTTTGTTAGAAGAAAAGTAAACAGCTTCTTTATTTTCTTCAAATAATGATAAATGTTCATTAGTCCTTTCTGCCATTAAAAAACCTCCACATGCAGGTATTTCAACAGAACGAGTTGTTTGTTGATCAAAATTCATTTTCTTAAGAAACATAGAGAAATCTTGAATGATTGTAGTGCTTTGACATAGTTGTCAGAATACAATCCTCCAATTCTTATATCTAAGGTTGGATACATATTAATATATTTTTCCCATGATTTGTCTCCATAAACACGTACATTGATATTATTTTTAGCTAGGAAAAGAATACTTTCACACCTTTCTTTTTCCCATGCTCCAATAAATCCAACATCACAAATAAATTCTTTTTTTTCTGTCAGAGATAATTTGCGAGGATAATGAAATAAATCATCAAAAGTGTTATTGACAAATATTACATTTTTGGCTCCTAATCTTTTTAAATCTTCTTTAATGTATGATTTATTTGTAATTACTAAATCGTAATATGGAAGGGATTTTAAATAATCTTGACTTTGATTATGGCGCATTGCCATATTGTCAGGAGAATAACTTATTAGTAATGTATTGGCACTAATGGATTTTATTTTTTTTAATGTGTTTGCATGAATTGTTAGTCCTTTATCTATCCATATAACATTATAATGTAATTTTTGTATATTGTATAATATTTTACGATTTATAGACTCTTCATCAGGAAGAGGTATAGGTAACCCAATACGGAATAATTTGTTAGCAATTTTATATAGTAAGCTTGTTTGTGAAGGACGAGCTTCTATTTTGTGTACAATTGTACCGATTCTTTCGAGAGCATTATGTCGTTGAAGACAAGTATTACTTTTTACTCTAAAATTTCCTATTGATAATATGGTTATAGGTAACTTTTTATTAAATTCAAAACTCATTGCTTATTTCTTTATCGCTATTAATATCAAATATCCCTTCATAATAAGCTGCTTGAGGATTTTTATGGAAAAAATCTAAAAGTAATGCCTCATGTTTATGTGAAAATAAGCGTCGTAGCCCATGAGTAAGTTGTTTTGCAGGACTTCCTCCTAAAGTAGGATAATCTCCTTCTTCTTTTGTGTAGTCTTTATTTAGGAGAGAAGATGACGCTACAATTGTATGCGGTTTAGTTTTTACTCCTTTCATGATTGAAGTTTTATTTCCAATCCAATTATATTCTCCTATTATAATTTCTTTATAAAAGGGGGCTGTTTGATGTTTAATTGAATTATAAACGAAGTGGAAATTTGAATCTACTAATTGAGAATCATATGCTATTCTAGAATAATCACCTATTTTAATATTAGTAGTACTAATTATACGTATATTACCGCCAAAAAAAGTATATGCACCAATGTTTAGTTGAGCATTGTTGCCAAGTCTTATATGATAGTCGTTTGCGAATTTGCAGGGGCCATTAAAAGTTAATACAGAATCTTTTCCTAAAAGAATAAATGCAGAATGAGAAAAACCAGTCATAAACTCATTGTTTTGTCCTAATTTGATCATTTTCTTAGTAATAGGACCATTTATTCTAATTTTACCTTTTAACCAGTAAAAGTCACATTTGCCATAAATTGCAATAGGAAGTTTTCTTGCAATATTAAATGGTAAGCAGCGGAAATTAATATATAAACTTTTGAATATGTTGTAGTGGGGTTGACTCCAATGATATTCAATATTTTCTAAAATGGTTCGTAATTTTGTCATTTTCTTTTTATTAAATTAATAATTGAAATTAGTTGATGTTTTTCACCTATTAAGCATATTGCAATTAAATAAATTACAATAAACATAGTGATTCCTGCAAATAATTGATAAATATATGAATTACTGATACTCATAATGTAATAGCATATGATATAGTCAATAATGCATATTATAATATATTTGTAAATATCATATATTTGTTGTTTTATTCCATATCCTAGTATTTTTTTAGAATAACAGTTTGTTATGAAATATTGAATGATATTGTATAGGGCTTCTGCTATTACTACCCAAAATAAGCCAAAAAACATACAAGAAAATAACATTATAGTTTTATCCCTAACTTATAGAATTGCTGTTTCATAGACAAGTCAGTTCTTCCACATGCATTTAGAGCTTGTATTGTTACTGTTGATATTAAACATAGTATTCTACCGAAGCATAAAATTTGTAGGTAAATGATAGTTTCTTGCCATTTTTCTGTTAACACAGTCATAATCATGGGCTTTGCTATTAAAGATAACGTGAAATATATTGGAATTGATATTATTGCTAATTTAATGATAAACTCTTTGAATGTATGACTGAATGCTTCTAGGTTGTTTTTTTAATCCAGAAAGTGTTGGAAATATGACAACATTTACTGCACTTCCAATGCCGGTATTAGGTATCATTGCAAATTGAGAACTTCTAGAATATATTCCTAAATCATATGCATTATAAACTTTACCAATGAAAAATGTGGTAAATTCTTCTACTATTTTTGTTATGCTACTTGCTGTAAAAATATTAATCGAATAAGAAAATAAAGCTTTAAAAGAACTTATTTTAAATCCAAACTTAGGTTTAACAGAATTGGTTGTTAAAATTAGTAAATTTATGCAACTCTTGGTTATTGATTGAATAACTAATGCCCAAATACCTAATCCTATATAAGCAAAAAATATGCCAACAATACCACTTATTGTAGTGGAAGAAAAGTTAGCGATTGCAAGTTTGGTATATTTACCCTGTACTTTTAAAATAGCTGTTGAGACAATATATAAAGAATCTATAAATATAATAATAGAACATACTTTTAAATAAATATTGAGTGACGGAATTTCGAAAAAAGAGGAGATAAATGGTGCAGTAAAAAATATGATGATATAAAACAATGAACTTAAGCAAACGTTAAATGTAAATACAGTATTTATATCATTTTGGTTAAGATTATGCTTGTAAATAAGTGCACTTCCTAGTCCATTGTCTATAAAAACAGTTGAGATATGGACTAAGACCATTATGATTCCCAAAATTCCATAATCAGATGGTGAAACCAGTCTAGCTATTATAATAGATAATAGAATTTGAGCTCCTTGAGTGAAAATCCGTTCAAATCCAGTTATAAAAAATCCAGATGCTATGTTTTTTTTGTTCATTATTTGCCTATAATATAATTACTATATTTGATTTTAGATAAATATGCTTTTAGGATTGTAGGTGATAAAATGCAAAATATAATAATGAGTATATGATTGACATTGTAGCCTTTCATGATATTAATGCACGCTGTGTGGGTGAAAAAAATAAACATTGAGGCACTGCCTATTTGCGTTAGGAATAGAGATATAGCGCTTTGGGTTAATAATTTGCTAAAATAATTGAGTAGAATAAAAATTGCTGTTGGTAATAATAAATCAATGATAGGATTGGTAACACAACCAAGTCCTTTTAAACTGAATCTATAATCAGTGAAATAGTCGTAAATAATAGTGAAAATAATGATTGTGAAAATAGTAAATAGTTTATAGTGATTTATTTGAATATCTTTCAGCTTTAGGCCTATAAACATATAAACAAGAATAAGAGGAACTGTTTGGCATTCCCATGGGTAAAATGTGAGTAACTTGGTGTTTGAAAGTAAATATGTTATGGTTATCATGATTATTAATAAGCTATTCTTTATAATATTATTTTCTATTTTTTGAAAGAAATAAAATATTATAGAAGCAAGACATAATGCATTAATGAACCAAAATTGATATGAATATTGTAGAGAATTAAGTGAACCTCCCCAGATAACCCTTATTATATTTTTAGGAATAGGTTCTGGTATGAATATTAAATAAAAAAATATACTCCAAAATAGATATGGTATTGTATAATTTTGTATTTTAGTAATTATGATATTTTTTGTCTTTTTCTTTTTAGCTTGAAAAAGATAACCTGAAATCATAAAAAAACAAGGCATATGAAACCAATATATATATTTATGTAATGTTGGAATGCCTCCAATATGACCTATTACTACTAATATGATTAGTAATCCTTTTAGTATGTCGATATGTTCAAGTCTATTGCTTTTTGGTTGCATATCTAGTTGTTCAAGAAAGTGCTGCAAAAAATCAAAAATTTTATTTATATTAGTCTATATTTTGTATAAACATTTTTTATGCGAATATTGAATATATAAATTGATGAGAGAAGTAGTATATAAAATGTGTGTTGTTTAGTCTCTTCTGAATATATCTCTTGTATAAACTTTGTCTTTTACATCATCTAAGCTAATATCATATCGGTTGGCAATAATTGCGTTACATCGTGTTTTAAATTGGGATAAATTGTTGACTATACGACTCCCAAAAAATGTACTTCCATCTTGTAAAGTTGGTTCGTATATTATAATTTCTGCTCCTTTAGCTTTAATGCGCTTCATTACACCTTGAATAGAACTTTGTCGGAAATTGTCAGAGTTGCTTTTCATTGTTAGACGAAATACTCCTATTGTACATTGCTTTTCTTCATTTGGGTTAAAATCACCATGATTATAATAATCATAGTAACCTGCTTGTTTTAAGACTCTATCAGCAATAAAATCTTTACGTGTACGATTACTTTCTACAATTGCTTGAATTAGATTTTCGGGAACATCAGCATAATTAGCTAAAAGTTGTTTTGTATCTTTAGGTAAGCAATAGCCACCATAGCCAAAAGAGGGATTATTGTATTGACTTCCAATACGAGGATCAAGGCATACACCATTAATAATGTCTGCTGTGTTGAGATTTTTGATTTCGGCATATGTGTCAAGCTCATTAAAGTAGCTAACGCGTAATGCTAGATAAGTATTTGCAAAAAGTTTTACAGCTTCTGCTTCTGTGAACCCCATGAATAAAGTATCTATATTTTGTTTGATAGCTCCTTCTTGTAATAATGAAGCAAAAAGATGGGCTGCTTGAACTAATTTATTGTCATTCAAATCTGTACCGACAATAATGCGACTAGGGTATAGATTGTCATAAAGTGCACGACTTTCACGTAAAATCTGGTGAAAACAGAATTTTTTTTGTATTGAATTTTGCACGTATTGCTTCAGTGTATCCAACAGGTATAGTACTTTTTATGACCATGATGGCATTAGGATTATATTGCAAAACAAGTTTTATAACAGTTTCAACAGCGGATGTGTCGAAAAAATTTTTCTGAGGATCATAATTTGTGGGAGTGGCGATAATTACAAAGTCTGCATTTTGATAGGCCTCTTGGGCGTTAATAGTTGCATATAAGTTTAGTTCTTTTGTTGCTAAGAACTCTTCTATTTCCTTGTCTGCAATTGGAGACTTTTTATTATTTATAAGTTCTACTTTTTCTGGGATAATATCCGTTGCAACAACTTGGTGATGTTGTGATAGTAGGGTTGCTATAGATAGACCAACGTAGCCAGTGCCAGCTACAGCTATTTTTATGTCATTTTTCATCGTAGTAAAATGTTTTGTGTACGTTATGTTGTTTTTATGAGGTATGAGTTTTATTCTTAAAGAGTAGTAATACTTGTTTTATCTATTGCTATACATCTCTTGATAATACTTCAGATACTCTCCGGAGGTTACATTTTCCATCCACTCTTGATTATCCAAATACCATTTTACGGTCTTTTCAATGCCTTCTTCAAATTGTAAACTAGGTTCCCAACCAAGTTCTTTCTTAAGTTTATTGGAATCAATAGCGTATCTTAAATCATGTCCTTTCCTGTCTGTCACATAAGTAATCAGTCTTAAAGAATATCCTTCAGGATTACCTAATAGACGGTCTACGGTTTTGATAATAACTTTAATTAAATCAATATTTTTCCATTCATTAAAACCGCCGATATTATATGTGTCTGCAATTTTTCCTTTATGGAAATTATATCAATGGCACGAGCATGGTCCTCCACATATAGCCAGTCACGTACATTTTCTCCTTTGCCGTATACAGGTAATTCCTTGCCCTGGCGAATGTTGTTGATGAATAGGGGGATTAACTTTTCTGGGAATTGGTATGGACCATAATTGTTAGAACAGTTAGTTACAATGGTAGGCATACCGTATGTATCGTGAAAAGCACGAACGAAATGGTCACTGCTGGCTTTGCTGGCAGAATATGGGCTGTGAGGTTGATATTTTGTTTCTTCTGTAAATAGAGTGCCGTCAAATTTCAATGCTCCATATACTTCGTCTGTTGAAATATGATAAAACCGCTTGTTCTCAAATTTTTCAGGAAGAGATTCCCAAGTTAATTTGGCTGCTTGTAATAGGGAAAGAGTTCCCATTATGTTTGTTTGAGCAAATGTAAATGGATCTTTAATGCTGCGGTCTACATGACTTTCGGCTGCTAAATGAATAACCCCGTCAATCTGGTATTGTTTAAAGATATCCATTATTTTATTAAAATCACAGATGTCAGCTTTAATAAACGTATAATTGGCTGCGTTTTCTATGTCTTTTAGATTGGCTAAATTTCCGGCATAGGTTAATTTATCCAAGTTGATAATGTGGTATTCGGGATATTGGTTGACGAATAACCTTACTACATGTGAACCTATAAAGCCGGCTCCACCAGTTATTAAAATATTTCTTTTAAATTTCATAATTGCATTTCTTTTAGTTCATTGATACATTTTTTTAAAGAATCTTTCCAATAAGGAACAGGAATACCGAAAGTTTCTTTGAACTTTGTTTTGTCTAAAACAGAATAATGCGGACGTGTTACTTTACTTGGGTATTCTTGGCTATGTATGGGAGTTATATTGCAGTTATGTCCACTTAACTCACATATTTCTTTTGCAAAATCAAACCATGAGCATACTCCTTCATTGCTATAATGGTAGATCCCTTGTTGATTTAACATGTTGCGCTCAATGATTAATGAGATGGCATGAGCTAGATCTTTTGCGTAAGTCGGGCTGCTATTTGATCGAAAATAACAGATAGGCTATCTTTCTCCAGGGTAAGTTTCTGCATTGTTTTTACAAAATTATTCCCCCATTTAGAATAAAGCCATGCGGTTCGTAATATGATATAATTACATCCCACTTTTTTTTATTGTTTCTTCACCGGCTAATTTAGTCTTTCCATATACTCCGATAGGATCTGTTATATCATCCTCTGTATAAGGGATATGATTATTCCCGTTAAATACATAGTCCGTAGAGATATGAATGAGAGTTGCGTTTTGAGCTTTTGCGGCATTGGCTAATCGTCCTACGGCTATATTGTTTAGGGCATTAGCTATATCAAAATCATTTTCTGCCTTGTCTACGTTTGTATAGGCGGCACAGTTTACAATGATTTGAATCTCTTTTTCTTTAACAGTTTGTAGAATAGCATTGAAATCTGTAATGTCTAATTCTTCTACATCTGTGAATATATAATGATGAGAACTGTTTTGTGCCATTAGGCGCATCTCATTGCCAAGTTGTCCGTTGGCTCCGGTAACTAAAACGTTCATATTCTGTTAGTATAGATTTGTGTTGTAATCGAATAGCCATGAAGCATCCTTTAATTTTTCATGATGCTTGTCTTTTTCAGAAAGAATGATTTGATTGGTCGGTATTCTCCAATTTATATTTAAATCAGAATCATCCCATGCTAATGCTCCTTCACTTTGTGGTGCATAGAAGTTGTCACATTTGTATTGAAAGATAACTTCTTGTGACAGTACACTGAAACCATGCGCAAACCCACGAGGTATGAAAAGCTGAAGATGGTTTTCTTCTGTTAATTCTACTGCAACATGTTTTCCAAAAGTGGGAGAGCCTTTGCGGATATCAACGGCAACATCAAGTACAGCACCTTTAATGACACGAACAAGCTTGCTTTGTGCGTATGGTGGTTTCTGAAAATGGAGTCCGCGTAATACTCCATAAGAAGATTTACTCTCATTGTCTTGTACAAAAGATATTTTACGAATTTTTTCTTCAAACTCTCTTTGTGAGAAAGATTCGAAAAAATAACCTCTTTCATCCTTAAAAAGACGAGGTTCAATTATTACTACGCCTTCTATTGCTGTTTCGATAATTTTCATTGCTTTAATCCTAATTCTTTGATGACTTTTAATAGATACTGTCCGTATTGGTTTTTCATCATAGGTTGGGCTAATTCATACATTTTATTTGCGTCTATCCATCCTTTCCGAAGAGCAATCCCCTCTAAACAAGCAACTTTTAATCCTTGTCGTTTTTCTATTACTTCGATGAAAGTTGAAGCCTCTGAAAGTGAGTCGTGTGTACCTGTATCCAGCCATGCGAATCCACGACCTAGTAATTGAACTTTGAGTTCTTTTTCCGATAAAAAGTATTGGTTTACAGTCGTGATTTCTAATTCTCCACGTGCGGATGGCTTGATATTCTTTGCTATATTTACGACTTTGTTGGGATAAAAGTAAAGTCCGACTACTGCATAATTGGATTTAGGCTGTGCAGGTTTTTCCTCGATACTGAGCACATTGCCTTGATTGTCAAATTCTGCAACACCATATCGTTCTGGATCATTTACCCAATATCCAAATACAGTAGCTTTGTTTTCTTCTTCGGCAGCACGAACAGCTTCTTTCAACATTCGAGTGAAACTTTGTCCGTAAAAAATGTTATCTCCTAAAATTAAGCAAACAGAGTCATTGCCAATGAACTTTTCTCCGATAATGAATGCTTGGGCCAAACCGTCTGGAGATGGTTGTTCAGCATATTCAAAATGAACTCCGTAGTCTGAACCGTTTCCTAGCAAGCGTTTGAAACTTGGTAGGTCGAAAGGAGTTGAGATGATAAGAATTTCACGAATCCCTGCTAACATTAAAACAGAGATTGGATAATAAATCATTGGTTTATCAAAGATGGGAAGCAGTTGTTTACTGACTCCTTTGGTTATAGGATAGAGGCGTGTGCCTGATCCACCTGCTAGGACAATTCCTTTCATATAATTATGTATTTTATTTCTTCGGCAAGTTTGTTAACATATATGTTTGTTTAATATGCTCAGTAAGTTTGATTTTCTTCCAATCTCTTTTTTCTTTTAACTTTAAGCGTTTGTGGTTGATGGTTAGATATCTTGTTGAAATAGTATCCATTTTAATAATCTAAGAGTCTATTTTTATAAGATTACAAATTCCCCTCCACATTTCCTAGCGTCCGCCATCCTTATTTCATCTTCTCCACAAACCCCACCGGCATATCAACCCCAGCGCATCCCAGCAAATCCAGTCTTACCACCACTTTTGCCTTTCCATCCACTTCCACCAGTTCTCCTTCCAGGCCCTTTAGCGGACCTTTGACCACTCGTATCAATTCTCCCGGAGCCAATGGCGCGGCACACATCTCCACCGCCTCGTCCGAATAATCCAGCATAAATTTGAACCGTTCCATCTGTTCGTCCGGAATCACCGCCGGAGTATGTTCGCCATGCAGCACCATATACCGGCTGATGGCCGACAGCGTGAGCACCTGCGAACGTTCCGCCGCATCCACATGGACAAAAATCATCATGGGGATAACCACCCGTTCTATTTTCTTTTTCCGGTAAGTCCATTGGCGAATTTCTTCTTGTATAGGCAGGAAGTTCTCTATATTCATTGCAGTCAGCCGTTCGGCCGTCTTCTTTTCGTGGTGAAGGCGGACATACGCCACTAGCCATTTTTTCATATTCGGAGGAAGGAAAAGTAATGTTAGATGTTCTAAAAATTGAAAGAAATGATGCCTCTTAAGCACGCTACGCTGTTACCTGTGTCATTCCCAGGTAAGCTTGTCCTTAAATTCTGATGCAAATATAGACAATATTTTACGATAACAAGATATTTGTTCGCAAAAAATGAAAAAATTAACAAGAATAATATATTTGTTCCTACTTTTGTGCTTTTTATATTTTAAATCATATTAACATCATGGAAAATCAATATTTATAAGAAAAATGATGGCAGATTACAGTTCTTTCAGGAACTGGAGAGAGTAATGACGGCATACCGCTTGTCCGGCGAAGGATACACCGATGAGGAGATGAGGGTTTTGAAACGACTGTGCAAGGCCGTACTGGCCGATATATGCGGGTTTATGCGGAAAAAGGTGGAAAGAAGA
>ENA-OQER01001515-OQER01001515.1-human-gut-metagenome-genome-assembly--contig:-NODE-1515-length-10965-cov-3.178354_pt1 | contig 10965 bp, 13 predicted proteins | sample MGYA00242797_ERZ504639 | MGnify/ENA primary metagenome ERZ504639 (study PRJEB26092, sample SAMD00036306) | human gut metagenome | host: Homo sapiens | study: EMG produced TPA metagenomics assembly of...
TGCTAGTTCTTTTCAAGCTGCCTTTCCAAAGAATACCCCCCTCTTTTTGTACATTCTTATAAAATGGAAGCACTTCCCCCCTCTTTTTCATATTTTCTTCTTTTAATATCAATGATAGAAAAAAAAATCTTATCATAACGTATATCCATCTCTGCTGACCAGCAAATAAATTTATTTCTTATTTCTTCATTCATATCATTTTTAGTGATGATTGCTATATCTATATCACTTTCTGATGTAGCTTCATTTCTTGCAACAGATCCATACAAAATAATCATTGATAAATTTTCATGAAACAGATTAAGTAACCCTTTTACCAATTCGTCTTTCATCATATCCGTTAACATTTATTACACCCCTACAAAAACTCTTTTTTTATAGTCTACCATTTTTCTGCACCTATTCCATATTTTCTTTTTTCATAAGATTCCACCAGTCAAAGAACAATTCAAAAATTAAGGGGACGATCAAAACCATCCCCTTAAAAATTTTTAAATATAATTAATCAATTTTTCTTAACATTGCCAAGTCAAGGTTACACCAGTCATTTACTCCTGCTACAGAATAAACCCCGATCTCCAACGTATGATTTGTAACAACAATCTTGTCTATACTAAAAATATTCCAATTAATGTCACTTGTTTCAATCGTGGTATCAAGCTCACTTCCTCCATAATTTTTTGCATAAAGTTGTAAAACATCCTGTTTCCCATTTGTCTTTGCCCAAATTGAGAATTTATATGTTCCATTCGGAATATTTGTATACGTTTTATATACAGAACACGAATACTCTTTATCATCCCAAAATGTTAATTTGTAATCTCCATCATATGCATCACCATATTCTGTTCTTACAGTATTTTCATCTGACGAATCACTTGTCCATACATTCCATCCACTCGGTGAAGTAGTTATCCCATTCTGTTCAAAACTGATATTTGTCAATAAATTTTCACACGGTTTATTAAGCACCTTAATAGAATCTAATGCATTTCCCTGAAAATTAAACAACGTCATGTTATCCCATGTATTACTTGGCGTTACGGTATCATTTTTATACGCAACCCCTGCAGATGTAGCATATGTTCCGCCTTCTACAGGTATCCATTCTGGTTCCCAATAAAAATATCCAATACCTTTGTCATCTGGTACATTTAAAATGATTGATTCCAGATCATTCATAAATTCAAATTGTCCTTCTACTGTTGCAGGATATCCTCCAACTTCTTCATCTCCACTAATGAATACATTTCCTTCACCATCACCATCTTCCGTTGTCCATGCATACGCAGTTTCTACAACACACACTTCTTTATTATAGGTGGTCGCCAAGTAATTCAAATTATACTGAAGCCCCTCCATGGTTCCATGCCACATTGGATAATAAGATAATCCAAATACATCAAAATCCAAGTTGGTGACTCTTTCAATAATCCACCAAAATACCAGGTATACAACTGATTTTTTCCACCCTGATCCAGATGAAGCATAATTTTGGTACTTGATGCAGCAGAAGCACGTACTCCAGAAATTGCAGATTCTAAAAGGCCCGCTAATCCGGAAAAATCCTCATTCGTCCCTATTTTGCCATCTTCATGAAGAACCCCCGATGATATTTCATTTTATCCTTTTACCCCTCCGGCAACCAATCCATTCTGAATAAATCGCTGTAAGCACATAAAGATGATCATGATCGGCAGGGATGAAATCACTGCTGCTGCAGCAAACAAAGTCCAGTGCGCAGCAAACTGATCGCTGATAAAAGACTGCAGTCCAAGTGCAAGCGTCATTTTTCCCGGTGTCTGCAAAAAGATTGAGGTAATCACATATTCACTGTATGTTGCAATAAACGAAAACAGGAAGATCACGGCAAGCTGTGGCATTGCAAGCGGGATGATGATCTTATAAAAAACCTGGAATTCATTTGCTCCATCCACCATTGCAGCTTCATCCAATTCCACCGGAAGTCCATCGATATAAGATTTAAGTAACCAGATATTGTAAGCACTTCCACCTGCAAGCACAAGAATGAGCGCAAAGCTGTTGTCCACCAACCCGAACTTATAAATTAAAATATAGTATCCGGCAACTGCCATGCTGTTTGGAAACACCTGTAATATCAAAAGTGCCATCAGTCCATATTTTCTTCCCACAAACCGCAGTCTTGCAAACGCATACGCTGCAAGTGAAGTAAGCACAAGTTGTATGATTGCTACAATAAAGCAAAACTTTAGGGAATTAAAAACCCAGATTCCAAAATCCGTTTCCCGAAACAGTTCCACATAATGTTCAATGCTGAATTTTTCAGGGAACAATGAGGACAGGAAAAAGCTGTCACCCGCGGAAAAAGAGGACATAACAATCCATATGACCGGAAACAGCACCACGATCATTGTGATCCATATGACCACTCTGCTTCCCCACAGTGTCCGTTGTTCTGAGGCGGATATTTTCTTTTTATTTTTCATTTAATCAACCTCCTTAAATGAGCCGGACAGCCGCATATTAATCAGCGTAAATGTTCCGACAATGATAAAGATCAGCACACTGAACGTTGCAGACAGTTCATACCGGTTCGACCATGTGGTCATCTTATAGGTGGTACTGGCAAGGATATCCGTATAACCCGCAAACTGGTTATCCACTCTCGCTGGTCCACCTTGTGTAATCATATATATATTTCCAAAATTGTTAAAATTAGCCGCAAACGAGGAAATTACAAGAGGAATGGAAAGTTTTGTCACCATCGGCAATGTAATGCTCTTAAAGCACTGAAATTTTGATGCCCCATCCATTTTAGCCGCCTCATAGTATTCACCAGAAATCGCCTGTATCCACCAAGACAGACATTCATCATATAGGGAAATCCCAGCCACACATTCACGATAATCAACCAACCTTGCCCAGAATGGATTGGTCAGCCACGGTACATTCCAGGCAATACCGATTGTATGCAGTAAATTATTGATTCCACCATACTGCTCATTTAGCAGTCCCTGCCATGCGAGGATTGCAATCGTAGATGGCAATGCCCACGGAACAATCAGCACTGCACGGTAAATTTTTGATTCTTTCATATGCGGATTGTTTAACAAAATGGCAAGAATCAGTCCCATTGCATAGGAACCTGCCGTACTTAACAGCGCAAAACAAATCGTCCACCCAAGTACCGGGAAAAACACATTTTTAATGCTTCCGGAAAATACGGTCAGATAATTTTCCAGACCCACAAACGTGTAATCTGTCAGATGATACATGTTGTAATTAGTAAAAGATAAAATCACCGTATAAATAATTGGCAGACATGTCACCAACAGAATCGAGATCAGTGCCGGTGCCAGATAAGTATACCCAAGCGCATTCTTTTTCTTTCTCATGCCATCACTACTTCCTGAATTCATCAATTCAATCGCTTCTTTCAACTGCGTAACCATATTTTTGGCAGCTTCCTCTGGTGTTTGCTCCCCAGACCACATCGAACGGATATTGTTTGTGTGGATACTCCAGAGCTGTCCCATTTCTGATACGGTCGGCATCGGCTCTCCATCATTGATCTGCTCGACAAATGCCTGTGTGTATGCATTACTCTGGATCTCATCAAGTTCCTGATCTGCCAGTTTTGCCGGTATACGGTCACCCGCCTCATACATGCCAAGTGCACCGTTTTCCAGCAGATAGGAAATAAAATCCCATGCTGCATCCTGATTTTTACTGCTGTTGCTCACAAAACTTACCTGTGTACCCACCGGGGTCACAAACGGCTGTCCGTGGAAAGTTGGCATTTTTGCTACAGCAATTTAGTTCCTGCAGAGGTAAAACCGTCAATGTCCCATGGTCCACCAATATAATAAGCACATTTTCCGTTTTGGAAATTACTTCTTGCGATATCGGCTGTCACATCTGCGTGATCAGTTTATATTTATTGCACAGGTCATTGATAAAGGCATAGCATCCACACTGCCTCATTATCAAGACCAATGTCTGCCGTGTCATATGCCCCATCCTGATATTTAAAAATATAACCTCCGCAGGCTCTCACAAAACCAAGATCGTAGTATATGCTTGTTGCATCAAACTGTACACCTCCGTCTGCGGCTGCCTGATCGACCAGTTCTTCCCATGTTTTTGGGACTTCCGATACAAGATCTGTGTTGTAAAACAGTGCAGTAGTCTCTACGGAAAGTGGTGCTGCATATCGTTTTCCATCTACATAACATGCCTGGATGGCTGCATCGGAAAAATCCTGATCCGCATACAGATCCTGTGGCACTTCTGCAGTAAGATCTGCGTTTACATAATCTGCAAGCTGGTCATTGGGAATACCCACCACAGCATCCGGTCCGGAAGCACTTTTTACTGCCTGTGCAAACTGCTGGACAGATGGAGACTGGTGAATGACTTCTACCTTTCGTCCGTTCTTTTCTCCCCATTCATCTGCATATTTCTGAATGGTATCCACTTCCACGTTCATGTTCGTCCAAATCACGAGTTTTTCCCCGGAAGCTTCCTTTTTTCCGGTTCCACTTCCACAGCCAGTCAACACTCCCACTGCCATTGTTACAGCCAGCACAGCTGTTATTATTTTTTTCATATGATTATCCTCCCTTTACATTGTTTTCATGTTTATCAGCGCGCTGTTTGCGTTTCCATTTTCGTCAAACAATGCCATATTTGCCATGGCATTTCCTGCTGTCATCTTGTCTTTCATGTACTTGCTGCCACTCTTACTTGCCCACGTACAGTCCGGTATTGGCAGCCATGCCGGTTCCCAGTAAAACACACCGATGCCTCTTTTATTGTTTACACTTCTTACCGTTGCAAACAAATCCCGCAAGAATGCTTCCTGTCCCTGCTGTGTTGCCGGGTATCCAGTGATTTTTTCATGCTCCTTCGAATAAACGATTCCGTTACAGCCAAATGTTTCCGTGGTATAACCAATTGAAGTCTCTGCAACAAGCACATCTTTGTCATACCGGCTGCTGATATCATTCATATTATCCAGAAGAAGTGAAAGACTTCCGTTCCAGTGCGGATAATACGACATTCCAATAATATCAAAATCCAGCGCATACGATGAAACCTGATCAAACCACTGTCGATACATTTTATTATCCGTTCCGAAATCCAGATGCAATACGATCCTTGCATCCGGACACTCCTCGCGCACCCCCTTAATCCCTGCCTTCAGAAGATGTGCCATATTTTCGGTCTGTTCGATGTAACCATCCGGCCACAACAGCCCTTTTGTAATCTCATTTCCAACCTGCACCATAGTCGGCACAAGCTTGTGGTTTTTCAATGCCTTTAACGTATCTACAGTATGCAGATACACCGCCGTTTCCAGTGCCTCTCCGCTTAATTCTTTCCAGGCTTTCGGTTTTACCTGTTTGGCCGGGTCTGCCCAGAAATCACTATAATGGAAATCAAGCATAAAATCCATACCGCTTTGTACAGTTCTTTCTGCGATCTCAATGGTGGTCTCCAGATCATTTCCACCTCCCCCGTAAGAATTTCCGTTTTCATCATAGGGATCCGGCCAAATCCGAATCCTTACGTTATTGGTTCCGCATGTCTTTAAAATTGCAAACAGATCTTCTTTTTTCCCGTTCAGCCGATAGGACGCACCATATTGTTCCAGTTCTTTCACCATGGAAATATCCATACCCTTAATAAATTTCATAACTACTCCTTCACAAGTGTAATATCATCAATGGTTCCCCAGCCGCCCGGTGCTGTTGCCACGTGTGCTCCTACTGTGATTGCTCCGTCCGTTGGTGTAATGCCCGGGATTTCCACCGTATACCAGTTAACATACCCCTGCAATTTGCCATCTGCTTTTACCTCTTCGCCATCCACGAGCGCATAAAAATATACGGTCGGATTTTCATCCCCGGCTGCATCACCCTGAATATGAGCGGTTAGTTTGTAGGTGCCATCCTCAAGTCCACTCACTGTCTGTTTCATGAAAATCCACCGGATTGTTTCCTGAATAAAAATGCAGTGACTGTGCACCTGCAAAACAGTCTGTCTCACGATCATAAACATCTAACTCCTCTGTAACATCATTGTTGTTTGTCACCGTCCATCCGGAAAAATCTGGTTCTTCAAACTTCCGTTGATCAGATAATTTCCGTTTTCATCTGGCGTACCTGTTGTATTTTCCTTCTGTTCTGCGGCAGCAACTTCTGTGCCTCTCTCCTCTTCAATGTTCTCTGTTTCTGTAGCTTTTTGTGTTTTCTCCGCATCAGCATTAATACCAGATGTGTTTCCACATCCTGACAATGCTACTGCCATGCTCGCTACAAGGACTGCATGTAATAACTTCCTTTTCATAAATGTTCCCCCTTTTCTAAAATTAAATCTTTACTAATATTCAAGTAAATTATTCACTTATTAAGAATGTATCATCTAAGCCTAATAATGTCAATACTCACAAATACACTTTTCACTATATGAAAATTGCAAAGTTTAATTCCGCCATCCATTTATACAGTGGAATTCTCTTCTGCACAAGTGGAGTTTAATCTTTCATATCATAAATGGTATGCTCATGTTGGCCTTCTGACAGCAGTAGAAGGAGAACTAGCATGAGCAAATATATTCCCGGTAATCAAAAACATCTTACTCTCGAAGATCGCAAATACATTGAAAAATCCCTAAACGCTGGCTATTCTTTTAAGGACATTGCAAGATATCTTTGTAAAGATCCAACAACAATCTCAAAAGAAATCAGGCTGCACAGGCTCAGCGACTGGTATCACAAAGGCTGTTTTAACAATGCACATAACTTTTGCGTCCACAGATATCATTGCAAAAAAGTCAATGCCTGTGGCAAGATCATTCTCTGCGGTGTCAAATGTACCACCTGTCCAACCTGCAACCAGACATGTCCAGACTTTGTCAAAGAACGATGTAACCGACTCGATAAAGCACCTTATGTGTGTAATGGTTGTCCAAAAGCAATCAATCACTGCACGATTGCCCACAAATACCGCTATGATGCTATTTTTGCTGACCGCAAATACAAAGAATGTCTTTCACAGTCCAGGGCCGGTATAAACATGACCAGACACGAACTGCATCAGAAAGATATGGTCATCACGCCCCTGATTTTTCAGGGACAGTCTCCATATCAGATTATAACGAATCATCCAGAACTCGATATGTCCGTGAGAACTCTGTATTCTTACCTTGATAAAGGAATCCTGTCCGCAAGAAACATCGATCTGAAACGTCAGGTAAAATTCAAACCCCGCAAAGTACACAAGACCCAGATCAAAGACAGATCCGTTTTTATCAGACGTATGTTTTCTGATTTTCAAGCCCTTGAACTTGACCATTTTGCTGAAATGGATACCGTTCATTCATCACAGGACTCAAAGCGTGTCATCCTGACATTCTTCTTAACCCGTGAAAAACTGTTTCTTGCATTCATTATGAACAGATGCACCAAAGGTGCCGTAAAACTTGTTTTTAACAAGTTGGAACACCAGCTTGGCACATATGATTTTTTAACCTTATTCAACACGATTCTTACGGATCGCGGATCCGAATTCGGAGATCCGGAGTCTCTCGAAAACGGCATTAATGGCATTATGCGGTCAAGCATCTATTACTGTGATCCGATGAGAAGCGGTCAAAAAGGCGGCATCGAACAGGCACATACCATGCTTCGAATGATTCTTCCTAAAAAGACCAGCTTTGAATATCTCACCCAGTGGGATTTAAGAACTATCGTAGACCACATAAATTCAACCCCAAGAGAAAGCCTTGGTGGTCGAACACCATATGATGTAGCACTTGAAAACTATGGTATAGACATCTTAAAAGCACTTCAGCTTAGGCCTATTCCACCCGATGAGGTCAATCTGACGCCTAAGCTGATACGCTTTAACCACTAACTTAGCATAAAAATCTGCTGTCAGGCTGGAACTTAACAATTCACATTTTTTGAATGCGGCCTGTGGAATTTAGTTTCGCACAGAAACTATCCAGAGGCTTGTTTGCCATGCCTGAAAGTAAGATGTTTTATGGAAAGTTAATCTAATTATAGCAGTTTTATAAGGATTTAGCCTCCCACAATTCTAAAAAATCAAAGAATTTTAAAGCGTGGTGGAATTTACCCCTGCACTGGAATTTACTTTTTCAAGTCAGCCATATTTATTGTTTTATATGTTTCTTCTCTATCAATTCTGCAAATACTAATTTTTAGACATGACAATAATTTTTCGTCAAAAACTATTTTATAAGCCATCTTTCCCCGTTCGGCATAATACGAATATCCCCCGGAAACCTTTCCAGAATCGTGCCGTCATGCAGAGAACGCACCACCGTTTCTTCACGATAGTCTGGGTCTTCATACCAAACATTGAAGTAAGTTTGTCTCCATCACGGAAATTAAGCGCTTCTCTATCATTGATTGCGAATCGTACATGTTCTGGCCAGATAATCTCGAATGTACCGTCATTTGGCTGTCGAGTCAGCGATAACGGTGATGTATGAAGCATCAGATTGTAGCAGTCCTTCACTGCAGATAACGGTAGCCGCGCTACTTCCTGTACTTCCACTTGTTGATGCAAGAACCTCATGATGCGGATAACACTCTCTGTAAAGCTCACTACCAGTAGCACAACAGAACTGCCATCATACACTGGTGTGCCAAGATATTGTCCGTCTGCAGAATGCACAGCTCATAAATCATGCCGTCTGGGTAATGGATAAGATACAAACGGTTGCTCCGCACAAGGTGTCCCTGTCGGAATAGTTCTTCTGCCTCATAGAGATCGCCGTGAATATAGTCCGTTGCCCAGTACCATTCGGCGATTCCTCCACGAATAAGTTCCATATTGGTCATACCATGTATATCAATGTTCTTCATGAATACACCTCCCGTTCCACAAATATATATTACTACAATACTTCGTAAAATTTCGATTTTCTTAATTCTACAAGCTGGAATTTCTATTTGTATTGCCATGTCATTACATAATCTTTTTCTCCGGTAGCCTCATCTAAGCCACTATGCTGAATCTCAAATCCTTCTCTCTTATAAAAAGATATTGCCCGTGCGTTCTTTTGGTATACGTTCAAGTACAACTTATTCCTTTTATCCTTTGCATAATTCAGCAGAATTTTACCTATACCCTGCGATTGCATTTCACCAGAAACAAAAATGCCCTCAACATATTCATCATTTAACCCTATAAAACCCTGTATTTCTGTATCATACTCATACACATAAACCTCTGCTAGTAACAACGCTTCTTTTACTGATCTGAAATTGCTTTTCCAGTATTCGGCGGGGATAAAATTATGTGCCTTTATATTTGTATCCAACCATATATCTGCAACTTTATTTATATCATCCCTTTGAAATTCTCTAAAGAAAGAATCCGATTGGCAAAATCCATGTTTATGACTGAAAACAAGAAATATATCGATATTGCTTTTGAATGTGGATTTAACAGTGTTTCTTCCTTTAACCGCTCCTTCAAAAAAGTAAAAGGTATTTCACCGCGAGAATTTAAAAATGCAATGATAAAATCCTTATAAATTCTTTTAATCACAAATATACCTTCTTTCATTAGACTATTATTTTGCTAATGAAAGCGGGTACTTCATTTTTAATAATCAATATAGGACTCTAATTTTTTCAAATCTTTATAGTCATTACTTCGCCAAAGGTCCTGGAATAGTAGATACTCCTCTGTGATTTCCATAAAAATCCACATTAAAGATAATATCCGATTCGTCTCTTTCCTCAAAACGCTGTTCCGGCTCAAAAGCTTTACCCAAAATGTCACTTGTTATAATACCATTAGAATAATCTCCGAGTATTTCGTAGATATTTGTTTCCAGCTCATAGAATCCATCTTTTTCCACAAGCTCTACTGTAACTTCCGTATCGGCATCTACAAACTTATCTGTTTCTTTTTTCCATGCTTTAGCACCCATAAGGTATGCATTACCATTTGCCCAGATTGGCAGATGATCAAAATGCGGCACCGCCAGCTTATCCATATCCGGTTTCTCTACATCCATATCAAATCTAGCAATCCATTCATCATATGTCGGGTATTCATCCCACACATGATTGCCTACAACCTGATAATACGGAGATTCCTTTGATTCATTATTATCAACCGGATAATACTGTACAAATATATTGTTATAGAATCTATTATCACCATGAAGAATGGTCATCATCCCAGCAACTTCTGTCCTATGTCTGATGTGATATGGTGTGTAACGACGCTGACTTCTTCCATCCACTTCCCAATCTGTTCCGGCTCCAACCACTGTGGTGGAACCAAGAATAAGATTATGTACAACCGCCACACCTTCTGTTGCAAGACGGAGACCATATCTAGACAACAAAATATTATTATCAATCAAAGTCGGTCCATGACCTACTTCGATAAAGATATCCTGCTTTCCATACCGCCTTCTAACTTAATAGAACCTTCCGGAACATCATTATCATGTAACAGATTTTGTGTAATTCGAGCTCCCTGCGCTTCCCAGTCAAGCCAAATACCCATGGTGTTATGATGAATATGATTTCTTCTGATCAACACATCAATTGCCACATGAAGTTTAATTCCTGAGATTTCCGCACCCCCCAGCTCCATCATATTGTTAATATGATGAATATGATTATCTTCGATAGTTGAGAAAACACAGCCCATTCTTCCTACCATTTCTGACAATCGGCGTCTTAATTACCTGCTGATTTGCAAGAAGTTTTTCTTCGCATTCATCCTATGAATATATTTTACCACTGCCAGCGCATCTTTATAAGCCTTTTGCCGGGAGTTCCGATGAATCCGATTGAATCTTTGTATTTTCGTATAATAATCATATAACTTATAAATAATAAAACAGCTGCGCTGGTCCAGGCACAAAATTTCCGCATAAAAAATTCCGTCTTCACCGATCAGTTTTGGTAACAATAATGCAACACTG
>ENA-OQER01001516-OQER01001516.1-human-gut-metagenome-genome-assembly--contig:-NODE-1516-length-10955-cov-1.917436_pt1 | contig 10955 bp, 11 predicted proteins | sample MGYA00242797_ERZ504639 | MGnify/ENA primary metagenome ERZ504639 (study PRJEB26092, sample SAMD00036306) | human gut metagenome | host: Homo sapiens | study: EMG produced TPA metagenomics assembly of...
GTTATCAATGTTCGTTGTTGTTATTTTCAACAGCTTGTATATTTTATCATATCTTCAAGTCGTTGTCAACAACTTTTTTTATTTTTCTTTGTTGTCGTTCTTTCGCGGCAACTCTGATATCTTATCACGTCTGTCGCTTTTTGTCAACAACTTTTTTCTCGGCAATTCATTCTGTCGGAGCTCAATATCACTTGGCTTTATCCGATCAGACTGCTCTGCACGAGTCAGCTTTGTTATAATACCACCCGGCTCGAATTTGTCAATCAGAAATTACAAATTAAATTATATTCAGACAATTTATGTTGTATTCTAAAATTGTTATATCATGCTTTTTATTTTTCACACAATACAAGAAATTCATATCACATAGCCTATGCCTGAATTGCATCCAGTGCCTCCCTGACATTTGCCACCCCGATCAGCTTCATTGCATACTTCTTCCCTACAGAAGGAAGGGATACTTTTGGCAGAATGCATACTTCAAAACCGAGTTTGGCTGCCTCTGCCACACGTTGTTCTGCCATGCTTACACCACGCACTTCCCCGCTTAATCCCACCTCGCCAAAACAGATGGTCTTCTCATCAATCGTCAGATCCAGTTTGCTTGACATAATGGCAAGCACAATTCCCAGATCAATTGCTGGTTCATTCATACGGATTCCGCCCGCGATATTTACATAAGCATCACAATCCGACAACTGCATTCCAATACGTTTTTCCAAAACTGCCATCAGCAGATTCACGCGGTTAAAGTCCGTTCCGGTCGCAGTTCTCCTCGGATTGTTGAAATAGCTGTGACAGATCAGCGCCTGAATTTCCAAAAGAATCGGACGGGTACCTCGATGGAACATGCCACGACAGAACCGGAAGCATCCTTTGGTTTGCCGCTGAGCATATACTCGGACGGATTCTCCACCTCAACCAGTCCCTCTGTGCGCATCTCAAAAACACCGATCTCGTTCGTGGAGCCAAAACGGTTCTTCACGCCACGCAGAATCCGGTAGCTTTCATGACGGTCTCCTTCAAAATAAAGAACCGTATCCACCATATGTTCCAGTACACGTGGACCTGCCACGACCCCTTCCTTTGTCACATGCCCAACAATAAAGATCGAGATATCCATTCCTTTTGCGATCTGCATAAGAACACCTGTAGACTCACGCACCTGTGACACGCTGCCAGGCGCCGAGGAAACGTTTTCGTTATACATGGTCTGGATACTGTCGATCACCACAATCTGTGGCTTATTCCGTTCAATTACCGTGCGTATGGTGTCCAGACTGGTCTCACACAACAGTTCCAGATGATCACTGAACGTGCCAATCCGCTCTGCACGCAGTTTGATCTGCTGCAGGGACTCTTCCCCGGACACATACAGTACCGAAAGATTCTGCCCGGACAGATTCCGGCAGACTTGTAATAAAAGCGTTGATTTACCAATCCCGGATCTCCTCCAACCAGAACGAGGGAGCCTTTTACAACTCCCCCGCCCAATACACGATCAGCTCCGGCATGGATGTGGAATCCGTTCCTCATCCGATGTCTTTATTGCAGAAAGCGGAACAGGTTTCGCTTCTGTCGCTGGTTTATTTTTCCGGAAGTACTTGAGTGCTTTCCGGTCCACCAGTTCCTCTACGAACGTGTTCCACTCTCTGCATGCCGGACACTGGCCCATCCATTTGGATGATTCATATCCGCAATTCTGGCAAAAAAAACGCACTGGTTTTTGCTTTTTGCCATATATTATCTCTTTTCTACGCGGATTGCTACCGCATCTGCTCCTTCTAATTCTACGCTCAGGCTTAATTTGCTCCAAGATTGGTCTTCATTGTTCCTGCAGACTTGCCATCGATATCAATCTCGTACTCTGTCTCTTCTGCCAGCTCCAATGTGATCTGTGCATCTTCCGGTCCCTCTACCGTAAAGCTGACAGTATTCTCATCCTCTGTAAAATTGGTGACAGCTGTACCCGGTACAGATTCATATACAAACAGTCCGTTACGCTCCAGCTTTGTAATCTCCTTGAACGTTTTTACTTTGTATTTATCTCCATGAAATTCGTAGTTATCAAGCTTTGCTTTCGCTCCCAGAGTGTAATCGCCGAAACTAAGGGTTCCGTTTCCTTCCGTACGAATTAATTCACTGATTGCAGCCATGATTTTCCTCCTGTGTGGTTGATTATTTGGTTCTTAAATTATATCACTTTTTATCTTTTGATACAATGATTTCCTTGTTCTTCGTCGTCACGATCACACGGTCTTTCGCATGGATTTCTCCACGGATCAGTGCGTCTGCCAAACGGTCTTCCACCTCATCCTGCAGTTTTCTGCGCAGAGGTCTGGCGCCGTATTTGCGGTCATACGCTTTTTCAACAATAAATTCCTTTGCAGCTTCCCGTACCACCAGATCGATCTGTAACTGTTCCTTACAGCGTTTCTGTAAATCACGCACCATAATGCCGATGATTTTTTCATATCGTCTTTGTTCAGCGCACGGAATACAATTGTCTCATCAATACGGTTTAAAAACTCCGGTTTAAAAATACGTTTGACTTCTTCCATCACGCTGCTTTCATCCGCTCGTGATCCTGCTTTTCATCTTCTTTTGCACCAAAGCCAAGCTTCTTCGGCTCGATGATCGACTGTGCGCCCGCATTACTGGTCATGATGATAATGGTATTCTTGAAATCTACTTTGCGTCCCTGGGAATCTGTAATATGCCCGTCATCCAGCACCTGAAGTAAGATGTTAAACACATCCGGATGGGCTTTTTCAATTTCATCAAACAAAATCACAGAAAACGGATTCTGCGGACTTTTTCAGAAAGCTGTCCTCCATCCTCATGGCCCACATATCCTGGCGGGGAGCCAATCATTTTGGATACACTGTGCTTTTCCATATACTCCGACATATCTACCCGGATCATGGATTCCTCGTTGCCAAACACAGCCTCTGCCAGTGCTTTGGAAACTTCCGTCTTTCCGACACCGGTTGGTCCCAAAAACAAGAACGAACCGATCGGACGCTTCGGGTCTTTGAGTCCCACGCGACCACGGCGGACAGCCTTAGAAACTGCAGATACCGCTTCTTCCTGTCCAATCACGCGCTTGTGCAGTGTTTCTTCCAGTTTCTGCAGACGGGATGCCTCGCTTTCTGTCAGACGGCTGACCGGGATCTTTGTCCATCCAGCCACCACATCGGCAATCTCATTTTCGCCCACCACCGGAACTTTGTTTTTGGATACGCGGCGGTTCTTTTTCTCGAGTTTTTCCCTGGATGCCTGCAGGTTCTCCCGTGTCTCTTTCCATGTGCGGGCTTTCTCGATATCTCCCTCCTGCAGCGCATGTTCCATATCCAGTTCCGTCTGATGAATCTCACGGTTTAACTGCATCATCTCATCCGATCCATGCATCATTCCAAGCCGTGCTTTTGCAGCTGCCTCATCCATCAGATCAATCGCCTTATCCGGCAGAAAACGGTCATTGACATAACGGGCAGATAAACGCACGGATGCTTCCACTCCCTCATCCGTAATCTGCACATGATGATGCTTTTCATACAGCTTTCGCAGCCCTTTTAAAATCTCAATGGATTCTTCCTCTGTCGGTTCCTCCACCTGTACCGGTGGAACCGCCGCTCGAGTGCTGCGTCTTTTTCAATATACTTGCGATACTCTTCGATCGTGGTTGCACCGATCACCTGCACATCTCCGCGTGCAAGTGCCGGTTTTAAAATATTAGACGCATCCAGTGCACCTTCTGCTCCACCTGCGCCAATAATCGTGTGCAGTTCATCAATAAACAGCAGCACGTTCCCAGCCGTCTCCACTTCATTTATCACTTTTTTAATACGGTCTTCAAATTCCCCACGGTATTTGGATTTTGCAACGAGTCCGGACATGTCCAGAGATACCAGACGTTTATCTGCCACAATATCCGGTACGTTTCCGTTTACCAGACTCTGTGCAATTCCTTCAACGATCGCTGTCTTACCGACACCCGGCTCTCCGATCAGACACGGATTATTTTTGCCTCTGCGGCACAGGATCTGGATCACCCGTTCGGTTTCCTTTTCCCTGCCAATTACCGGTCTAACCGTCCGGCCCGCGCCATAGCTGTCAGATCGCGGGAATACTGATCGAGCGTAGGGGTAAGTGTTGCCTCCTCATTTCTTCCACGCTGGATTTCTTCCCGGTACTGTGCCGGGTCCTCTCCCATCGCAGCAAGAATATCCACAAAAAGTTTCTGTGGGTTGGCTCCCATTGTATTTAAAAGCCGGGAAGCTGCACAATCCCCCTCTTTTATGATGGCAAGCAGCAGGTGTTCGGTTCCGATCCGTTCACTGTCAAAACGGTCTGCCATCTCCCTGGCACGATCCAGCACCATCTGGGTACGCGGAGAATATCCGTCACGGTCTGCCACCGTCACCTCCTCACCTGCCGCAACCAGTTCATCAATCAGCTTAAGCAGCGCTTCCAGTTCCACATTATTGGCTGTCAGTACTTCTGCTGCTACACCGGTTCCTTCCTTGAGCAGCCCCGCCAGAATATGTTCGGTTCCGACATAGTTGCAGCCGGACGAACGGGAAAGGCGGTTCGCATAATTCAGAGCTTTTTTCGCCTTATCTGTATATGGAATCAAAATTTATACCTCCTGTTACAATTCTACAAATCAATAAATTCGATATCGTCATCGGTATCTTTTTTGGTTGTTTTCTTCTTTCTTCCGAGCACGGAGCTTCGAACTTCTTCTGCCAGTTCTTTCTGCAGCATGATATCTTCATCATCTGCATCCCGGTAATGGTCCTCCCGCTCTTTTTCCCTGTCATCGGTATCTTCTTCCGGATCATCCAGGTCATCCTCCAGATTATCGTCCAGATCATCCTCCATACCCTCTAACAGTTTATGCATAAATCCGCCTTTTTTGCGGAATGTTTCCTTTCCGTAACGCTTGGATATCCCGGTGTCATCCGGATCATCCGTTTCATACAGTTTTTCATCGTCCGGATCATCGTAATCCTCATCGTCGTCATCATCATCGTCATAAAAATCATCATAAGGATCGTCATCATCTTTTTTTTCTTTTGACGATCAGAACCACTATGATAATCAGAAGAATCAGTACAACCACAACGAACGCACAGAGAATCAGCCGCATCTGGCTTTCCGTACTCTGGAACAGGCCCGTTTCCCCTTCCTGGGTAGAAGCTTCTGCAGATGTTGTCTCTTCCCCTATGGTATGCTTATACTGGTTATAGTTCATACATACAAACGGATAAATTTCTTCCGGATCATCCAGATCCAGCATATACAAAGCACCGTTTTGTCCGTTTTCATCCACCAGATACAAAAGTCTCAGCGGTGTGTCTATTCCGTCTTTGCGCATGCACGGATACTGATTTTCCCACAAAGTCACTGTATCTTTGACAAAGCCATCCAAAACATAGCGATCCGGAATACTGTCTGTCAGATAGAGATTTGTTCCGTCAATCGTAAAATACTGCTGCCCGTCTGCCGGAGCCTGTGTCTCTCCTTTTTGCTGTGTATCCTGTGATTCCTGCTGCGCAGCTCCTCTGGTCACCTGAATGGTATAGGTCTTTTTTCACACCATTTTCCGCCTGCACGACGATCTGTACTTTATTTACACCGGTTTTCAGTTTGTCTGCCCCACTGACCGAGATCACAGATGCCTTAGCATCATTTGGCTGTGCGCTGACTGCCAGAGATGTCACCTGATCTCCCACTTTTGCCTGATATTCGGTAACTTTCGACTGAAATTCCGGAGAAAGGGTTCCTTCGGAAATCGTCAGGGATGCCAGCGTATTGTCTTTTGATTTGTCATCTGCTGCCGCTGCCGAATTTTCAACAGCTACAGATACACTTGCACCTCCCACATCCACGCGATCCCCTTCCTGATTGCCCGCAGATGGTGCGGATGCGGCAAAACTTGCAGTTCCCGCCGCATCTGCTTTAAATTAACAGTTCCGCTTGCACGTTTGTTTCCGGAACCGTAACTTCCCAGAGTCATAGAAACCGTGCCTGCATTTACACTGTTTTCCGCTGTTGCTGACTGATAAGTAAAAAGATCTTTGGAATATGTCAGATTTACCGTTCCCGTCACCCCTGCCGGAAGTGTCACTGTCACTGCCAGAGTATCTCCTATTTCACGGATCTGGCGCTTAAAGCAATGATCATGCTCTCCGCCTGTGCATGCACATCCGGTGTCATGATACAACTGATCAGAAATACCAGTGCCAGTACCACTCCCAGTATCCGTTTTCCTTTTGCTTTGCTTTTTTGTCTCATATGTTCTGCCTTTCTTTTACTGCCCAATGGTGATCTTCCCCTGAAGATGTTTGTTCAGATATACCAGATCAAGCACATTGACCCCATCTTTTTTGCGGTTTGTATCTGCGGCCTTAAGATAACACCCGGTAAGCTTTTGGGTACCATTCAGATGCCTGTTCAAACGGTTCAGATCTGTTTTGTTGATCTTTCCATCTCCGTTTACATCTCCATAAATCACAAGCGTATAGGAAGAAATTTTCTTGTTTTTGCTGTCATACACCTGCAGAACATTGCCGGTTGAAACGATTCCGGTAACACTCTTTTTGGATGCACTGAACAGTTTGACCGTTCCCGCGGTCACTTTAAGTTTTTTCAAAAATGCTGCCGCCTTTGTTCCCGGCGCAATCCCCGTAACCATTTTGTTTTTCAACTGATATGTTTTCGAAGTCACGGAAGTCTTCTCGGTCTCTGCCGCTGCACCAGCTTTCTTTACAATGGTAAGCGTATAGGTTTTGGATGCTCCGCTCTCCGATTTGCAGGTAACTTTACAGGTATTGGTTCCCGTCTGAAGTTTTTTGGTGCCGGTTCCCGTCACAGAAGATTTCGCAGCTACCGGTGATGCACTTATGGTAACAGAGGAAACTTTGCTGTCCACGACGAGGGAATACGAAGTAGTATCTCCGCGAAATACCGGTGTCAGTGTCTGTCCGGTTACGCTGAGCGATTTCAGATAGTTATTCGGATTTCCACTGGCTGTAAATGTCACTGCTGATGCCGGCATACCGGAATAAACCGGAATACGGAATACAAATGCCTGCTGCTTGTCCGCATACCCCTGTCCAAGCTTTCTGCCCTCGTTGTAAGCAGCCGCAAGGTTTGCCATATACTGGTGGCTGTACAGATTCTTCTTGTTTACTACATTAAACTTCTGGAAATACAAGGTATCCTGACCCACGCCAATGTAGTTTTTCGCCAGATTTTTGCTCCTCCTTCAAGTGCTGCATACCTGGTATTCCATCCCGCTTTTTTTGCATATGCCAGTCCGTTTTTGATGACCAGTGTGGAGGTAATGCCCGCTGCCCCCACATTAAAATAGTTATAGTACCCCTTATAACCGCTATAAGTTCCGGAAATCAGGGAACTGGTTCCTTTTAACCCCTGCTCCTGACGCACTCTGGATGCAAGATGATACGGGCTGACCCCGGTTTCCTCACCGATATCCATAAATGCCTGCGCATAATCCAGCGCAGATCCGTCGCTGTCCTCAACCATATTCTCCATAAAGGTTCCTTTCAGGATAGAAGAAACTCCCTGCCTGGTCTGCACCTTGCTGAAACTTAAACTTTCAAATTGAAAAATATCGGTTTCATTGAGAAAATTCCGTGGATCTAAATAATAAGCGATATAGTCTGCATCAGCACCGACCCACGAAGATCCGTCATAGACCGTCCACACATTGGTGGTCCAGTCATATGCACCGTCTGCGGTGGATTTGGTTGCGTCATTTCCGGTCTTCGGAACAAGATTGACTCCGTTTACACTCTCTTTGCTGACCACGGTATTCCAGTCAAGCCCGGTCTTAACCGCCTGAAACTGCCACTGCGGATATGCTGTGTGAAGTGCGGAAAGTGCACTGATGTAACTATCCGGAAATCCTGCCGCACGCAGCTGCACGGCATAACTGCTGGCTGCTGCATCTGTACGCACACTGACTCCGGCAAGCGTTCCTGTTATAAGAATTGCCCCACAAAGCAGGGCACTCAAAAAGCGTTTTATCTTTCGCATATTCTTCCTCACCTGTTATGATCTGACTGCGCGGCATCCCAAATGCAGTGCAGTCTTTCTGTATCATTATATAGAAAAAGCATATCTGCGTCAATTCTGTGCGTTGTTCTTTTTGTTCCGGGTACAGTTACTCTCCTTTATGATATAATGCGGACGTCTTTTGACTTCCATATAGGTTTTTGCAATATACTGTCCCATAATTCCCATACAAAACAGCTGAATTCCGCCAATGCATGTCACGATACATACCAGCGACGGCCAGCCGGCAACCGGATCCCCGAATACCAATGCGCGTACGATTTCCGCGATGATTGCAATAAAAGAAACCACGGTGAGCACCAGCCCCAGATACGAGGAAATCTTCAGCGGAACATCCGAAAAATTGATAATCCCATCAAACGAATAGCGCACAAGTTTCCAGAAATTCCACTTGGTTTCTCCCGCAGAACGTTTTACATTTGAATTCCAGCCATTTGTATCATATCCGACCCAGGCAAAGATTCCTTTGGAAAACCGGTTATATTCACTGACAGAAAGAATGGAATCTACCATTGCACGGTTCATCAGACGGTAATCCCTTGCCCCGTCTGCAATCTCAATGTGGGAAAGTTTCCGCATAACTTTATAAAACATGCGTGCAAAAAACGAACGGATCTTCGGCTCTCCCTGCCGGTTCACCCGCCGGGTTGCCACATTGTCACAGTCTCCGGCTTCTAACATCGCAGCATCTGTGGCAAAAGAGTGGGCGGATCCTGCAGATCCGCATCCATCGTCGTCACATAATCCCCCTTTGCATAGGACAATCCTGCCAGCAGCGCCGCTTCTTTTCCAAAATTGCGGGAAAAAGAAAGATAGTGCACGCGCTCATCTTCTGCTGCAAGTTCCCGGATCTTTTGCAGTGTTGCATCCTTCGATCCGTCATTGACAAATAAATATTCAAAATCATAATCGCCCATTTCCCGTGTCACGCGGTTTAATTCCCGGTACAAAATCTGCAGAGATTCCTGCTCATTGTACATCGGTACGACGATACTGATGCATTTTTTCCCCATGTTTCCCCCTTGTCTTATATCTTATCCACATACTAAACAGGAATAACAGAAGCGCAGCTATGCTGATGGCAGCTCCGATCTGTACGCCCGGTGTGGTATAACGCAGCTCGATTTTGTGCGTTCCTTCTTTTAAGTGTACACCAATGAGTGCATCTGCGAAAGGCTTTATTTTCGTCTTTTTCCCATCCACATACAACGTCCATCCCTCATCTGCCGGCACTGACAGAATCAGTCTTCCCGCCTGCCCGACATCAATACTTCCCATAATTTTTCGATCCGTCATTTTTTCAAGGGTCATGGTCTGTTCACTGAGCGTCTCATACGCGGTGCACATGGCCTTGAAATTCAGGCGATACACATGATATTCAATCGTTTCCGCATTCAGATTGGTAATATGGATCTTTGTTCCTGCTTTGCACTCTCCCAGATCCAGCAGATACCGGTGGGTGGTCTTTCCATACTGCTGCGTCCATCCGTCATCTCTTGATACCGTCAGGGAATCTGCATTGCAGGTCACATAATCCGCATAATAATATCCATCCTCAGATATATCAATTGTCGTATCTCCGGCTGCCTGCGACTGTGTACAGGCTGCCGGATAAAGCATGTCTCCTTTTGCTCCCAGCTGCTGTGCCAGGGAATTCAGGGAACCGATCCGATCAAGCATGGAAGATTCCCAGCCTTTTATTGCCTTCTCGCTCATCATATAGCCAAGCGGCAGGCAGTAGTTATTCCGATAAAGATAATTTCCGTTACTGCTGCCCAGAAATGTCCGCAAAGGACTTCATCCTCTGGATTGGAAGAAAGCATATATTTCACAGAAAACATAGCTGACGGAAGCGGAGAAGCACCATTATAACAGTAGAAATTCTTTCCTCCCTCCATATACAGGCTCTGGAAGAGATGGCTGACATCCAGATTCATCAGGGAAGAAAAAACCGTCGCAGAACGGTATCCGTACAGGCTGTCATCGTTTTTGGTTTTTCGCCCGCTGTCCTCCACCCGGTAAAATCCGTCATTTCCGTTATCCTCTTTTGCCTGTTGCAGCAGATCTTCGTAGTACCCCTGTTTATCCGTATATGCCACGCGGCTGGTAACGCCAAGCCCGGTTACCGCCATATTGACTGCCAGTTCTGCAATGGCAACACAAAAGGCAGCTTCCCGCAGGGCTATCCGCATTTTCTTCGGGGCAATTTTAAGCAAAAGAAGCAGGATTCCATAAACTAGGATAAACAGCATGGTAATAACTACAGCCATGTACTCCGTCACCAGTTCATCCCCGTAATATCCGGAGAGAACCATCAGTGTCAGTGCTGCAAGCACTGCTATGATGATATGCCAGCATCTGGTTCCTTTCCATTTGCGGATCGTTGCAAATCCCATGACCAGAAGCACAAAAATGTAAAGGAATGACTGTCTGCCCGGCAACGCCTGCGGAAAATGCATACCATGCCAGATATAATCCAGCTGATTATCTGCAAAGCTCACAAGGAAAAAGACAAGCATCAGCATACGCGGAACTTTTTCCTTCCAGGAGATTCTGCGGTTCAGCACATACAGCCATACCAGTACCAGGGTAAATGCCCCGGCATACAGATTCGGCCAGTGATCATTTCCCGTATAACTTGTAGTGACGGCTGCCGCACGCCCCAGCTCCGCAATAACAGAAAAATACCACTCCAGCGTTTTCGGAAAGCTGTCTTCAGCAGACCCGGAAGCAGAAGCACGGCGATCTCCGGCAATAGCGTACCATCGAGACAGACCCTGCCAGCAGGGAATACCATGCAAACCGTAAAAATGCCTTTCAGTTTTCCTCCTTCTGACCGTAAAAAG
>ENA-OQER01001517-OQER01001517.1-human-gut-metagenome-genome-assembly--contig:-NODE-1517-length-10953-cov-1.735729_pt1 | contig 10953 bp, 20 predicted proteins | sample MGYA00242797_ERZ504639 | MGnify/ENA primary metagenome ERZ504639 (study PRJEB26092, sample SAMD00036306) | human gut metagenome | host: Homo sapiens | study: EMG produced TPA metagenomics assembly of...
ATGTAATCCTGGGAAAACTCATTGAAATAAGCCAACTATTCGTTAAACTTGTGTTTTGCGAATAAATTGATTTACAGAGCCACCACAATGCTGCCACCAGCGGATGATAAAATAAATATCACAAAATGCTTTGCATCGGCTTGTTTTCAAGGGGTTAACATATTTCAGCGGAATCTAATATGATTGTAAATGGTCCATCGTTTAAAAGCGAAATTTTCATATCAGCGCCAAAGATTCCCTGTTCAACAACCGGAATTTCTTTTTTACACTGATCAATGATATATTCGTACATTTGCTTTGCCATATCAGGTTTTCCTGCGTTTGTAAAGGATGGACGGTTTCCTTTCCTGCAGTCTGCATATAATGTAAATTGGGAAATTAACAGCAATTCTCCGTTTACATCATGCAGGGACAGATTTGTTTTTCCATCAGAATCTTCAAAAATACGCATTCCAAGCAGTTTTTTGATCATTTTATCAGCAATCTGTATGGTATCCTGATCTGATATTCCGATAAGGACAAGAAAACCCTTTTGAATGCTTCCGGTGATGTTTCCTTCTACGGTGCAGGATGCGTTTGAAACACGCTGTATTACAAATTTCATGTGTATTAAATCTCCTTTGACAATGAATTGTACGCAATTTATTTACATATAAATGTTGTGGGAATTGAATCCTACAGGTTTTGAAAGCCAAATGAGTGATTCATTTGTATTTGCATACAAATTTATTATAATAGATTTCAGTGTTGAAATACAGTCTTTTATTTGGGAAGGCAATTAGAAATGGAATTACAACGATTACTGAGTTTAACAAGAAAAGCCATGGACGATTATCAGATGATCCAGGAAGGCGATAAAATTGCAGTGGGAATTTCTGGTGGAAAAGACTCTCTCACTCTTTTGTATGCAATGGCAAATTTGAGGCGGTTTTATCCGAAAAAATTTTCCCTGATCGCAATTACGGTAGACCTGGGCTATGAAGGCTTTGATCTGACACCGGTAAAACTATTATGTGAACATTTACAGGTTGAATATCATATCGTTTCCACTGAAATCGCAAAAATCATTTTCAGTGATAAAAATGAGGCGTCACCCTGCTCTCTCTGTGCAAAACTCCGCAAAGGTGCACTGAACCAGAAAATTAAGGAATTGGGATGCAATAAGGTTGCCTATGCGCATCATATGGATGATATGATCGAGACGATGGTTTTATCCATGATTTTTGAGGGCCGATTTTACTCTTTTTCCCCGGTCACTTTTTTAGACCGTATGGAATTGACTGTGATCCGGCCAATGATGTATGTATCGGAGGCTGAGGTCAAAGGTTTTCGTAATAAATACAATCTTCCGGTAGTGGAAAATCCGTGTCCTGTCGATGGAGTCACAAAACGTCAATATGCAAAAGATCTGGTACGACAGATCAATCTGGATCACCCGGGTGCTAAAAAGAGAATGTTTACCGCCATTTTGGATGGAAATATTCCCGCTGGCCAGAAAAAACAGAACACGAAAGAAAGGGACATCAATGAAAGAAAAGGCCTATTATGAAAAAGTAAATGTGAAAAATGAGACATTGCTTCGCAATCTGCTCCAGAAAATGCCGCCGTATTGTAAACAATTTTTTATTGGTATTGAACCTACTACTTCTTCCCGTACCCGGATTGCGTATGCATATGATCTGAATTGTTTTTTTGACTATCTGCATGAAAATAATCCATTATGCACAAAAAAGGATATCACTGAAATACCTCTGTCTGTTTTGGGCAATTTAGCGCCCATGGATATTGAAGAATATCTCTCCTATCTGAAATATTATGAAAAAGATGGTGTGGAACATACAAATGATGAGCGCGGACTAAAACGGAAGCTTGCTTCTCTCCGCTCCTTTTACCGGTATTTATATAAAAATGAGATGATCGGACAGGATCCGGCAGTGAAGGTAGATATGCCAAAGATCCATGAAAAAACGATCACGCGGTTAGATATCGATGAAGTTGCAAACCTGCTGGATGAGGTGGAATCAGGGGAAAGTCTCACAGAAAAACAGCAGAAATTCCATGAAAAACAAAGACAAGAGATCTTGCTATGATGACATTACTGCTTGGAACCGGAATCCGTGTTTCAGAATGTGTCGGTCTTGATATGGATGATGTTGATTTTAAAAATAATGGAATCAAAATTCACCGTAAAGGAGGCGCAGAAGTTGTTGTTTACTTTGGTGAAGAAGTAAGATCTGCCCTGATGGAATATATGGTCGAACGACAGAAAATCACTGCCGCAGATGGCAGTGTAAATGCACTTTTCCTGTCTTTGCAAAACAAGCGGATCAGCGTGCGCTCTGTTGAGAAAATGGTAAATAAGTATTCAAAACTCGTAACAAGCCTAAAACATATTACCCCGCATAAATTGCGCAGTACCTATGGCACATCGCTTTACAGGGAAACAGGCGATATTTATCTTGTCGCTGATGTGTTAGGCCATAAGGATGTAAATACCACACGAAAGCACTATGCTGCTATTGATGATGACCGCCGCAGAAGTGCTGCGAAATATGTGAAACTTCGTGAACCGTAAATAAGAATTAATATGCCCAGCCTGGATTTGTCAATACTGATTTTGTATTGCAAACCTGACTGGGCATTCTTGTGTAACCGGACAAATATCCTTATGCCTGACGCATATAATAAATAACTCCTCCAAAGAATCCGATCCCGATTCCTGCATAGCCTGTAATGATCACTGTCCACTCCACCCATTCGGCACTATAGCCACAGAAGACACCTGCGATAAGGCTGAGCAGAAAAGCGATACCTGACCACAATATAATATTCATGATCAAAAAAATATTTGCTTTGCTTTTGTTATCTAATTTTTTTGTATCTACATACTTCCATAATCTCATCATAAACAAAACACCAGACATTCTCTAAATTTTAAAACATTTTTTTGTTTTCTTTAGTATTATTATCTGCCTGATGATATTTGCTTTCTATCAACAATATTTAAATTTTTTGTAAAAGATAGGTAAAACTTATTTTTCCTGCTTTTCAGTGATTTTTAATACATCATTGATCTTTTCATTGATCCGGTCTCTGACTAATGCTGCTATCTCCTGTGTCTTTAAAGAGCCATATTCCTCGAATAAAATAGGTTTTAAATAATGTACCTGTGTTGTAACCGGTCCAAGCCAGAAACTGTTAAATACACGGTAAGAATCGATCAAAGCTACCGGGATAATCGGCGCTTTAGTTTTCAATGCAATTTTAAAACTGCCGGCTTTAAAGTCACAGACATGATTGCGGTTATTAAAATCATACCCACCCTCCGGGAACAGGATATAACATTTTCCATTCTTAACATCTTCCGATACTTCATTGATAATGGTCAGTGCCTGACGTACATCTTTTTTATCCAGCCGCTTTCCTTCCAACAGATCAATAAACTCTTTTACAAGAATGGTATTGGATTTTGCCTTATCCATAACGATAGAACAAGGTCTACGGTGTGTGTAAACAATTCCAAGCGCATCATACTTGCCCTGATGATTCGGTACATCATGTAACCGCCCTCTTTCGGAAGATTCTCCTGTCCATATGCTTTCGTATGGATTCCACCGGTAACTTTCATCAGACGGATGCAATGTCTTGCCAGCTCATAGCGTTCTTCTGCTGAATACTTTTCTGGATGGTCAGCTTCCCTCCGCATCTTTGGAATCATGTAAGGGGCACGGAACAGGTTCAGTAAAATAACATATATAAATCGTAACATAGAACTAAATCTCTCCCAAAATAATTACTGTTTCATCCTATAGCATGAATGGAACATGCTTTATAGTTGAAACAATGACTATTATACCTTATTTCAGGCGAATTGACAACTTGCCGTCACAGGAAGAAAAAACATTGCTTTTCACTCACACCTTGTTCCAGTAATAATTCGCAGCCCTATTTTATTTCCCTGCAATGGCAATACTGCTGTAATATGATGGTAAGATATTGTCCCGCATGGATCTCATTCTGAGAAATCTTATTGATAGAGCAGACTTCGTCAATATAGGCATTCATATCTCGGTATTCCTCTGTAATATGATCGGATGCGATCGACCATAAAGTATCACCGCTCTGTACTTCAATACTTGTATAATATTTGCACGAAATCTCAGAAGGTGCTGCCTGAGTACGGACCGCACCGGATAAAAATGTACAGATGATAATTGCCAATGCAATGAATGCGACCGAAACTAAAGCTATCTTCTGCCTGCGGACAACGATACGTCTGTTTCTGGATACATCACCAGAATGCACCCGGCTGGATGTATTGCCAGACATCTGACAGGTTCTGCCTGTGATTGTATTGTTCTCATTTCTCATAACGGTACCTCCCTGGATCATCAATTGTAAATCTGTGTTATAAATACCCCGAACACTTGTTACGAACATTTGTTTGCATAACTGTATATTACTATTCGAACATCTGTTTGTCAATAGAAAAGTCGAACAAATTTTCGGAATATATGTTTGCATTTCAATATATGGTATGTTATCATGATAAATAGATAAGAAATCAGTGGTTAAGAAGCTGCTGGATCATTACAGAAATTCCATATATAAGGAGACAGTTTATGCCAGGTAAGATTAGTGCAAAGCAAAAAGAAATTTTAGAATATATTAAGAGTGAGATTTTAAGCAAGGGATATCCGCCTGCAGTCCGTGAGATCTGTGAAGCGGTCGATTTAAGTCTACTTCTTCTGTCCACTCTCATCTTGAAACGTTAGAGAAGAATGGTTATATCCGGAGAGACCCGACCAAGCCAAGAGCGATCGAGATTCTGGATGACGATTTTAACCTTACCAGACGTGAGGTTGTGAACGTACCTATTGTCGGACATGTTGCAGCCGGAGAGCCAATCCTCGCAACTGAGAATATTGAGAATTACTTTCCTATCCCGGTTGAATATATGCCGAATGAAGAGACTTTTATGTTAAAAGTAAAGGGAGAAAGTATGATCAACGCCGGTATTTTCAACGGTGATAATGTTCTTGTGAAGAAACAGCCAAATGCCGAGAATGGCGATATTGTAGTGGCATTGGTGGATGATTCTGCAACGGTTAAGACTTTTTATAAAGAAGACGGTTATTACCGCCTGCAGCCTGAGAACGATACGATGGATCCGATCATTGTAAAAGAATGTTCGATTTTAGGAAAAGTGTTTGGCGTATTCCGTTTTCTATAATTTTAACAGAAAATGAAAATCAGCTGACTGGTTGTTTTACAGACAACCAGTCAGCTGATTTTCATCCTTTTGCTTGTATTGATATATACAAAAATTTATCATTTATTTTTATGTTACAAGCCAGGGCTTTATTATTGTTTTTTTATGGGTAAGGAAATAGTCGTGGAAAATCCGTTATTTAATGCACTTGAAATAGATACTGTTCCATTATGAATAGAAATGATTTCTTTCACAAGCAGAAGTCCTAAACCATGTCGTAAATCTAATCTTTCATCTGTACTTTGCAGATAATGAGGTGTTGACTGTATTTTTTGTAATTTTTCTTCTGATATTCCTTTTCCGTTATCACTGATTACCAATATTAAATTGTTTCCATTTACAGCTAAACTGACTGAGATTGTACAACCGTTTTCATTATGATTAATACTATTAGAGATAATGTTTTGTATTGCCCGATATAACAATCTTTCATCTCCTATAATAGAGATTTGTTCTGTATTACAGTTTAAATTTAATTCAAAATCAAATTTATTATCTAGATTGTTATTTAGATACTCAACGACAATTTCTCGTATCATTTTACATAAATGAACAGGCGTTTGTTTAACTGGCTGAACATTATAATTTAATTGACTCACAAGGTTCAAATCCTGAACCAAATTTTTAATTTTCACACTTTGGATTTTAATAATATTTGCTTGTTTTCTGGTGTTTTCCCCAACATCTAATGAAGAAGTTATTCTATCTGCATACCCCATAATCATGGAAAGAGGTGTTCGTATATCATGTGAAACGCCACTTATCCAGTTTGCTCTCGATTTATTTTGTTTGTCTAATTGCAATGATGTTTCGTTAATACGTTTTCCAACATCTTCCAATTCCCCATTTATATTAAGGACAACCGTTTCGCCATGAGATAGCTTATCTAATCCATTGAGAATAGGAGCAACTTTCAGCATTACATTTCGTTTTGATAAATAATATACAATAAACAGAATAGTTACATTTGATACCAACATAATAAACAGAATAATGGGAGTTTTCTGCATTGCTGATAAAGGAAGATAGTTAGTCACAATTTTTGAATAACTGTTCTTTGGATAACCTAATACCAATAAATCATTTTCTTGCTTCCATGTGAATACGGGATAATTTTTGATATACCCCTTAGAAAAGGTGGCAACGTCTTGTAATGAATATTTAAGTGGTATTTCTTCTGGTAGATTGTATTGCCAGATTACATTACCGCTATTATCTATTACAATTCCCCAGATGTTGTTTGTAATTAAATCTTTTTGACACCTATTATTTAATATATATTTTCCATCTTGGATAGTAAGATTATTAGATACTTTTTCTAATGTTTGGACAGGATTATTTTCGCTTATACTGTTGACAGTACCATTAAAAGTTAGGAAGAAAAGCAGTAAATCAAAACCCACTATAAGGATTATTACTGACAAGTATATGAATAAATGTTTACTAATAAATTTCCCAAAATTCCGCATGATTATAACCTGCTCTCCACATTTATTTTATATCCCAATCCTTTAACAGTTATTAGTGATTTTGGTTTTGAGGGGGTAATTTCAATTTTTTCTCTTATGCGTCGAATATGAGCAAGTAGCGAATTTCCATATCCAAATGGATTGTCGCCCCATACAGCTTCACAAAGAGCGTCTATTGTTACGATATGGTTAGCATTTCGTACAAGCGCTTCTAAAATATCATGTTCTTTTGCAGTAAGAGGTAAAATCTTATCTTCCCATATAACCTGTGCATTAGCTAAATCAATTTTACAATCATGTAATTCTATAAGTGGGCTATCTTCCTTATAACATCTGCGTAATACAGCATTTAGACGAAATATAAGTTCTTTTGGCATAAAGGGTTTTGTTATATAATCGTCAGCTCCCAACCCAAATCCAGAATATTTATCCTGTATATCATCTTTTGCGGTCAAAAATATCACTGGAATATTAGTGAAACTTCTTAGTGTTTCCATAAGTTCAAAACCGTTTCCATCTGGAAGCATGACATCTAATATAGCTATATCTGGTTTTTCCTGTTGACAGATTTCCAAAGTTGTTTTTACACAATCAGCGGTAATAATATTTAAAAAATTTTCATCTTCTAATATGGTTATAAGCATGCTTCTTAAACATTCTTCATCATCAACGATCAATATTTTTTTTGATTTTAAGTATGTATCATTCATTTGTTTGTCACGTCCTTTTTGCAGTTTCTTTGTCCCATTATAACATTTTGAAAAAAGTTAAACAGTTATTTTCTCATTTGTAAGGTAAATGTAAGGTGGAGAGAATGTGGCTGTAATGTAGGTGTTTTATATTGTGAGTATGAAGAAAGAAGGAGCAAAAATTATGAAAAACATGATTGAAACTAAAAATTTAACAAAAAACATACAAAGCGTTTACCGCCGTAGACCATGTATCTTTGCACATTAAGAAAGGTAGTATTTACGGATTTCTCGGTCCAAATGGTGCAGGAAAATCTACAACTATGAAAATGCTTTTGGGATTAACTGCACTACCGATGGAGAGTTCCAAATAGATAACATGACTTTCGCGAATGATCGTGTTCAAATTTTGAAAAAAAAAATTGGTTCTTTTATTGAATCCCCGTCATTTTATCCAAACTTAACAGGCAAAGAAAATCTTGATATTATTCGTAGAATTTTAGATCTTCCTGCGTCAAGTGTTGATGAAGCGTTAGAATTAGTAGGATTATCTGAATTTGGTAATCGCTTGGCGAAAAAATATTCTTTAGGAATGAAACAACGTTTAGGCCTTGCTTCCGCTTTGCTTGGAGAACCGCCCATTTTAATTTTAGATGAACCAACAAATGGATTAGACCCAGCAGGTATTCACGAAATTCGCAATCTCGTTAAATCACTACCGAAAAGGTATGACTGTACGGTTCTGATTTCATCACATATGTTATCAGAAATTGAGTTACTAGCTGACGACATTGGTATTTTAAATCACGGAAAATTACTATTTGAAGGAAGTCTTGATGATTTGAAATTGACGGCACATCAAGCTTGTTTTGAAAATGATAATTTAGAAGAAATGTTTTTATCCATGATTGATGAGGATAACACAAACAGAAAGCAGAGGTTAAAATTATGAGAAATTTGACCATAGAATTGAAAAAATGTAAACGCACCGGAATATTGGAAGTTTTACCGATTATTGGACTTCTTGGTGCATTATACGCTTTTGCAAATTTTACAGTTCGCAAAGATGTTTTGCTAAACTTACCGCTTCCACCTATGATGTTTTGCTGACACAGCTTTACGGAATGATTATGGTTCTTAATATGTTTGGCATTATCGTAGCGACAACTTTAACATATAATATCGAATTTCAAGGAAGTGCAATTAAAAAGATGTATATGCTTCCTTTCAAGACATCATCTATTTTCAAAAATAAATTTTATATATTGTTTGTTTTGCTCGCTGTTTGTATCGTCTTGCAGAACGGAGCTTTGTGTATTATTGGAAAGATATTTTTGCCTAGTGGAACTTTTGATTTATTAACACTTGTTAAATATACAGGATATTGCTTTGTTTCAACTTTACCAGTATTAGCATTTATGCTCTTGGTATCATCACGATGTGAAAATATATGGTTTACATTAGGTATTGGCGTAGCAGGATTTTTTAGCGGTATGGCAATGTCGCTTTCAGATATAGCTATATTTCTTATTAACCCATTTGTACTAATGATGAAACCAGCGGTAGCTTCTACTGCTAGTATTGATATGAAAGTTTTAATTTTAGGCTTTGTTGAAACAATCATATTCTTCATGGTTGGCTGGTATTTAGGCAAAATAAAGCATTATGAATAAAGGAGACAATCGTATGTCAATTATTGAATTGTTAAAAATAGAATTTATGAAAGTGAAAAGGTCTATGATTTTACCTTTGCTTTTAATTCCACCTATTTTAGTTGTGGTTTCTGGTGTTTTCAGTATCAGTATGTATATGACACCAGAATATACAAATGCTTGGTCGGCAATGTTTATTCAAAGTGCATTGCTTTTTGGCTATTATTTACTTCCGTTTTCAATGGTAGTTGTATGCGTTATGATTGCTAACAGAGAAACAAAGAATAATGGTATATTAAAAATGCTTGCTTTACCCATCAGTAAAGGAAAACTTGCCTTAACAAAATTCTTTGTGTTATTGAGTTTTTTAGCAATCCAGTTACTTATCTTTTTATCTCATTCGTCATTGCAGGCATTATCGCTACTAAAATAATGAATGTAACTGAATCTATTCCTGTCCTTTATTTATTAACGTGGACATTAAAATTATTTACGACTATGATTCCAGCTATTTCGTGTATGTGGGCAATTACAATACTGTTTGAAAAACCGCTGCTATCTATGGGATTAAACTTACTTCTGATAATTCCGGGGGTTTTGGTTGCTAATACACCTTTATGGATAGTATATCCTTATTGTTATAGTGGTTATGTTGTGTCAAACGCATTACATACAGTAACAGCGACAGACACAGGAAGTACACTATCATTATTTCCGTTTATACCATGTGCTGTAATTATATCGGTCTTTGCAATATGTGTTTCTATTAAATACTTTGGAAGAAAAGAAATGAGCTGATTAACTGGTAAAATGCCAGCTTATGCAGGGACTCTTCCAAAAAGAAAATGCCGATGATCCTTAAAATACAGGATATATCGGCATTTGCTAACTTATGAAAAGATAATTAGAAATTTCATGTATTTTTATTATAATTCACTTACATCCACAACTTTTCCATCTCTCCAGGTTCTCTCAAGATCATAGAAAAGACGGTCTTCTTTTGAAAAAATATGGATAATAATATCACCATAATCCATTAAGATCCAGGTAGAGCTCTGGTTTCCTTCAATCTGCTGGACTTTTACGCCGGCTTTGTATAAGGCTTCATCGGCAGCGTCACGCATTGCTGGAGCTGATTCTGGTTTGTTCCGTTTGCAATGATAAAATAATCTGCAATCGGAGAATTTCGCTGATATCAATAACAGTTACATCTTCTGCTTTTCTGTCTTCCAAAGCAGCTACTGCAAGTTTTGTAAGTTCTTTTGATGTCATAAACGATGTTCCTTTCTGTTGAATTATGTAAGTGAAAACCTGTGCACATTGGTGTGCATAGAATTATCACATAACATATTGTTTTAGAGCGTTTCTTTGTAATGTTTATAAAAATTCATAGGTCATCTGTGTTGTCGGATCAATGTTTCCACCACGCTTTTTCAGATAAAACCAGTGTGTCGTGCAATATTTCGGCCATACAGACATCTAAATCATGAAAGGCTAATTCCCTCACGCGATCTAAATTAGCCGCTTTATTGCGGTTTGGTTCGATGTAATCGGCAATATAAATGATCTTGTCCAAAATATTCATATCCGGCTCACCTGTTGTGTGCACTTTAATCGCATGTAAAATCAATGGATCTGTTACATCATATTCTGTTTTGGCAAGCAATGCACCAAGTTTTGCATGAAGCAAAAAAGGATTTTCACGTTCTACGGATGAAATAAGAATGTCGTTTTCTTCACATAGTCTTAATTTTTCATCGTTTGGAATGCATTTTGCACAGTCATGGAGCAGACCGGCAAGCATGGCTTTCTGCATATCATAGCCGTACGCCATAGCGAGGCAGCCTGCGGTGTACATCACACCTTTGGTG
>ENA-OQER01001519-OQER01001519.1-human-gut-metagenome-genome-assembly--contig:-NODE-1519-length-10950-cov-1.793773_pt1 | contig 10950 bp, 22 predicted proteins | sample MGYA00242797_ERZ504639 | MGnify/ENA primary metagenome ERZ504639 (study PRJEB26092, sample SAMD00036306) | human gut metagenome | host: Homo sapiens | study: EMG produced TPA metagenomics assembly of...
TCATATAACTTGATTCCAAGACGTTCTGCTAAAAGTTTTGCAACGGTGTATCCACCACTTCCAAGTTCTCTTCCGATTGTATAAATATAATTGCCCATACCCGTTACCTCCGATGTCATAAATTCTTTAAGTAATCTCTTAAAGTATATACATATTATACAACATTTAGGACCTGGATTTCAACAATTTTAGCAAATTATCAAAATATTCCGGCAAAGGAGCAGAAAATTCCATATATTCTCCACTTTTTGGATGAACGAATCCTATTGTTTTTGCGTGGAGCGTCTGCCCCTGCAAATGTTTGAACGGTGATCTGCCACTGGAATACAGAGTATCTCCGAGTAACGGATGCCCGATGCTTGCCATGTGTACACGGATCTGGTGAGTTCGTCCGGTTTCCAGTTGAAACTGCATATAAGTATAATTTCCAAAACGTTCAAGAACTTTATAATGAGTAATTGCCGGTTTTCCGTTTTTCTCATTGACAGCCATTTTTTTGCGGTCAACCGGATGCCTTCCAATCGCGCCTTCGATGGTTCCCTCATCTTCTGTTACATTTCCGCAGACAATGCCAACGTAGATGCGGTTGACGGTATGTTCTTTGATCTGCTCTGCAATGTTTACGTGACTTTCATCATTTTTGCATACAATCAGGGAACCGGTGGTATCCATATCAATACGATGAACAATCCCCGGACGTATCTGTCCGTTGATGCCGCTTAATGAATCTTTGCAGTGATACATGATGGCATTTACCAGTGTTCCGGAATAATGTCCTGCTGATGGATGAACGACCATCCCTTTGGGTTTGTTCACAATCAGAACATCATCGTCTTCATACAGAATGTCCAGCGGAATGTTTTCCGTTCAATGGTCGTTTCGACAGCATCCGGAATGGTGACACGTATGAGATCTTCTGTATGTACCGGATAACTGGCCTTTTGAACTGCCCCGTTTACCTGAATTTGTTTGTTTTTGATAAGTTTTTGAAAAAAAGAACGGGAGAAATCCGGATAAATTTCGGAAAGAACTTTATCCAGACGCTCCCCTTCCTGTGTATACTGTACTTCAAATGATTCTTCCTGCACGGTTTTAGGACTCCTTTTCATCTTGCAGTTTTCCAGTGAAAATCAAAGAAAAATCTTCTTCCTTGTAATAAAAAAGCACAACAATGATCAATGCGATTGCAGAAAGTGTTACATAAATATCTGCAACATTAAAAACCGGGAAATTGATCAGGCTGAAATAAAAGAAATCAATGACATAGTGATGAATTACACGGTCAATCAGGTTTCCTGCCGCCCCTGCAAAGATTCCGACTGAAATAATATTCAGCGGAAGAAAACGGCGGTTCAATGGAATTCGCTGATACACAATAGCCAGTAAAACAAGCACAACGATGGTCAGTACGGCAAAAAAAGATCATTTTTGCCATCAAAAAAGCTTCCGGATGGCTGTCAAAATAAGTAAAATGAAAAATCCGGTGCAGAATAGAAACCGGATCCAGACTAAATGCAGCACTGTCATTCTCGAGATATTTTAACTGGAATACCCCATCAATCACAGACACATCCGGTTTCTGGTACAGATGGGTATAGGCAAGCCATTTAGTAAACTGGTCGATGGCAATTAAAAGAATAACAAGCAGACCGCTGTATCCCATATATTTTTTTGTCTTTCTCTGATTCATTGTTCTCTCCTTACTTATAAATCATAAACCGGACGCGAAGTTTTCCTTTTTTGCTGAGAGACTGGTCGGTTTCAAAAACAAAACGCCCTTTTTGGCGAACCGAAACAATATCTCCGTTGTCACAGGATTGATTGCAGTTTGTAATGCAGCGTCCATTAATGAAAACTTCTCAGCGGTAAGATATGCGGCAGCTTCCGACCGAGATAAATGATATGCCCGCGCAATAATGGCATCAATGCGGTTAGAAGCAACCATATCATCGTGTTCCTCAAAAATGGGATGAACTTTAAGGGTACTGACATCTTCGATAATCGAACTCCGGATCATGGTATGGCGGATCTGCGTAAACTGATCCATAATAAAATCTGAGATGGTCTCTGAACAAAAGATATAAATGTCATTTTCCAGCAGAACAATATCCCCGATTTTACTCCGGTCCAGCCCAAGGTGCATCAGTGCCCCCAGTACATCGCGATGCGTAAGTTTTTCCGCATATTTTGGATACTGGGGAACCGCATGGATACAAACAAACGGATAAGACCATTCATAACAAAGAGCATCAGGATAAATGCAACCATCTGACGCTCTGCCTGCTCATAGCCACCGGATAGTTTTGCTGTAGTATACAGTTCCTTCTGCAGACTATGAAAAATATTTTGTTCATTTAAATTTAAAAAATCACTGAATAATACAATTCCTTTCCGGTCCGCCTGTCTGGAAAGATCCAAAAGACGCTTCCGGCATAATTCCTGTTCGTTCATATCATTAATTTAATCCTGGTAAATCAAAAGATTCCATAAGTCCCTGAATATCTCCGGAAATGTCAACACCATTTGGAGTTGCAAGGAAGATGTAATTGGAGATCTTCTGTAGATTTCCATGCATGGCAAAGGTAGCACCGGAAGTAAAATCGATGATCCGCTGTGCAATATCTACACTGAGTCCTTCCATGTTGATTACAACGGTACGTCCGTTTAATAAGGTTTCTGTTATTTCAATCTCATCTTCAATGGTAGTTGGCTTGATCACACATACTTCCATTCCCGGTTGTCCCTGTCGGCGGTTTCGGTTGATTGGTGTAATTTTATTCTGCTGCTTCTGCCTCTGCTTTTCGGAAATATCAAAAGTTGCTGCGGTCTGCTGCTGTTCCTCTTCTTTTTTGCGTTCTCTGCGGGAAGGTTTTTTTTCTTTTACCTCATAATCCTCTTCTTCATCGTAATCGTAATCTTCGTTATCAAATTCGTAATCATCATCATTTAAACGCATGACATCGAGAAATTATCAATAATACTCATTTTTTACCACCTTATTTTTGATAATGTCTTTCACCGAAAATTCCGGTTCCAACGCGAACCATGGTTGCACCTTCTTCAATTGCAACCATATAATCTCCGGTCATTCCCATGGACAAAATATCCATACGTACATTATCTATGTTTTGTGCGTCAATGTCAACAGATAATTGGCGAATCTGCCGGAAGTAAGTGCGGTTGTCTTCCGGATTTTCCACGAATGGTGCAATCGTCATCAGCCCAAGGATTTGGATATGCGGCAAAGCGGCAATCTGCCGGATAAGAGAAAGGGTTTCTTCTTTATGAATACCAAATTTACTCTCCTCTTCTGCAATATTGACCTCAACCAGAATAGAGACGGTTACATTTTGTTTTGCGGCCTGTTTTTCAATTTCTTTTGCCAGATGCAGACTGTCCACCGAATGGATGAGTTCTGTCTTTCCAATGATATATTTCACTTTGTTCGTCTGCAGATGTCCGATCATATGCCAGCGGATATCTTTTGGAAGAACTTCCATTTTTTCGCACATTTCCTGAACTTTATTCTCTCCAAAATCACGTGCCCCCAGATCATATACGGTCTGAAGCATTTCGATTGGCTTGGTTTTGCTGACAGTAATCAGTGTCACATCACTGCGTTTTCTTCCTGCGTTTTCGCATGCTTTGCATATATTTGCTTCTACCTGTTGCAGGTTTTCCTGTAATCCATCATGTATACACTCCTTTTATTTTACAACCAGCTGGTTTTCTTTTATTTTACTGCCGTCTAAAGCAATATGATCATACAGGGCGACTCCGTAGGAAGTGCCTGTATCAACGATAGTATATTTATTGTTTTGTGCAAGAATATCAATTTGTTTAAATACGGCATATCCTTTGTTGATATTATAAACACCGGTGAGCTTGTCCACATCACTGCCGATGGTATACGTCCCGGAAGAATTGTTTTTTACCACAACATCGCCGGCAGAAACGGTTTCATCATCAATATAGTAAAAATCATCCGTTTCGTAGTATATCGTTGGCTGAACCAGTGTTACCGAACCGGTATCTCCAGCATGGTTTTCTATCATAAGTCCGGGATCGGATGAATCGCCTCCCTGTGTAAAATACTCTTTTGGAACCGTATAAAACTGTTTTTTTGTAATGGCCGAATTCGGAATTTTCAGACCGGTTTTTTCAGATACGACAAGTTCCACATCGACGAAACGATCATTTACATAACGGATCATTGCCGTTTTTAAACTCAGGTTTACATAATAACTTCCGTCTTTTTTGGTCAGGGAATAAGGAACTGTCAGTGTAAAATCATCCTTGCAGAAACGGATTTTAATATACTCATTATCTTTTAGCTGTTTTGCCATATCCTCTGATACCGGCAACAGAATATTCCATTTTTCACTGTCAATCCGTTTGTAGGCAGGGGTATTTGCCGTGACCTGTTCCTGATCATCCAGAGAATTTCTTTTGTAATCTGCCATGTTAAACTGATCGGCAGTAAGTTGTCTGTGGTGACACTTTCATAGCGTCCGTGTAATATTACGATAATTCCGGGTTTTTCTGACTTCTTTTTGTTAAAAACGTATTGTTTTCTACAGCAGCTTTCACATCTTCATTTAAAGAACTGAGGGCATTCATACTGAGGGTCTGTGTCAGCTGTGCATTGAGTTCGTTTTTGAATGTATAAACCGAAGAAAACGTGTTGGAGTCATAAGAATTCCGGAAAACATCCAGTTCGGAGGAAACTTCTTTCAGTGTTTCGGGGTCAAGGGTGTCGCCAGTGGATGCGGCATCTGAAATCTGCCGGGAAAGTTCCCCGCTGGTGTCAATGGAATAGACTACGTCATTGACAGAGGCTTTTGCCCCGTTTTTCAGATAGTAATTGATATAACCGCTCTGTCCTGCATAGACAACCGTCTCATCGCGCAGAATCAGTCCGTGATAAACATGGTTTGTTGCAATGGTTCCCTGCCCCACTTCGTATTCAGCAACCGGGCTGGAAGTCAGATACGATATAAGGTTAAAGATGACATAGATAATTATAATTACAAAAATCACGATTCCGATATTTAAATTCAGACCATGATGCATTCGTACAACATTCTGTTTGCGTGCCAAAAAGTCCACCTCTCTGATTGATACTTCTATCTTACCATTTTCAAACTGCAAATACAATCATCAGAAGAAATGTGTATAATTTTAATTTTTTGTTCCATACTATGGATAAAAATGGAGGTAAAGAAAAATGAAATGGCTTGATAACTGCCTTTTGACATTAGCGGTAATTGGATGTATTGTTTGGGGACTGATTGGATTTTTCCAGTTTAATCTGGTTTCCTTTATCTTTGGAAACGGAACCTGGCTGACGCGTGTCATATATGCGCTGGTAGGACTCAGCGGATTATATCTGATCAGTTTTTATGGAAGAATCCGTTCCTCTCTGGAAGATTAGACACAAAAAAAGATGGGAGTGTTCTCAATAAGAAGCACTCCCATCTTCCGTAAACCGGGATCTCTTAGAGCGAAACCGTTACTTTCGCCTGTGCATATTCCGGCAGATCCGCTTTGTTTTTAGAAACACTTAAAATAAAACGGACTTTGTATTTTTCGCTGATAATATCCAGTTTTTCAATCGCCCTTACCATGTCCTGATCGGATTCAATGAATGCAATGGTAAGAAAACTGTCCAGATACATTTCTTCCAGATCGTGATCCTGGGATACAATCCCACAGATAAACCCTAAAAATTCATCACAGTTTGTAATTGGATAATCCACTACATTGATCAGACGGACTTTATTGTTTAACTCATACATATGTTTCTGGCTTTTGTCAAGATAAACAACACTCCCGGTAACGGTACTGACGGTGTGATTGACTTTTTCTAAAAGTTCCTTGGTCTTTCCTTTTCCCTTTTCCCCACAAATGATTTCAATCATGGCACTTCCTCCTGCAAATATAAAAAGTCACAAAAAACGGTTCTTTATAACCATAATTATAGTATATTTGCACAGGAAATACAATCATTAATTCGCAAACGTGGAAAGAATCTGATTCATCAGCGTATACATATCAGAACGTGTTTTTCCCTTGTAAACGATACTGACAATATCATCACCTTTTTTATTCTTTGAATACAAAACAAGACAGTATCCCGCTGCGTTTGTGGTACCGGTTTTTCCACCGATTACGGTAATATCTTCCGGTTCGGTTGTCTGACCGTTTAAATACCGGTTTGTACTTTCCCATGTCTGTGTCACGGTATTACCGGATGCATTCTGATAAGCAGCATCATAACTTTTGGTATGGATAATGTCAATAAAATCCTGTGTCTGGATTGCTTCCTGAAAGATCAGGTACATATCGTAAACGGTTGTGTAATGATCATCATCCGGCAGACCGTTTGCATTGACAAAATGGCTCTGTGTTGCTCCCAGGCTTTTGCTTCGCGATTCATTTCCTCTGCAAATTTGTCAATTGACCCGGAATAATATTCGGCAAGAACATTTGCCGCATCATTTCCGCTGACAAGTAACAGTCCATACAGTAAATCCCGGACAGTAAGTACATCTCCGGCAGCAAGTCCGCATTTGGAAGAATCCGCCATATTTGCAATGGCATCCGCACTGACGGTTACTTTATCATCCAGATCACAGTTACGGATAATGATATAGCTGTCAGAATTTTTGTGGTACTTGCCGGATACAGTTTTTCGAAAAGGTTCTGGCTGTACAGTACTTCTTTGGTTGTCAGATCAAAAACACCAGCTCCTTCGGCATAATCTGCATGAACCTGATCCGTGCCAAAATTAATATCGTCTGTCACACACAGATTTCTTGCAAAAAACTGGCTGCTGACGGAAGAATTATCTCCTGTCAGGGAGTATGGATTTTGTATATCCGCAGTCTTACCTGTTCCGCATCCGTTCATAAAAAGAGCTGCTATGCAGGAAATACATAGCAGTTTTATTTTTAAATGATGAGTTCTATTTGTACATTTCACGCCAGTCAAGGTCTCCTCTATCCAAAGATTTAATCAAAAGCTCCGCTGTGGCAAGATTGGTTGCAAGCGGGATATTGTGCTCATCACAAAGCCGCACAATGCTGTTGACATCCGGCTCATGTGACTTTGGTTTCAGAGGATCACGCAGAAAGATTACGAGATCAATTTCATTGTGCTCGATCTGTGCACCAAGCTGCTGGGAACCTCCCAGATGTCCTGCGAGATATTTATGTATCTGGAGGTTGGCAACCTCTCGATCAGACGTCCTGTTGTTCCGGTTGCAAACAACTGGTTTTTTGCCAGAATTCCACGATATGCGATACAGAAATTCTGCATTAATTTCTTTTTTGAGTCATGTGCTACAAGTCCAATATTCATTAAACAATTCCCCCTAATATTTTTTCGGCTGTAATCCAACATTTAATACAAACCCCATTCCCAAATACAAAGAAAGCAAAGAAGTCAATCCGTAACTTACAAATGGAAGCGGAATTCCTGTATTCGGCATCAGACCGGTGGCAACAAAAATATTAAAAATACTCTGAAATCCAATCAGTGCAGCCATGCCGCAACAGATCAGTCTTCCTGCGAGATCCTTTGCCTTCCGTGCGATCAGAATACATTCTATCACAATAAACAGCAATAAAAGGACAATTACCATGGTACCTATAAAACCGAGTTCCTCACCGGCAACAGCGAAGATGAAATCTGTCTGTGGCTCAATGATATAATTCGCATTTTTCATGGATGTGGCCGCAGAATTGTTCAGGCCTTTCCCCCATAATTGGCCTGATCCAATTGCCATAATCGAATTTTGCTGCTGTGCTGCGATATCCGACCATCTGGGGTCCTGTGGATATAACCATGCCATAATTCGACCGAAACGGTAATCTCCCGAGGATTGTGCCATACGAAGTATAACGGTAATTCCTATCAATCCTGTCGGAATACAGATTCCCAAAACGGTTAATACTATTTTATAACTTAATCCGGCAATAAACAAGAGGCTAATAAAAATTAATGCAATTGCGATGGAAGTTGAAGTATCCGGCTGCTTTACAATCAAAAGCAGAGGAATTCCGATCAGGACAAAAGAAAGACCTATGGTTTTTACCGTGTTCAGGTTCTCTGCATGTTTGGAAAAAAGCGTGCGAAAAATAAAATCAGCACGATTTTTGCCAGCTCGGAAGGCTGAAAACGAAAACCTCCAAAATCAATCCAGCGCTGTGCTCCACCGGCACTGTCACCAATACCTGTCATAACCAGACCAAGCAGGACAATGATTCCGATATAATACAACCAGGTAAATCTCAGAATAAAGGAATGATCCATCAAGGATACAATGACCATCGCCACCATACCGATGATACATCCTAAGATCTGCATTTCTGTACAGAATGTTTGGCACTTCCAATGATCAGGATACCGATGATATTTAAAACCAGTATGCTGATCACCAATTGAAAATGATAATTTCTAAGTTTGTATTGTTTTAACATTCTTAAGCTCTTTTCCTGTTTTGTTTCAAAACAACTCTTATCTCATAGTCATCCGGAGAAAATTCAAAATACCGTGAAATAATATCTGAAATTTCCTTTTTCATTCGCCTTGCTGCAGCAGGTGAATGTTCAAACGGTGCGGATTCTGCCATTAATTTCAGACGTTCACGGGCAATTGGTCCGGAACCGTCCTGTCTGTGGGAAAAACGATTAACCTTCATACTCACATTCCTTTCCGCCCAGATATATTTTTCCCTGCCGGATGCAGGGATCTTCTTTATTCAGATCCACCGGAATCACACGTGGATTTGCGAATGCTCTTGCGGCGGTCATAAATGCACGGGTGGCCTTTGTGTGCATGGAAAGTACAGGTATTCCCTTATTCTGGCTTACAACAATTCTTTCATCGGCAGGAATTACACCGATTGCCGAAAGTCCTAAAATATCTTCTACATCTTTTTGCGAAAGCATATCGTGTTTTCGCACCATACGGGCATTGTAGGCATTGATCAGCAGATCAATCTGTGAAAGCCGCATACCGTCCAGCAGACAGATGACTCTTCCTGCATCCCGCACAGCAGAAATATGCGGAGATGTAACAACTACTGCACGATCTGCTGCAGATACGGCAAAGTGAAACCCGTCTTCGATTCCTGCCGGACAGTCAATCAGACAGAAATCAAATTCCTGTTTTAAATGGGAAATCAGCGTATACAGCTACTCTCATAATCCATAATCTTTCTGCAGCGGAGAGCTGCGGGAATCATAAACAGATTCGGATAACGCTTGTCCCGGATCAATGCCTGTTTTAACCGGCATTTGTTTTCGAGAAGGTCGATCAGATTATACTGGATCTGATCTTCCATTCCCATTACAACATCCAAATTCCGAAGTCCCATGTCTGTATCGAGCATAATGACTTTTTTATCTAACCGTGAAGTCCTGCGCCAATGTTGGCAATTGTTGTAGTCTTGCCAACACCGCCTTTTCCTGAAGTGAAAACAATTGCTTCACCCATGAAATAAACCTCCTGTTAGTTTAAATTGTAATCTATGTGACTAATCGGCAACAGAGTTTCTTATGTTACCGTTGGCACCGGCTGCTTTCATTTCCTTGATATCTTTCATCGATGTTTCTTTATAGTAATATGAAATTACATTTCTTGCCGCAGTTGCCGCATTATGCGAACTGTAACCGTTGGCAATTCGTACTGCGATGGTAATTTCCGGATCATCATATGGCGCATAACCAACAAACAGACCATGATTGGCATGTCCGGTCTGCTGTGCCGTACCGGTTTTTCCGGCAACCGGAATATCAAATCCCTGGAAGCGGTCCATGGTGGAAACCACTTCGCGCATGCCGGAATGAATGGCATCCCACTGGCTGCTTGTTAAGGTGTCCGAAATATCTTCATAGTCGGCCTTATATTTTTTGACCGTCTTTCCATCTGCATCCACGATTTTATTCATCAGCTGATAATTATATTTTGCCGGAGCACGGCTGTTACATAGCGGGACAATGCAACGGTGGTATAGTTGTTATCACTCTGTCCAATGGCAGCCATAACCGGATATTTTGTCGCAACAGATGATTTGCTTTCCGAAATCTCCAGTCCTGTTTTTTGATCCAGGCCATAGATATGTGCATATTTCTGAATCAGATCAATACCGTTGGCATCATTATAAGATCCTGTTTTTTTCTGTGCCAGCCGATTGCGACCGTATAGAAAAAGACGTTACAGGAATCCCGAATTGCCTCGGAAACATTGTCAAGTCCGTGACTGCCCGGATAAATCCAGCATTTTGGTTTGTTACTGATGTCATTATAAATTCCGGTACACCGGATCTGGTCGGATGTCGTAATCACGTTCTGCCAGACCGGCTGTTGCAGAAACCAGCTTAAAGGTGGAACCGGGTGCGGTCTTCTGCTGCGTCGCATAATTGAGCAGCGGAGAAGATTTATCATGCTGCAGAGATGCAAAATATTCCGAATCCACACCATTGGCAAGTTTGTTGCTGTCATATCCGGGATAACTTACCATGGCACGAATTTCCCCTCTTTTTCATCCGTCACCACACAGGAACCGTACATGGTTCAAGCGCAAGTTGTGCCGGCGTAATCTCAATGTTATAAATCTTTTTCATAAGGAAATCCCGTGGGGACAACGATCCGTTTTTCAATTTATTTACGGTTGCATCATCATAATCCAATACCCCCTGATCAAACAGAATCAGGCAGAGCTGACGCGGGGAAATTTCACCACGCGTAATCATATACTGGTATATGATTTTGGAAAATTCCGTGTCGGTTTTAATGTTCTTTAAAATATATTTACATAATGCATCATATACTTCCGTTGAGTCCGCATATTTTTCATCGACATTCAGCTGGCTGATATCGATCCAGTGCTGTGTGATACAGTAACTTAAATATCTTTCGGGCTGATTTTCTGGTCTTTCCATTT
>ENA-OQER01001522-OQER01001522.1-human-gut-metagenome-genome-assembly--contig:-NODE-1522-length-10940-cov-2.075650_pt1 | contig 10940 bp, 14 predicted proteins | sample MGYA00242797_ERZ504639 | MGnify/ENA primary metagenome ERZ504639 (study PRJEB26092, sample SAMD00036306) | human gut metagenome | host: Homo sapiens | study: EMG produced TPA metagenomics assembly of...
GTTCTATACCCTTCGCTATTAGTAATAACTGTTGGCGAATCACCTTCTATAACTGCCACGCAGCTATTAGTTGTACCAAGATCGATTCCAATTACCTTACTCATAATTCCTCCATAACTCACACTAAGAATAATAACACTTATATTCGATAGTTATAAGTTTATCATATTTATGAGGAATTACCATTAATAAAAGTAGAATTAATTAGAAAATTTATATAAACTTGTTTTCACTTTAACCATATTAATCTCTGTTTACAGAAAAATAACATACTCCTAAAACTATAGGGTGGATCACAATATATAACGCAACGTTTTGTTACCATTCAAAATAACATACTCCTAAAACTCTGTGTCATTTCTGATACAGACTTAGAAAGTTTTGTTACCATTCAAAATAACATACTCCTAAAACACCTCTAACCTCTGAAATACTCTGTATTTTGTTTTGTTACCATTCAAAATAACATACTCCTAAAACTTATAAAAATGTGCCGCATTTATCACATTGTTTTGTTACCATTCAAAATAACATACTCCTAAACCTCAAATAAAGTTTTTCAGGTGTTAACGACGCACCCGTATTTTAAATAGTAACTTTTTTATTTATTATACAATATAATTTCATCATAATCACTATCTATATACAATATTTTTTCATTTTCAAGCGGTTCTTTTTCTTCTCCTGTTTCTATAAGCAGTATATTAACCTTTTTATACATTGCATATTTATATATTTCCTTTAATTCATCATCAATCAGATATAATTTAAGATTAACAAATATTAATATTTTTGCGATCGAAAGATATTCAACAACATCTATCAATGAAAATATTGTATCTGTTATTTTCCCTTTATTATTCGATATCTTAAGCCCTAATAGTTTCAAATACTCTTGTATCCCGATACTTTCCTTATAATTGAATTCAAACGGAAATTCATTGAATACATCTAATACATTTAGTTGCAAATTTTTGAAAAATTGTCTGAAACTCTGACATTCTTTCAAATTCCTGCTTATATATTTTCTCTATTTTATTATATAAAGCACTCTGTATTTTCTTTTGATTAAAATCAATATTAAACACATCAATAAACATCAACACTTCTTTTTCAATCTTAATCTCTGTATCATTATCTAATATAATTATACGTTCTTTAGTATCCTCAATATTGTTTATATTATCATTTAGGCTATTTATGACATTAGTAAATAATTTTTTATCCTGAATTTGAAGTACATTAATATATTCTTCTGTGAATATTATATCATTTTCCAGCGAAAATATCTTCATTATCATATAATAATCAGCCTTTCCTCTCCATCAACAATATTTTCCTGTTCACCACCTGACACATATTCAATTCCACTAAACTGCTTTTCAGTTATAACAAGCATTTCTACCAAACCTTCCTGTGGTTTATTCTTTCTTATCTTATTCTTCATAAGATTAACCATAGTTCCGTTTAGAACAAGCTTTGTATACACAGATTCCTGCATCATAATAAATCCTTCCTGAACAAGAAACTGCCTGAATTTTCTATAGTCGTGCCTGTTTTTATCTGTTATTGTGGGCAAATCAAAAAACACCATCACTCTCATAAATCTGCTAATCATTCAAATTGATATATCATTGAAGTAATAAAACTTTTCTGTTCTATCGCACCAAACATTTTATCAAGATATATCTGAATAGCATTTGTAACATAATACTCACGCCCACAATAATTAATCCGCTTATTCAGAACATTTACAAGCTGCATTTTATAATCAGAATCAAATGTTTTATCAATGTTATTAAACACAATTTCGTCCACTAAAACTCTGAACGGCTCCATTAAATCACAGGAGAGATTATAAGGATTGTATTCATTGGTATGTTTTATACCTAACTGTATTAATTTCACTCAGGTGCACCATCTTAACATCTTCACCCCGCACTATCATATATCCATTCTTATAACTTAACTTAGCGTGACTTTGTACTACTATCGTCCTCCAGCTCAAATGTTGTTCTCCTCTCGTATAACCCCGTAACTGACTTATCTACAAGCGTAATCTTTTTACCAACTTTCTCCTTGCTCTTTCGACCCATTCTATCTGACAATCCTGTTGAATACTTTCCTAAATATGGATAGTTGGAGTCTGGCTGAACAAGCTTAATCATCTCTGCTATAAATTCTTTCTTATTCTTTACATCAAGTTTATAAAATGAATTATCCTCTGTATCCTTATTGCCTCTTTAGAAAAGCCTTTATATTCATCTTGATTTTAGATAAAAGCAAATCATATAGTCCTGTCAACTGCTCATCTAGTAACTCTGTCTGTATATACTGCCATTTATCATTTTACCATACATTATGTAATTTAACAGCCTGTTATATTGCTGATTAGCACCACCAAGGACAAACTGTTTTGAATTAATCACCTCTGTCGCACCAACAAGATAATATTCCTCTCCATTTTCTCCTATTATCATCTGGTATTTAGGAACTTTATTTCGCAATATTTCAACATCTACAACACTATTTTTATAAGCTTCACTTAAAATGTCACACACATAATCATAGAGATTTATATCCTTATTTTTAATATCTCTTGCAATATATACAGGTATTTCAACGAATTCCATATGATACTCTTTTTTAACTTTCTTCTTTAGTGCCTTTTCGATACAATATTTTACAAGTACAAAATAGGCTTTTTCACCACCTTTATATCCTCCATACTTTCTTGTATCAAGTTCTTTAAGATTATCAGCACCACGCATATTATTACCCTGTTTCAGAGGTACAAGCTTGCTGCCTGCTTTATCCTCTCTTGGATATTTGGTTTCACTATAAAATGCTCCTGTATTTTCTTCTACCTTTTTAGATATAATAACATCTCTATAACAGAATATTTTTCTCATATAGCTATATATCTTCTACACTACCAGTCTGCTTCCTCATTATTACTGCTGAATTTACCAAGCGTTGCAAACCAGTTTACTCCATTATTGTTCTTTGTATTTTCATAATATTTACGCCATACTCTTCTATACTGTGAATAATTAAGTTCCTTCTGCAAATGTGGATAATTCTTCTGTATATACATACCTATAATATTGGCAAGATACGCATCGTGTGCGTGATGATAATCATTCATATCCCTATTTTTATAGAACATACAATTATCTTTATTTTCTTCCCAGAACCCATTATTATCTTTTTTCTCATATGTAAGCATTTTTTCTTACACTTGTACTTAGACTAGCCTTTACTTCTATTACGTCAATCTGTTCATTATAATAATCAAGTATAAGATTAGCTACAGACTTACAATCTGTCTTGTTTCTACAAGCTGTCTGTTAATGAATCCTTCGTCAGTATGTCATCAACATTATTTTTCTGAAGGTTATTATACTTCTTTTCTGATATCAACCCCACTTTTTTCAAGTTCTTCCAATAATTTATCATCTTAATATCAGAAAACGATTGTGGGAACGTTTCTTTTACTATCTTATTGCCCTTTTTCTGATTTTCATCCTTTAATACTAATGCTTTATTATCCAGACTATCATCATCAGATAACGAGTATGGAATTATATGGTCTATCTCAAGATTTTCTGGTTCATTAAGATTTAACTTTTCCTCTGTATATAAAGATTTCCCATTCTGCATAAAGTATAGATACACCTTTTCTTCATCTAAACGATTCTCATATTGTTTTAATTCCTTGTATACATTTTCATTATACTCATCAACCACTTCCTTTTTTAATTTCTTAAGTGCCTTATCAACAGTTTTTTTTCTTGAATCAGTTCTTTTATTCTTGGCCTTAAAATCATCTTCCCTTGCAAATTCAATATATATCTGCCGTGGTTTTTCACCTATATATTCAATTATCTCTTCGATTACTTTCATTGTCTGCCATATACCACGCCTGTTAGCTGGTGATGTATGCATATCCTGTATAACCTCTAATAAATCTTTTGTTCCATCATATATAGGTCTGTTATCATCTATTATCTGTTTTATCTTCGCATCTTTATTAATAATTCGCATAAAATTAGGACAATAATCACAATATGCAAATCGTTCGTCAGCATCTTCAAGCATTTCGATAATAGTTGTTCCCATATCACCTTTTATGCCATTTAATAGCTTAGCAGAATAACGACCCCAGCCCTTGAATTTTAACTTTAATATTTTCTTTAACTGCTCATCACTAAACTTGTCTGCATACTGCTTATTTATCTTTCTTTTAACTATATCTTTATCCTCAAATACAGTAAGCCAGTATATTATATCTTCTATCATCTTTTCATTTCGTTCATCTACATATCCTAATATACGTCTGAACTTATTATAACTGCTTAGTGCACAAGCAAAGCCATCATCACTCTGATATCCTGTAACATCATATCCCTTGCCATTAACCTTAACATAATTAACTTTATCAAGATACTCTTTAAAATCTTTATCGCTTACTTTAACCCTTCCCTTACCAATAAATAAATCATCTATTATTGCTTTTCTGTCTTCTTTACTAAGCTTCTTGCCATCAATTCTTATCTGTGATAACTCCTCTAATAACATATATCTCTGATATAACAATGACTCCTTTGGAAGCACTTTTTCATTAGGAAGATATGTACAGTAATTCGTCATCCTCGTAATAAAATCTTCTGCCGTAACATCTATATCCACAACATCTTTAACATTCCAAGGATACACCTTTTCATTTTCTTTCCCCGCTTTTTTCGTCATCCACGCAAAATTACGATTTCCATTGCTATTATTATTAAGCGGTCCTACATAATAAGGAATTTTTGAAGACAGCATTTTAAGTAACAGTTCTTTATTGTCCCTTAATTCTTTGTAGTATACTCCCTGCTGTGTCAATATCTTATCCATTTCCATTAAATTTAACTGATATGGTATTGCTGAATTATCAACATTATTTATCTTTTCAAGAAATGTTTCCTGTTCCATTTCCACTAAAATATTCTTATAAACTTCATCATCTGCCGCGCTCTCACCTAATTTTTCCTTTATGCTTTGATACAACTGTTGTTTTGTATTGTATTTCTTGTTTGTTTCATTACTCAGCCTTTTTATTCCTTTTATGTAATTGGCATAATTAACTATATATTTCCATTTATCACACTTTTTTTTCATTATTATTCTTTTCTTCGTTAGCATCTTTTTCGTCTTTATCATTCTTATAACATTTTTTCTTTTGTGAAAAAAGTCATTATATTTATCCTGACTTGTATACTTATGAAACAAGTATTTTAATGCTTTAAGCTGTTCGCTATGTTTTTCATATTTATCTACCATAGCATATGAAAGATACTTATTATCACCTAATATGCTGTGAAGCACCTTCCACGAATATATCTTTTTCAGCGTTTCAACTACATAATATCTTTCTCCAAGTGTATCACTTAATTTTTCCTCCTGCTCCTCATATTTGGCATCTGCGAATTTAGCTTTCAATGCTTTACCATCTTCATCTGTTAAACTGTTATCATTAACAATAATTCCTACATTAAATTCATAACCAAGAACTGCCGCTGCAAGTTCCTTTGAATATTTATTATCGTAACCTGCTTTAATAAATATATCTGTTATATTTTCTTTTTTATCTTTATTTTTTACTTTATTATCTGCCAAACAAATTTTTATTGCTTCATACTTATCATTATTCTTATTATTATCTTCTATTTCCTCTTTTCCCTTAACATATACATTTATCAACTGTTCCAATTCTATAAATGTATCTTTAATATTATCTATTGCCTCAAATGACTGTCCCTCAAACAGAAAATGTCCTCTATATTTCATCATATGATGTAATGCCAGATATATAAATCTTGGGTCAGCCTTCTCTTTTGTTTCGAGCAAATATTTTCTTAAATGATATATTGTTGGATTATTTTTTATAATATTTAATATCATAAAGCTCTTTATCATTGAATAATAAAAATGGTGCTTTTGCTTTATCGCTCTTATCCTCATTCCACAGAAATGCTTCATCTAATCTAGCGTAAAAATTAGGGTCAACCGGCATTATCATTTCTGACATTATCTTTCTTAACTCTATAACTCTTGTTCGCCTTCTGTTATAACGCCTTCTTGTGCTCCTTTTTATCCTGCAATCAGCTGCTGTATCTGCTGATGCAAACAATCTCACTCCCCAGGCGCTATTTCTATATGTTTTACCATTATCACCTTTCCTATTTATTTTTAGCAAATGTCCATTATTATCCGTTAAGCACCAGCCTACAGAACCAGTTCCTATATCCAATCCTATGTTATACATATTCTCCTCCTACTATAATTCTTTATCTAAAGAATACTCTCTTTTTATCGCATAGTCAATATTTTTTATCCATATACAATGGCATTATAATATATGCTCAAAAAAAGAAGTTCAACGGCTATACCCTTGAACTTCTTTTTAGTTGCCATACGCAACTGTAATCATTTAGTTTAAAAATTTATTTTAACCCGTTATGTTATTTTGAATGGTAATAACATTATTATAATATTATATCTAATAACAAATGTCAATTAACAAATCTAAACATACTCCTAAAATTATACAATGACAAATGCCATACATATATAACAATAAACATCTAACCAATATATAAACTCAATCAACATTCATTATATTAGTTTTCTTAGAAATTGCAAGTATAATCATCCTTATTATTTGTAGCAATGCGGCAGCCTCACCCTGAACACCTTCCTCTTAAGCATCTTCCCATCCCATGGAATAAGTGGATATATATAACTTTTCCCCGTTATTGTCCTGTTAAACGCTATCATAAGAACAGATATCACAACACCTGCTATGAATCCGCCCAGATTGAATATCTGCGTAAGTATAAGCATAAGAACCCTTAAGAATTTGAAAGCATAACCCATCTCGAAGTTAGTCTGTCCGTAAGTTCCAACTGTTACAACAGCCATATACAGAAGCGCCTCTGGATTAAACCATCCAGAACTTACAGCATACTCGCCAACAACAATACCTGCAACAATACTCAGAGGTGTTGACAGCATGGTTGGCGTATTAACAGCTGCAAGCTTAAGTCCATCTACAGCAAGTTCAAGAATAAGCAGCTGCAACAACACTGGAACCGTTATATCATCTGTTATGAGAATAAACTTCATAAATTCCGGCACCCACTCCGGATTATTGACGAAAAGTAACCATAACGGTGTTAATATCCATGTAATTATAGAAAAGAAAAATCTTGTAATCCTAAGATATGAACCTATCATAGGCGAGAAATTAAAATCATCTGCTTCCTCTATAATATCAAAGATAGATGCTGGAATTATCATGACCGCAGGGGAATTGTCTACCATAATCACAATATTACCGTCAAGAATAGCTGCTGTAGCTGTATCCGGCCTTTCCGAATACTTAAACTTTGGGAATGGATTAATCCACTTATGCGTAAACATACACTCTGCAAGACTCTCTATATTCATCGTAAGAGCATCAACATCTATAGACTGTATAAGTTTTCTCATTCTGTCAAGCGTATTCCTGTCTACTGAATCAGATATATAACATACAGCTACATCCGACCTTGAACGCCGCCCTACTCCGAACAATTCCATCGAAAACTTAGGATCTCTTATCCTTCTTCTAAGCAGTGCTGCATTAGACACCAGCGTTTCAACGAATCCATCCCTCGAACCTCTTAACACTCTGTCCTTCCAGGGTTCAGATACCGAACGCATCGGATAAGTCCGGCAGTCTATAAGCAGACATTCATCAAAACCATCTATTGTCATAATTGATACTCCAGATAGAACTGTGTTATAACTGAATCTATATTACCACTCTTTTCCACCTCTGTATAAGGCATACCTTTTTCCAGGAATGCATCTATATCGGTCATGTCTGATTCTTTCAATGAATAGAAGAACTGCATAAGTTTCTCTATCATATCTTCCTGAACGAATCCATCTATAAAAAAGAAACCAGCCCTATGCCCCGCAATCATTACTTCTCTTTGAAGTATATCAAAATTACGTTCCACATTAAGACTAGTTTCTAACCTTTTAATATTCTCTTTAACATTACAGCTGAAATCACTCATTGCAGGCATCCTTTCATTCCTATCTTAACCAGTAATATTAGAACTTCACCAGTAATATTAGAATGTCTGATTTTAGTGATTTTATTCCAACTTTATGCACTCTTTTTCATTCCATGCCTTATCTTAAGCTTATTGCAGCAATGCATAAATGCAGGTATTAAGAAAATATCTGCTGCAATCCATGCTGCCGGATTAGCAAGACATGCCCCGTTAAAACCTATAACTGGTATAAGGAATATAGCAACAAGTGTTCTTGCAAGCATCTCAAACACTCCGGCTAGTATTGCAAATACTGAATACCCCATACCCTGTATACAGAATCTGTAAACATTGACTCCTGTAAGAGGTATATAAAACAGAGCTGATGCTATTATGAATCTTCTTGTAAGTCTAATAATCTCAACCTCAGCTGCATCTACAAAAAGAAGTGCTATATAATCTGTTGTAAAGAACAGAACCACAAGTGCCACTACACTGTACACCGCACCTATTATCATAGCAGCTCTTATACCTTGCCAAGCCTGTCTATCTTTCCAGCTCCAACATTCTGTCCACCATATGTTGCCATAGTAGAACCAAGAGCATCAAAAGGACAACAAGTAAAGTTAAACATCTTAGAGCCTGCTGTCATGGCTGCTACATATGACGAACCAAGACCATTTACTGCTGCCTGAAGTATAGTACTTCCAATAGCTGTTATGGAATACTGAAGTCCCATAGGAACACCTATATAGCAAAGGTTAACAACATATCTTTTCCTTACAACATTTTCCTGTTTAGTTGCTTTTAATATATCAAACTTTTTATACATATATATAGTACATCCAATACCTGATATAAGCTGTGATACAACAGTTGCAACACCTGCACCCGCTACTCCCATCTTAACATATATAATAAGTATGAAATCAAGTGCTATATTAATAACCGATGATAATACAAGAAAATATACTGGTGTCTTACTGTCACCAAGTGAACGTATTATACCCGATACGATATTATATAGAAATACCGTTGGTATTCCAGCAAATATTATAACAATATAATTATACGCATGCATGAATATATCATCTGGTGTATTAAGTAATCTAAGTATAGGTGCACAAAATACTACTGAAAGCACTGTCATAACAACCGCAAATACCGCACTGCATATATATCCATTAAAAACATACTTCTAAGCTCACTATACTTTCCTGCCCCAAACTGCTGTGCAACAGGAATTGCGAATCCATTGCATATACCCATACAAAATCCAATTATCATAAAGTTTATTGAGCCTGTAGCTCCAACTCCTGCCAGGGCTGACACACCTAACGTCTTACCCACAATCATAGTATCAACAAGATTATAGAACTGCTGGAATAGCATACCTAAAAGCATAGGAAATGCAAATCCAAGAATCAGCTTGAAGGGTGACCCCTTAGTCATATCTTTTGTCATCTTCAACCGTTACTGAAAACTTATAAAAAGTTATAAACTTCTATGTTTCATTCCTACTTCAACGAGTATGCTTTTGATGATATAAATATCTATCTACTCACAAGTTCTTGTACTCTCCATAGGCGTAAATTCCGAACTAACGTATCCGTATATATTTGCATTAACGTTTCAGTGTCAGCTTGCAAATCTTTCTCCATAAGCCTTCAGATTTATAGATGCCTGGAAATCTCTGTCAATCATATTCCCACATTCACATCTATAAATCCTGTCAGATAATTTCAGATCTTCTTTGATTTTTCCACAACAGCTGCAAAGCTTGATGATGGATAAAACCGATCAGCCACAATTAGCTGGATTCCTTTATCACTGCATTTGTATTCAAGCTGTTTTCTAAACAAAAAAATCCTTGTTCCTGAACTACTTTGGATAAATGTCTATTTTTCATCATTCCGCTGACATTCAGATCTTCAATACAGATAAATCTTGGCTTTCGATTTACGATCTCAGATATAGTCTGATTCAAATAGTTTTTACGGATGTTTGTTAATCTGTGATTTCGTTTTAATAAAAGTTTTTCCTTTTTGATTACATTATTGGTTTTGCAGTAACTTTCCCCTTTCTTATTTTTCTCGTAAGAACGAGAGATACTACGCTGTAATCTGCGTTTCTGTTTTTCTAGTTTCTTTTACTTTCTGACTCTTATTAATATTCTTATATTTAACAGCATCAGAACAGACAGCCAAATCTTTGATTCCTAAGTCTATTCCGACTCCATCATCATTAAGTATTTCCTTGCAATCAGGAAATTCCACACATACACTGATCCACCAGTTCAATCCATCAAAAGATATTCTCGGATTCATATATTTAGCATCTGTCGAAATACGTCCATGTTCTGCAAGTCTTACCCAGTTCAATTTTTGCTTATTTGCTTTTCTGCTGGAAGAAAAACCTTCCAATTTAACGTGGGTATTACTGAATTGTATCTTAACATTGTCCTGATAGAACTTCGGCATTGATCTCTTTCTGGACTTGAATCTTGGGATTTTCAAACCTTTGAAAAAATTCTTATACGCATTGCAGCATCTTTGATTGCCTGTTTGGTTACATTATTTGAAATATTCAATAACCAAGCATATTCATCAGAATGTCTAAGCTTTGTAAATTCTTTTCTGAGTTCTGAATCTGAAATGAATCTGCCGCCTTTTTCGTAGTTTTCTTTTTCCCTGGCCAAAGCCCAGTTATAAGCAAATCTTGAAGCTCCTGCGTACTGAAACATCTTAGTTTTCTGTACGTTGTTTGGTATCAACATTACTTTTATGGTCTTTTACCATCTGTTTCCTCCTGTATCAATTCCTTTCAATAATATTCTATTCTAACACCTTG
>ENA-OQER01001523-OQER01001523.1-human-gut-metagenome-genome-assembly--contig:-NODE-1523-length-10920-cov-2.588715_pt1 | contig 10920 bp, 20 predicted proteins | sample MGYA00242797_ERZ504639 | MGnify/ENA primary metagenome ERZ504639 (study PRJEB26092, sample SAMD00036306) | human gut metagenome | host: Homo sapiens | study: EMG produced TPA metagenomics assembly of...
CGCACGGCGTCTGGGCGGCGGCGGCCACACCCGCGCAGCGGGCTGTGAGCTGCTGGGCAACCTCGACAACGCCAAGAGCGCCATTCTGGCCGAAGTGGAGGCGGAACTCGACCGCCCCGAGACGCAGGAGGAAAGCTGATGCAGGGCATCCTTATCGTAGATAAGCCGATGGAGTGGACCAGCTTTGACGTCATCGCCAAGCTGCGCGGCATCCTCGGCACCCGCAAGCTGGGCCACAGCGGTACGCTGGACCCCATGGCCACCGGCGTTCTGCCGGTGTTCTGCGGCGGTGCCAGCAAGGCAGTGGACCTGCAGCTGAACCACAATAAAAGCTACCGTGCGGTTTTAAAACTGGGCGCGCGCACCGACACCGGCGATGTGACCGGCACTGTGCTGGAAACGGCTCCGGTCACGGCGGGCGAAGGGGAACTACTGGCCGTGCTGCCGCAATTCATCGGCCCGCAGATGCAGGTGCCGCCCATGTACTCGGCCATCAAGCTGAACGGTCAGCCGCTGTATAAGCTGGCCCGTGAGGGCGTGACCGTGGAGCGCAAGGCACGCCCCATTGAAATTTACAGCATCACCTACGGCGGCAGCCTGCCGAAAATGAGTATGTGCTGGATGTAACGTGCTCCAAGGGCACCTATATCCGCACATTGCTGGAAGACATTGCCGCCGCCATGGGCCAGAAGGGCACCATGAGCGCACTGCGCCGCACCTCGGCGGGCGTGTACACCGAAGCCGATGCCCACACGCTGGAGGAAATTCTTGCCGCAAAAGAGCAGGGCATGGACGCGCTGGAAGCGCTGATGCTGCCGGTGGAAAGCGTGTTTGAAAGCCTGCCGCTGCTGGTGGTGGAGCCTTGGGTGGAACAGCATTTGTACAACGGCTGTCCCACCAGCCGGTATCCGGCAGCAGATGGCCGCTACCGGGTGCGCAATGCCGCCGGACAGTTTTTGGGCCTTGCCAATATCGTACAGGGTGTGTTGCGGGTGGAAAAACTGTTCGTAGAACGTAATTGAAAAAGGAAACAAAACCCATGCAGATCATTTCACAATTTGCACCGCTGCCGCTGGCGCAGCCGGAAAAAGGCACCGCAGTGGCAATGGGCTTTTTTGACGGCATCCACATCGGCCACCGTGCGGTGATCGAAAGCGCCGTGCAGTGGGCCAAAGAACACGATGCCGCCCCGGCGGTGTTTACCTTCAAGCTGCCGGTGGTGAATAAGATGAAGGGCAAGCGCCTGCTTTCCACAGCGGATAAGCATGCTCTGATCGCAAGCCTTGGCGTGGAGTATTACCTCACGCCGGACTTTGAGGAGATCAAGGGCCTGACCCCGGAGCAGTTCGTGCTGGGCATCGTGCGGGACTGCAATGCCCGTGCGCTGGTCTGCGGCGAAAACTTTACCTTTGGTGCCAAAGCGGCCGGCAACCCGGAGCTGCTGCGCACCCTCTGCGCTCCGTTGGGCGTGGAGGTGATCGTGGTGCCCATGGCGCAGTTTGAGGAAAAGCCGGTGTCTTCCACCCGCATCCGCACCGCGCTGGAAGCGGCGACATCCCGGCAGCAAACGCCATGCTGGGGATGCCCTACGCCATCCGGTTCGAGGTGCAGCACGGTGCAGGTCTGGGCCATACGCTGGGGGTGCCCACCATCAACCAGCTGTATCCCGAGGGCTTTCAGCTGCCCCGCAGCGGCATCTATATCACCCGCACCCACATTGGCGGGGTGTGGTATCCTTCGGCCACCGGCTTGGCAGCCGCCCTACCGTCAACGATGATGCCACCAAGGTGACCTGCGAGACCTTTATCCCGGGCTTTTCCGGCGACCTCTACGGCACCGACCCGGTGGTGGAGTTCCACGCCTACCTCAGCCCCAGCAAAAAGTTTGATACGCTGGACGAGCTGCGGGCCTGCATCAACAACGCTGCAAAGCGTGCACAGGAATATTTTGCATAAGAAAAAGACCTGTCCTTCCGGAGATCCCGGAAAGGCAGGTCTTTTTTACTGCTTATTCGTAGTCGATGGGCAAAGTGGGCAGACCGTTCAGTTCAAGGCCCGCTGTGTGGCCTGCAATGTACTGGTAATACCCTTGCGCCGCGATCATAGCGCCGTTGTCACCGCAGAATTTCAGCTCCGGCAGATAAACTTTTGCACCCAGCTTCTGCACCGTCGTTCACCAGCTGGCGCAGCGTCCGTTGGCGGCAACGCGCCTGCCAGACACACCTGCTTTGCGCCGGTGTCCGCTGCGGCCAGCAGCAGCTTTTCGGCCAGATGCCCGCATGCGGTCCTGAAAGCTGGCGGCAAGGTCGGGCACATTGATTTCTTCGCCCTTCATCTGGGCCTTGTTCACCTCATTGAGCACGGCGGTTTTCAGGCCGGAAAAGCTCACGTTGTACTTGCCGTCCACATGGGGCACCGGCAGGCGGTAGCCTTGGGGTTGCCGGTCTTGGCGGCATTGGCCACGCTGGGGCCGCCGGGATAGGGCAGACCCAGTGTGCGGGCCACTTTGTCAAAGGCTTCACCGGCGGCATCGTCCACCGTGTGGCCGAGGATGTGGTAATGGGTGTAGTCCTGCACCTCCACAATGTGGCTGTGCCCGCCGGAGGCACAAGGCAGAGGAAGGGCGGCTTCAGCTCCGGTGGGTGAGGTACAGTGCGGCAATGTGTCCGCGCAGGTGGTGCACCGGCACCAAAGGCTTATTGGCCGAGTAGGCCAGACCCTTGGCAAAATTCACGCCCACCAGCACTGCACCGATCAGGCCCGGCGCAAAGGTGACGGCCACGGCATCCACATCGTCGATGGTCTTGCCTGCATCCAGCAGGGCTTTTTTGACGGTAGCACTGATAAATTCGCAGTGGCGGCGGCTGGCGATCTCCGGCACAACGCCGCCGTAAAGAGCCTGTTCTTTTACGCTGGTGGAAATGACGTTGCTCAGCAGGTGCCGGCCATCCTCCACCAGAGCTGCGGCGGTCTCGTCGCAGGTGGATTCAATTCCCAAAATAATCATGTTTTAGTGGCCTCCAGCCAGTTTTTGCCTGCGTGCACATCGGTGCTCAGGGGCACGGCATACTGCACGCAGCCTTCCATTTCCTCCCGCAGGATCTGCGCAGCCTTTTCGGCTTCAGCCTGCGGTGCTTCCACGATCAGTTCATCGTGGACGGTCAGGATCAGGCGGCTTTCCATCTTTTCGTTCTGCAGCCGCTTCCATACCCGCACCATGGCCAGCTTGATCACGTCGGCCGCAGTGCCCTGAATGGGGGTGTTGCGGGCCATGCGTTCGCCGCTGGAACGCACATTGAAGTTGCTGCTTGCCAGCTCCGGCAGAGCACGGCGGCGGCCGAACAGGGTGGAAACATAGCCGCAGGCCTTGGCGTCCGCGATGGTCTTATCCATGTAGCCGCTCACCTTGGGGAACGCGGCCAGATAGTTCTTGAGGAAGGCATCTGCCTCCTTCACACTCACGCCGATATCCTTGGCAAGGCTGTAAGCGCCCTTGCCGTACATGATGCCAAGTTGATGGCCTTGGCAGAAGAGCGCAGCCGGGAGGTGACTTCTTCCTGCGGGATGCCGTAAATTTTTGCGGCGGTGCTGCGGTGGATGTCCTCGCCGTTCAAAAACGCCTGCTGCATGTGCTCATCGCCGGTAATGTGGGCCAGAATGCGCAGCTCGATCTGGCTGTAGTCGGCATCCACCAGCACACAGCCCGGCTTTGCAATAAAGTAGGCGCGCAGCTGGCTGCCCAGCTCGGTGCGGATGGGGATGTTCTGCAGGTTGGGGTTATCGGACGAGAGCCGTCCGGTGCGGGCCTCGGTCTGGTTGAAGGTGGAGTGGATGCGGCCATCCTCGCCGATCACCTTCAAAAGGCCCTCCACGTAGGTGGAGTTCAGCTTCTGGTAGGCGCGGTACTGCAGAATGTCCTCCACCAGCGGGTAATCCCGCAGGCTTTCCAGTGTTTCGGCATCCGTGGACCAGCCGCGCTGGGTCTTTTTGCCGTGGGGCAGGCCCATGGTGTCAAACAGCATTTCGCCCAACTGCTTGGGGCTGTTGGGGTTGAAGCTGGCGCTGCCGGTCTCCATGTGGATGCGGGTGAGCACCTGCTCCAGCTCGGTGCGCAGCTTTACGCCGAACTGCTCGATGCCGTCTTTGTCCACCAGCACACCGGTGCGGGTCATATCGGCCAGCACCTGTGCCAGCGGAAACTCGATCTCGTTGTAAAGGCTGTCCTCACCGCAGGCGGTGATCTCGGCTTCATCTTGCAGAACAGGTCTGCAAGGCGGCCTGCATCCGGGTAATCGGCACAGGTAAAGGCAGCAGCGGCGCGGTAGCTGGCGGTCAGCTCGCTGATTTGATACTTGGAAGCAGAAGCGTCCAGCAGGTAGGCGGCAAGCTTGCCATCCACACGATGCTGCTGCCCCAGCGCCTGCGGCCATGGCTTTGGCATAGAGGGGTGCTGCATTGAACACTTCCAGCGTTACGTCTGCGTTGTCCAGCAGGCGCACAAGGTCTGCATCCTCCAGCGGGTAAACGGTGCAGTCCTGCACGGCGTACCAGCTCTCCGGCTGCAGCACCACGTTGCGGGTGCCCTGCTTGCCCATCACGGCCGGGCGCGATGCCACCAGATAGGTGCCGGAAGGGGTCAGCGGCAGAGCATCCAGCTCTGCTTCAGCCAGCTCGATGCCGTCCTCTTCTTCCGGGGCGGCAGGTGCAATGCCGTCCAGCCCAAAGCGAGGGATCAGAGAGTGGATCTCCAATTCCTGCAAAAGGCGCACGGCCTCGGCTTTGTTGCCCTCGCCCACGGCATAGGTACCCTCGGCCGTGTCGATGGGTGCATCGGTGCGGATGGTGCCAAGGGTGTGGCTCAGCTGGGCCATCTCGCGGCATTCCAGCAAATGTTCCCGCTGTTTGGGCTTGATGAGCTTATCGTCGATGTGCTCGTATACGCTTCCAGCGTGCCAAGTTCTGCACAAGGGTCAGGGCGGTCTTTTCACCAATGCCTTTCACGCCCGGAATATTATCCGAAGCATCGCCCATCAGGCTCTTCACCTCAATGAGCTGTTTGGGCTGGATGCCGTATTTTTCCTGAATGGCGTCCACGTCCATCGTCACCGTCTTGCTGCGTCCCATGACAGTGGCGGCAAGCAGCACAGTGGTGGTGTCACTGACCAGCTGCAGGCTGTCCCGGTCTCCCGTAGCAAGGAAGCAGTCGTCCTTCCGGGCGGCGCAGGCAGCGGCCAGCGTGCCAAGGATATCATCCGCTTCCCAGCCTTCGGCGGTGACGGTGCGGTAGCCGAGGTCTGCCAGAAGTTCCTTGAGCACCGGCATCTGCTGGGCCAGCTCTTCGGGCATGCCATGGCGGGTGGCCTTGTAGCCATCGTACATTTTGTGGCGGAAGGTGGGAGCCTTCAGGTCAAAGGCAACCGCCACCTCGTCGGGTTCGCACTCCTTAAGCAGGGAGAGCAGGATATTCAGAAAGCCATAGATGGCGTTGGTGTATCGTCCGTCCTTGGTGGTCAGCAGCTTGATGCCAAAAAAAGCACGGTTGGCAATGCTGTTGCCGTCAATGACCAGTAAACGCATAGTCGTGTTCCTCCATTGCATTATTACACATTCTGCATTATACCACAAAACCGTGCCCAGCGGGGGATTTTTGCGTAAAAAAGAGAGAAAGCCGCCAACATGGTTGACGGCCTTCCCTCTTACTCCTCGATGCGGATCGCGCTTACCGGGCAGGCGTTGGCTGCGTCCACAGCCTGCGGCACCTCCTCCGGTGGGATCGGCCCGGGCTGGGCCACGGCCAGCGTGCCTTCCATCTGGAATACGGCGGGGCAAAGCCCGGCGCACTGGGTGCAGCCAATGCACAGATCAGGGTCAACATATGCGTTCATAGAAAAACCTCCTTCTGATAATGCCCTGCGGGCAGTATGGCCCATCCGGCTGCGAATTATGCCTATGCAGAGGGCACAGGATGTGGTACAATAAAAATTCAGGAGGGTACAGACCATGAATATTCAGATCTTTGGCACAAGCAAGTGCTTTGATACCAAAAAGGCCCAGCGCTATTTCAAGGAGCGCAGCATCAAGTTCCAGATGATTGACCTCAAGGAAAAAGAGATGAGCCGCGGCGAGTTCGAGAACGTGGCCCGCGCTCTTGGCGGCTGGGAAAAGCTGGTGGACCCCAATGCGAAGGACAAGCAGACCCTTGCACTTCTGGACGCACTGGTGGACTGGCAGAAGGAGGACAAGCTGTTTGAGAACCAGCAGCTGTTTTTAACGCCCATTGTACGCAATGGCCGCAAGGCCACCGTGGGCTACCAGCCCGATGTGTGGAAGACATGGGAATAAGGAATGCGCTTTTCACAAAAAAACCACGGGCATAGTTTTGCACAATGGCCGGTATGTGGTATACTAGACACTGTAGCATTTGAGAACCCTGGGAGATAAAACAACTATGAAACATTATATTACCCCTGAAGAACATGCCCGGATGCAACGCCGCCGCGGGCGGCAGGCACTGGGCCTTCTGGTTGCCATTCTGGTGATCGTGGGCTTTGTTACCGTGCTGCGGGCCGGTGTGGGCGCGGTGGCGAACCTGTTCGATGATACCGCCCAAAAGCAGGAATATGAAGATAAGCTGGAAGGGCTTGTGCTGTTTGACCCCATGCCATTTGACGGCATTGAGAACATCGACGACCTGACTCTGCGCGAAGCTGCGGTGTGGGGCTGCATCTATAATATTCAGGAAACGCAGGGCGGCTTTGACAACTACAATACCGACCCCGACACCGAACAGCTGCTGCTGCCCTCGCTGGATGTGGATGCCTACCTTGCAAAGCTGCTTGGCCCCGGCTTCAAGCTGACCCACCGCAGCTTTGAGATGGAGGATATGACCATCGAGTTTGACGATGCCACCCAGTGCTATAAGATTCCGGTCACCGGCACGGTGGCTATTACCGTGCAGTCGTCACCAAGCTGTTCAAGCGCAGCGGCAAGCTGCACGTGACCGTGGGCTATATCCCCACCACCAGCACGGACGACAGCATCATCAATGTTTCTTCGGATACGCCCACCAAGTACATGGATTATCTGTTCGAGCGCCAGAGCGGCAGCTGGTATCTCACCGGCCTGACCGAGAGCGAGACCAAGGCCGAGAGCACGGAAAGCACACCGGCGCGAATGTGCCGGAACCCATGGCAGAAAGCGATGTGCAGGATGCCATTCTTGCAGCAGCCGGTTCGGATTCTGCTTCGGCTGAGGCAGACAGCACCGCTGCAGACGAGGGCGTGGATACACAGGCGGAGGAACAGCCCGCCGACAGCACCGAGCACAGGCGGACGAAAGCACAGCCAGCCCGGCGGCATAATACAAAACAAAAATACCGGATACAAGGCAGATGCTTCGTATCCGGTATTTTTTATTTGAGGTCAAATTTTACGATCACCAGCCGGTACCACAGGTACGGCACCATGTTCCAGATCATCCACAGCTCCATCAGGATGTAGTTGGGCAGATCCTTCAGGCGGAAAGGCCGCTTGCCCAGCCTGCCGCTTTTCAGCAGGGCAAAGGCTTCGTGCATCCCCTTGTCCCATGCCTCGCCAAAGCCCTGTTTGTGGAACTTGTAGCACTTGAGCAGGTAGCCCACGGCCAGCGGGATGAAGTTTAAAATCAGCATCAGCAGCGGTTCGTTCTTGAGCGGCAGCAGGATGCTGTTGCGGCCGCTCTGCTGGCTTTTGAAGGCGTTGTACTTCACCGCGCCGGTGCTGGCACCGCAGATGTGGTAGCACTTGGCGGTGGGGCAGAGCAGGTTTTTATAGCCTGCATTGTTGGCGCGCCAGCTCAGGTCCACATCCTCAAAGTAGGCAAAGAAGTTCTCGTCAAAATTGCCGATCTCGTCCAGAATGCTCTTGCGGTAGAGCGCCGCACCGCCGCAGGCCGAGAAGATGCGCTTTTGCCGGGTGTAGCGGCTTGCGCGGCGGCCATCGCCGGTCTTGCAGGCAAAGCCCATCCAGGTGACATAATCGCCCGCGTCGTCGGCCAGCTCCCGGTCGAAGTGGCGGATCATCAGGCTCTGCACTGCAAAGATTTTCGGGTCGGTCTCAGCGGTGCGGATCAGCTCTTCCAGCCACCGGGGTTCGGCAAAGGCATCGTTGTTGAACAGCACCACATATTCACTGTCCGCCAGCGCAATGCCTGATTCACTGCATGGGAAAAGCCGGTATTGGTTGCCGTTTTCGATGAGGGTGAATTTTCGCGGCTGCAATAGCTGCGGGCCTGCTCCAGACTTTCGTCGGTGGAACCGTTGTCCACCACAATGAGCCGGAAGTTCTGTTCGGTCTGGGCATAGACCGACTCGATAGAATCCTTCAGCCAGCCCTTGCCGTTGATATTCGGGATCACGATAGTCGCTTTATACATAAATACTCCTGTATTTCAGTGCAAGTTCACGGGAACAGTATAGCATATCTGCACACAAAAAGAAACCGCATCCCGACAGGATGCGGCTTCGGCAGGGCAAAAATTATGCGGCAAGGCTTTCTCGATGTTGGAAAGAATGGTGTCGTGATCCTCGGCGCACACCAGAACCACCTCACCGGTGGGAGCTACGGTGACGGTGGCCGCCTTGGCGACCAGATACTGATCCTCAAGGTAGTGCTCCATGGACTGCTGCTCACTCTGCACATAGGCTTCCAGTGCGGCTTTCACAGCATCGGTCTTGCCCTCGGCTGGCTTTACGATGGCAACGGCGTAGCTGCGCACCATCATGGAGGAAACAGAGGCAGCAAAGCTCTCGTAGCTGCCGTCCTCAAGGCCCAGCAGGGGGAACACGATGTCTTTCAGCTCGTCATTCAGCTGGTCGGCCTCATACTCGGCACTGTAGCCGTCGATGGCGGTGAATTTGCCGTCCTCACCTTTGGTAAAGATCATATCGTATTCGTTGTCCTCGTCGGTGCGGGCATCGTGGATGATCTGGGAGTAGTCCTTCGGGGCGGCAGAGTCGGCCCTTGCTGCCGGCAAGAGCAGCCCACCAGAGCAAGCAGGCACAGACCGGCAAGCAGGGAAGCAATGATACGTTTCATAAATGAAGTCCTTTCGTGTGTGAAAATCTTCGTGTGAAAGCGGGCGCAGCGGTTTTGAAGCTATTGTGTGCTGTTTTGCGCCTGCTATCCATAATACGAAAGAACACCCCGGCAGAATTGCACCGCAAACGTAACTATTTTATGAACAGCGTTACAGCATAAGGGCATCCAGCTCGCCGTGGTTCACCGGCGTGGAAAGGATGATCTGGGTGCTGGTGGTGCCCAGCTTCTGGAACTGCAGGATCAGGTGTTCCAGCTGGGGCATGCTGCCGCAGCTCACCTTGACAAGGAAGGTGTATGCACCGTGACGTGGTAGCACTGCAGCACTTCCTTGCTGCTTTGCAGCAGCTCCAGAAAGGCATCCTGCTTGGAAGGTGCTACCGAAAGGCTGATGAGGCATCCACATACATCCGGTCAGCGGGGCGGTTCAGGGTGACGGTGTAGCCGCTGATGATGCCATCCGTTTCCAGCTTGTGAATGCGGCTGGAAACAGCAGGACTGGTCAGCGATACCTGCTCGGCGATCTCCTTGACCGGCATCCGTGCGTTCTTTGCCAGCAGGGAGAGAATCTTACGATCCAGATCATCCATGGGGAATACTCCTTTTTGAAAATATGTTGGATTGTATAAAATTTTTTGAAAGTAAAGTTTTATTGTTGGTGCAAACATACAAAAGCCAAAAAAATTTTGCTTTTGCTTTGCTTTGCGTTAATTATATAAAGTTTTATCGAAAAAGTAAAGACTTAATTTAAAGCAAAACCGGAAAATTTTGTTTGACAAGAAAACAAAAAGGGGTATAATACATCATGCAAGGCAGCGCAGAACAGAAAGCGCCTGCCGCTTTGAATTTGAGATTCACCACTTTATATACTTTCCCACCCCTCTATACACAAAAGCCCGCTGCCAGGCGGGTTTTTGTGTTTGTTGGGGATTTTTTCTTTTTGAAAAAAGCAGTGGCAGACAATGTACTCGACCCATAGAGCAGCTGCTTTCGGCTGCGACCCCGCCCGTGAAAATGCAAGCCCGGAAAGTCCGCAGACTTTCGGCTTGTTCTATCTCAAAATATTATTCCGCTGATGATAGCCGGAGCACAGCGGAGGCGATTTAGATCGTGTACGCCTATCAGACCAGATACCCTTCAAAGCAGTGCAGGTCTTCCGTCTTGACGATGCCCTCCAGATACAGCCCGTCCTCCCGGTATTCCTCCACCTGCACGCTGCCGCGCTCTCGCATGGGGGCGGCAAGGCCCAGTTTATCGTAGGGCAGCAGCACCTTTAAGGTGTGCACCCGGTCGCTGAGCACCTCGTCCAGCTTTGCCAGCAGGGTGTCCAGACCGTAGCCGGTCTTGGCACTGGTGAGCAGGATGTCCGGGTCAAAGCTCATGGCACCCGGCTTATCGCACTTGTTGTAGACGGTCAGGCGGGGGATGTCCGCACAGTCCAGCCCGTCCAGAACCTCGTCCGTGACGGCCAGCTGCTCTTCCCGCTGCTCATCGCCTGCGTCTGCCACACGGATGATCACGTCCGACCATGCCGCTTCTTCCAGCGTGGACTTGAAGGCTTCCACCAGATTGTGGGGCAGGCGGGACACAAAGCCCACCGTGTCCACCAGCAGCACCGCCATGCCGCTGGGCAGTATCAGCTTGCGGCTGGTGGGGTCCAGTGTGGCGAACAGCATGTCCGCTTCGGCTACGCTGGGGCCGCACAGAGCATTCATCAGGCTGGATTTGCCCACGTTGGTATAGCCTACAAGGCTGACCACCGGCATCCCGGTCTTGGCACGGGCCTTGCGGCTCTCGCCCCGGCGCTTTCCATTTCGGCCAGCTTTTCAGCCAGCGCATCGATGCGG
>ENA-OQER01001524-OQER01001524.1-human-gut-metagenome-genome-assembly--contig:-NODE-1524-length-10898-cov-5.870300_pt1 | contig 10898 bp, 13 predicted proteins | sample MGYA00242797_ERZ504639 | MGnify/ENA primary metagenome ERZ504639 (study PRJEB26092, sample SAMD00036306) | human gut metagenome | host: Homo sapiens | study: EMG produced TPA metagenomics assembly of...
ATTGCTTGAACCCCAAGCAGTGCCTCCGATAACCAATCCAAATCGCTCCTGACCAGCACATTTGGCAATCACGCGCCCATGCGCGCCACACATCGAAAGGAACATCATGTTCGATCAGTTCTACACCACGCTTGAGTCCCTGGGCATCGTGCCGGTCGTTGTGCTCGACAAGGTCGAGGACGCCGCTCCGCTCGCCCACGCCCTTATGGCAGCTGGCATGAAGTCCGCCGAGGTCACCTTCCGCACCGCCTGCGCCGCCGAGTGCATCGCCGCTATGGCCGAGGCCGAGCCGAGATGTGCGTTGTGCCGGCACCGTCCTGACCGTCGAGCAGGTTGAGCAGGCCCGCGCAGCCGGTGCCAAGTTCATCGTCTCCCCGGGTTACAACGAGGACGTCGTGAAGTACTGCATCGACATCGACCTGCCCGTCCTTCCCGGCACCGTGACCCCCTCCGAGGTCACCGCAGCCGAGAACCTGGGCCTCAAGGTCACCAAGTTCTTCCCCGCGTCCCAGTATGGCGGCCTGAACACCATCAAAGCCCTCGCCGCTCCGTTTGTCGGTCACCGCTTTATGCCTACCGGCGGCGTGAGCACCGCCAACGTCGAGGAGTACCTGAGCTCCTCCGCCATCATCGCCTGCGGTGGCACCTGGATGGTCAAGCCGGCCCTGTTTGCCGACGGCGACTTCTCCAAGGTCGAGCAGATTGCCCACGAGGCCATGGACGTCGTCGAGAAGGTCCGCGGCTAGGTTTAGCTCTCTATCGTGAAAGGGGGCGTGCCTAAACCTCGCCCCCTTTCTTTTAAAGCGGCTCGGAAGCGCGCCGTTTCCGTCACGAACAAGAACCAAAACCGTCTTGTATGCTGATAGAACGTGACGGAAGCGACACGCCTCCAAGCCGCTTTGCCTACTCGGCTGGCCGTCGCGCTCAACTAAGCCACTTCGACAAAAGCCGAGCCACCAAAACAGCTGCGGTGCCGTCTGGAGGAATGGACCCTTGCTTCCGGTCTTTTCCTCCAAGCGCGCCGCAGCTTTTTCGTGCCCCGATGTGCCCCAACGCAGTTGCGGTGAAATAGGGACTGTTTGCGCCACCTAGGCCGCAAAACAGTCCCTATTTCACCGCAACTTATATGGGGATTGATTAGATGGCCGAGTCTTTGGACAGCTCAAAATAGTCGGGATGCAAGGCGATAACCGGACCTTGCTCTTCGGGCATCAGGTGCAGGTGTGTCTCTGCCAGATAGCTCGCCGCGTCGGTATCGCCCCTCTTAATGGCCTCGAGAATCCGGCGATGCTGCCGACGAATCGGCTCCCAATCCAAATCCTGCGACACCATACGCAACCAGTTGTATCGCTCAAAATGCGTGTTGATGCTCTTCATCCAATCCCACAACATGTGACGACCGGCAATCTCAAAACATGTCTCATGGAACAGGTTATCCAGGTCAAAGAAACGGCGCGTTTCGCCATGGTCGAGCGACTCGGACTCGGCAAGAATCTGCTCGAGCCGCTGCTTTTGCTCGGTCGAGGCGGCCGAACAGCATTTAATAAGCACGCTTCTCTCGAGCTTCTCGCGCAAGAAACAAGCGTTCTCAGCGCGTTCCATGCTGATCTTAGAGACGTAGGTGCCGCTTTTGGGACGCGTTTCCACCAGCTCCTGCTCGCGCAGACGCACAAAGGACTCGCGAATGGGTGTGCGCCCGATTCCCGTCTCTTTTTCCAGACCAATCGCCGAAAGGCGCGTGCCGGGCTTGAGCTCGGCATAGATGATCTTGGAGCGCAATGCGTTGTATGCCTGGTCTTGCAGGCTCTGATAATGCTGATGCTGTTCCATAAAGCCCTCGGATGAAGCCCACGGTTTGTCGAATACCACCATGCAATACTATCGCATCCCCCGCCCCCTCATAAGTTGCGGTGATAGTTCTGTTCAAGGCCTTCAGCAGCAAAAACAGGAACTATTCCACCGCAACTACAGCCAACGAGTTGTTGCGATTAGGTGAACGTTCACCTTTTTATTGTTTTTCTCTTCGCAAATAAAATCCCGTGCGTATACTTAGATTCAAACGAAACCGATTTCGTTGAGCGTGGGCAATAGGATGCTAAGACACACCCTACCATCTTGGCATCTTATCGCCCACGCAATGCCATTTGCTTTCTTCCCGTCTCGTTGGACCTTTAGTCCCATTCCGGCACAGCGAGACACTTCCTAGACGACTGACCGTGGGGCCGGCTTTTCTGCTTTTGCAGCAGTGCCTCCGATAACCCTCTTTTGCCGGCCCGGGTCAGCTTTTTCACACAACCGAAAGGACGGGTAGCAACATGCGACCGCTCATCATCATGCATGGCGAGAACATCGACTGGTGCCATACCGTCATCAGAATGCTGATGTATCTTGTGGGCGTTGCAGTACTGGCACTCGGTATGAGTCTCCAGACGGCATCCGGCCTGGGCGTCGCCGCGCTCACGTGCTTTGCCACAACCCTATCCATGCTCACTGGCAAGACGCTCGGCTTTTGGATCACCGCAACCTACGTCGCCTACATCGTGGCGCAATTAGCCATCTTGCGAAGCGAGTTCCAGCCGCGCATCCTGCTCGAGTTGTTCTTCTCAACGCTGATTGGCGGCTTGACCGACCTCTTCATGGCGGTCAACCCACTGCATCCCACGGCACTCCCCACACAGATTGCGACCATGCTGCTCTCCCTCGCTGTCACCGCATTTGGCGTAAGTCTCGTCGTCAACATGGGCGTTGTCCCCAACGCGCCCGACGGCTTGGTGCAAGTCATTGCCGAAAAGCTTAAACGCCGCTTTGGTGACGTAAAAGTCGTGTTTGACTGCTCACATGTCGCCGCCTCGCTCGCGTTGTCGCTGATCTTTATGTACAACCTGGGCGGCTTTGGCGTCACGACCGCCATCTCGGCACTGTTCCTGGGCCATGTCATCAACGTCGCCAACAAGCTGTTCGCCCAGCGCTTTATCCGCGCGGCATTCGGAAAATAGCACCACCGCAAGAACCCGCGAACAGCGCTATACGTTGCTATATCTTGCTATACGTTGCTATATCTTGCTATACTTTGCTATATCTTGCTATACTTTGCTATATCTTGCTATATCTTGAGCAAAGGTGGCTCACATGCAAACAAACCCTTTAAGCCCACAGCAGGTAAAACACCTCCCACGATTATCGGCCGCGAAGATGTGCTCGAAGAATTCAATGAGGGCCTCGTCAACGGGCCTGGTGCCCCGGGGGCGCCTAATGCGCATAGCCGGCGTCCGTGGAACGGGCAAGACGGTCCTCCTTGACGAGTGCTCACGTTTGGCGCAAAGCCGTGGCTGGACGGTCATAAAAGAGGTCGCAACCGAGGGACTTTGCCAACGCATTCTCGAACAGCTGCAGCCCAAATTCCAGGCCAAACACGCCAGATTTGAGCCCACCGTAGCTGGCATATCCATCGGCAGCATAGACATTGAGCGAATCGGTCCATCGCTACGCGACGCCATGAGACAGACAATATCCAAGAATGAAAATGGCCTGCTCATCACTCTCGACGAGGTTCAAGACGCAGAGCTCGATGAGGTCCGAACGCTCTCCATTGCGATTCAGCAGGTTATCGGCGAAGACCTTGATATAGCCTTTGTTTTTGCGGGGCTGCCTTCGATGATTGAAAGCATCATCAACGGAAAGACACTTACGTTTTTGCGCCGTGCCCTCCCCTTTGACCTGAAGGCTGTGGCAGTAACCGAAGTGTCGTACTCCCTCGAGGAAACCATTGAAGCGTCTGGCATGGAGTTGCAGCCAGGTATTGCCGGCCAACTTGCGAGGCAACGCAAGGTTATCCTTTCATGATCCAACTCGTTGATACTACGCATGGCAGTTGGCAAGACGCGCGCACACAGCGATTATTGGAGAAGAAGAAGCCGAGCGTGGCATTGCAACGGCACGCGAACGCTTCTGCGCCATGGTGATTGAGCCCGCGCTGCAGCGCATTCCGCCCACGTGCATCGCTTATCTGCTGAGCATGGCGTCTTTGGGGCAGACGAGCTCGACCAGCATGGTTGCCGATGCCCTAAACAAAACGCCTCAACAGGTGAGCTCCGTCCGCAGCCGCCTGTTAAGAGAATCGATTATCGAGCTCCTTCGTACGGCAAGGTCTCATTTGCCATCCCCTACATGCGCGACTACCTCTACGAACACAAAGCCGAACTGGAAGTTGAACTGTAGAAACGGCAACTGCCCTGCAAGGTGAAAACCGTTTTCGTACGGATTAAAGCAGACGTAAACGGTTTTCGTCTTGATTTGCGTCCGAAATTAAGACGTAAATTGCGCTTTCGTACGCTTATTACCAGACGCAAATTGTTTTCGTCCGGCTATGCGTCCCCAATCTAGACGCAAAGAGCCCCGAGCTCGTATGAACTCGGGGCTCTTTGCGCCACGCATCTATGAGAGGGAATCGATGCGCCCGGGCGCTACTCCATGTAGCCACCCTGAATGGCGGAAACTGCATGTTCGGTAAAGAACTTGAGCGTGCCGGAGGTATAGCGATTAGCCTTGGGCTTCCAAGCGGCTCGACGCTCGGCCAGGACGGCGTCGACCTCGGCCGGCTCCATCTTCTTGCCGGCGATGCCCACGATGGACAGCGAGCGCTCGGGAATGTTGATCTGGATCAGGTCGCCTTCCTCGATCAGGGCAATCGGGCCGCCCACGGCAGCCTCGGGCGAAACGTGACCGATAGCCGGGCCCTTGGAGGCGCCGGAGAAGCGGCCATCGGTGATCAGGGCAATGCTCGCACCCAGCTCGGGATCGCTGGCGATAGCTCAGTGGTGTAGAACATCTCGGGCATTCCGGAACCCTTGGGGCCCTCATAGCGAATGATAACGGCATCGCCGGGCTTGACCTCATGCGTCAGGACGGCGTGAATGGCGTCCTCCTCGCAGTCGAACGGACGGGCCTTGAGCGTAGCCTGGAACATCTCACGCGGAACGACGGTGTGCTTGACGACGGCACCTCGGGGGCAAGGTTGCCGTGAAGGATGGCGATGGAGCCATCGGTACCAAAAGCCTGGTCGAACGGACGGATGATGTCCTCGCGCTTGAGGTTCCACTTCTCCAGGTAGCGGCCGCACTTCTCGTAGTAGCCGTTGTTCTTGAGGTCCTCGAGGTTCTCGCCGAGAGTCTTGCCGGTGACGGTCATGACGTCGAGATGGAGCATCGACTTGATCTCCTCCATGATGCGCGGCACGCCGCCCGCATAATAGAAGAACTGCGCCGGCCACTCGCCTGCGGGACGAACGTTGAGCAGGTAGTGGGCGCCACGGTGCAGACGATCGAAGTCGTCGGCGGACATCTCGATGCCAAACTCACGGGCGATTGCGGGGATGTGCAGCAGGGAGTTGGTGGAACCAGAGATGGCGCCGTGGACCATGATGAGGTTCTCGAAGGATTCCTTGGTCACGATGTCACGCGGACACAGGTTGTGCTCGGAGAGCCACACGGACTGACGGCCGGCCTCGCGGGCGAACTCGCGCAGGTCGGAGCTGGTGGCGGGCAGCAGAGCCGTGCCGGGGAGCATAAGCCCAGGGCCTCGGCGGTAACCTGCATGGTCGAGGCGGTGCCCATAAAGGAGCAGGCGCCGCAGCTGGGGCATGCGTTGTGCTTGGCAAACTCAAGCTCCTCGCGGGAGATCTCGCCGCGCTCGTAACGGGCAGAAATCGCGCCGAGCTGCTCCAGGGTCAACAGATCGGGACCGGCATCCATGACACCGCCGGTAACGACGATGGAGGGGATGTTGATGCGGCCCATGGCCATGAGGTTCGCAGGCAGGCCCTTATCGCAGCTGGCGACAAAGACGCCGGCATCGAACGGGGTGGCTTGGCGTGGATCTCGATCATGTTGGCGATCATGTCGCGGCTGGGCAGCGAGTAGTTGATGCCGTCGTGGCCCTGGGCCTCGCCGTCGCAGATATCGGTGCAGAAGTAACGGGCACCGTGACCGCCAGCCTCGGCAACGCCAGCGCGCACCTCCTCGACCAGCTCGAACAGGCCGGCAGAACCCGGGTGCGAATCGCCAAAGGTCGACTCGATGATGACCTGCGGCTTGTCCAGGTCCTCGATCGTCCAGCCGGAGCCCAGACGCAGCGGGTCCATCTCGGGGCTGATGGTGCGAAACTTGCCGGAACGCGGCTGCAGCTTGGCAACCAGGTCGGCGGCCTCCTGCTGAATCTGTGCCTTGGTTTTCTCGTCCATGATGTTCTCCTCTTTTGGTTTGAACGGTTGTACCAATCGTTGGTGAATAAATCTGGTGTAGGTGGCTGCCGAGCGATGTGCTCGGCAAAAGATGCTTAGCTACGCGAACTAGGCGAAGAACGAAATCACCAAGGCGCAGGCAAGACCCGAAAGACCGATGAGCGTCTCCATAACGGTCCAGGACTTGAGGTGGTCTTCTCGTCAATCTCCAGGAACGAGGAGCACATCCAAAACCGGCATCGTTGACGTGCGAGAGGGCCGTGGCACCGCCGCAGATAGCAAGACAGATAGCGGCACGCATGAGCACCGAAGCACCAGCGACCGCGGGCATGGCAGCCATAATGCCCGATGCCATGGTCATAGAGACGATGGAGCTGCCGACAGAGGCGCGCACCATGACGGCAATCAAAAAGGCAACGACCACCAAAGGCAGCGGTGAGGCCTCGAGCACGGGGCCGATAACCTGGCCCAAGCCGCAGTCTTGCAGCATCCAGCGAATGACGCCGCCACAGGCGATAACCAGCAAGATCATGCCGACGGGCTTAAGAGAACGGTCGAGCAGGGCCTTGAGCTCGGCGCCGGAGTAGCCGCGGCGCGCGCCCAGCAGATACATCGCGACGAGCGTGGCGAGCGTCAAAGCGACGAACGGCTTGCCCAGGAAGGCGAGAATCGAGGCGAGCTCGGCGGGCATGGGATATAAGAGGACAACGTGCCCAGCAAAATCAGACAAAGCGGCGTGAGCACGATGGCAAGCACCATGCCAAAGGGGGAAGCTCCTTTTCGTCGCTCGCACCCTCGGCAGAGGTAAAGTGCTCCGGAACATCGGTAAAAATGCGACCGCCCACGTTGCGGCCCCAGATGACGCCGGCAATCGCCATGGCGATGAAGGCGGTGGGGATACCGACGAGAATCATGGTGCCCAGGTCGACACCGAGCGTGCCGGCGACCAAAACCGACCCGGCCGATGGCGGCACAAACGCATAGCCAGCGGCAAGTCCCGCGAGCAGCGCGATGCCGTAGTAGAGCGTCGACTTTTTGGTCTGCGATGCCACGCTAAAGGCAAGCGGGATCAACGACCACGCCGGCCTCAAAGAACACCGTGGTGCCGATGACCAAACCGGTGATGCCCAGCGCCCAGCTGGAGTGGCCCTGGCCAAAGGTGTCAATGAAGGTCTGGGCGATCTTCTTGGCGCCGCCGCTCTCCTCCAAAATCTGGCCAAACATCGATCCCAGGCCAATGAGCAAGGCGATGTTTTGCAGCGTGGTGCCCACGCCCTTGGTGACGGTGTCTGCCACCATGTCGAGCGGCATGCCGGCACCGATACCGATCACGAGCGCCGAGACCATCATCGACAGCACGGGGTGCAGCTTGAACTTGATGATGAGCGCAAGCAGCAGCGCGATGCCCACGATGGCGGCGATGACCAGCCTGGTGGGATCAGCCATAAACGTTGGGTCTGACATCTTTCCTCCAATTCATCAGACCTTTTGAATTCGTCTGATGACTATAGCGTGTTTTGGAATGGTCTGATGTTCCATTTTGATATTTGTCCGAAATACATCTGATGTATTTGATAAACGGTCGTATTTGCGCTGCGAACGGTATATCTAAGCCGCCCGACTCAAATCCATCGGCCAATATCGCATCCGTGGTGCGCTAAAATAGCTCAGATGAATTCTGTATTGAAAGGTATAGCTATGGCCCGCGGCGAATCGGGACTCCCCGAGCAAATATCGGAGAAAATCATTCAATTGATTCTGGATGAACACCTTGAGCAAGGCGATCGCCTGCCTAAGGAAACCGTGCTGGTCGAGCGCTTGGGCGCCGGCAGGAGCACCGTGCGCGAAGCCATGAAGTTGCTGCAGTCGCGCAATATCGTGCGCATTAAGCAGGGTTCGGGCACCTATGTGGCGTCAAACCCCGGCGTTGCCGACGACCCGCTGGGCTTTACCTTTATTGACGACAAGCAGCGTCTGGCGCGCGACCTACTCGAGGTGCGCTTTATGATCGAGCCGCAGATGGCACGCATGGCGGCCGAGCACGCAACCAACGATCAGGTCGTCTGTATCGAAGAGCTCTGCGACGAATCCGAGCGCCTGGCCGAGGCCGGTGAGGATTACTCCGCCGCCGACACCGCGTTCCACAATGCCATTGCCGAGAGCTCCGGAAACCTCGTCGTTCCCCGCCTGATGGGCGTGCTCAAGGCATCCGTCCCCCTCTTTATCGACGTGACTGGCAAAAAGCTCGTCGAGGAAACTATCCGCACGCACCGCGATGTGGCCGACGCCATCGCCTCGCGCAATCCCACCGCCGCGCACGACGCGATGTATCTGCACCTGGTGTATAACCGCAACATGATTGCGGAGGGAGCAGAAGCAAAAGGCATTTAGGGCCCGACAATAATCTTTCTTTGGCAAAACGCAGGCGGCGGCTGCCCAACACACAGGCAGCCGCCGCTTTTTGCAATCGATTGGTGCAAAGGGGTTGACTAGAGCTCGCAGCAACCTTGTAGCCATCGCCGATGGCATCGCGGATGTTGCCGCACTTCTGGGCATCGCCCAGCACGTGGGTGGCAACACCGGCTGCAGCCAGGTCGTCGGCCAGCTTGGTATTGGGACGATAGCCCATGCAAGCACCAGCGTATCGGCACCGGTGATAGTGTGGACCTCGCCGTCCTTTTCGTAGCTGATAGTGTCCTCGGTAATCTCGGTCACCTTGGCCTCGGTCAGCACGTGAACGCCCTTGGAGAGCATGCGCGTGATGAGCACCGCGCGACCGGCACCGCCCTCGTTGGCGGCGAGCGTCTTGGTCATCTCGATGACGGTGACATCGCGGTTGGCCGGCGACAGGTCGTTGACCAGCGGGGCCAGGTAATCGGCCGTCTCGCAGCCAACGGTGCCGCCGCCCACGATGACGATCTTCTTGCCCGGGAAAGCCTTGCCACCCAGTAGGTCGTCAGCTGTCATAACCTGCTTAAAGCCTTGCATGAAGGCCGGAGCGATGGGCTCGGCGCCATAAGCCAGGACAACCTCGTAACCCGCGTAGTCATGCTGAATGTCCTCGGCAGTAAGCTCGGTGCCAAATACGCACTTCACGCCGGCCTCGGCCAGACGACGGTACTGATACTTGATCACGCGGGTGAGTTCCTGCTTTGCCGGCGGAACGGCCGCGATACGCATCTCGCCGCCCGGCTCATCCTGCTTGTCCACGAGCACCACGTTGTGGCCGCGCTTGGCGGCAATGTAGGCTGCCTCCATGCCCGCAGGACCAGCGCCCACAACGAGCACGTTCTTGGCCTCGGCGGCAGGCTCGTAGCCAGCCTCGTCGCGCTCCACGTCCGGGTTGACGGTACAGGAGATGCGCTTGCCGAACATGATGCCGTTCAGGCAGCGCAGGCAGCCAATGCAGGGGCGGATATCGTCGGCGTTGCCGGCAGCGGCCTTATTGCAGAACTCGGCATCGCACAGATTGGCGCGGCCCATCATGCAGATGTCGGCAGCGCCGTCCTCAATCAGCTCCTCGGCGATCCAGGCCTCGTTAATGCGACCGACGGTGGCGACGGGAATGTTGACGTGCTTTTTGATCTCGCGCGAGCAGGCGGCATGCGAGGCCTGCTGGGTACCGGCGGCGGGAATTGCGGAGCCGCGCTTGATGGTGGTGCCACCCGACACATGAATCATGTCGACGCCGGCCTTCTCCAGGCGACGCGAGACGTAGATCATGTCGTTGAGGGTCAGGCCGCCATCAGTGTACTCATCGCCCGAGATGCGGACGTCGATGATAAAGTCCTTGCCGCAGCGCTCGCGAATCTCGGCGATGACCTCGAGCAAAAAGCGCATGCGGCGTCGAGCGAGCCGCCGTACTCATCGGTACGCTTGTTGTAGAGCGGGGTCAAAAAGCCGCCAAGCATGCCGTGGGCATGCGCCGCATGGACCTCGACGCCATCGACGCCAGCCTTCTGCATACGCACGGCAGCGTCGCCAAACTGATGCGTGAGCTCGTGAATCTCGTCGACCGTGATGGGGCGCGGTGCCTCGCGGGCGTAAGACGGGCCCACAAAGGACGGAGCGATCAGGCGAGGCGTGCCCGGAATGTTAAAGGCCATGTAGGCGGGGTGGAAGAGCTGCGGCATGATCTTGCAGCCATACTCGTGGACGGCCGCGGCGAGCTTTTCCCAGCCGGGGATAAACGTGTCGTCGTAGCAGCACATGTCACCCGGCAGATAGGTATAGGTGGGCTCGACCGTCACGACCTCGGTAATGATGAGCCAACGCCGCCCTTGGCACGGGCACGGTAATGATCGACCAAGTCGTCGGTCACATAGCCATGATCGGCCAGGTTCGTGGATACCGGCGGCATAAAGACGCGGTTCTTGACCTCGGTCGTACCGACCTTGATCGGGCTAAAGAGCATCGGGTAGGCGGATGACTCCATACAGCTTCCTTTCGTTTAAGCCGCTCGGCGCAGTTGCTAACGTACTTATCGTATCAGCAACCGCCGCGTCCGTACCCGCTCGCACTCCCCCGCCTTAATCCAATCCCCACAAAAGTTGCGGTGGAATACGGAGTAGATGAGACTTTTGCCAGCCAAAACAGTCCGTATTTCACCGCAACTGATGGGCGGGGTGGACTTGAGGCTCAGATAGTCAGTCATGCCCTC
>ENA-OQER01001525-OQER01001525.1-human-gut-metagenome-genome-assembly--contig:-NODE-1525-length-10890-cov-2.335408_pt1 | contig 10890 bp, 15 predicted proteins | sample MGYA00242797_ERZ504639 | MGnify/ENA primary metagenome ERZ504639 (study PRJEB26092, sample SAMD00036306) | human gut metagenome | host: Homo sapiens | study: EMG produced TPA metagenomics assembly of...
ATATGAACGGAATTTCCGACAGTCTGGAAGAGTCCGCGCAGCTTGACGGTGCAGGATATACCACGATTTTTCTGAAGATTTATTCACCGCTCTGTAAGCCGGTATATGCAACCGTAGCATTATTTGTCTAATGTGCTCTTCAAAATTAAACGTTTCGGCAGGTATAGTCTTCATGCCATATGGAATACGCCCCAGAGACTGTGGCAAAGTCAATCCCACATAACGACTGTCATCTGTCTGCCTGAAACTACGCCAACGGGCATAATCTGTTGTCTCAAACAATTTTGCCAGATCACGCGGGTAGGGTAATTCGCTAAATGAACTCATGGACAACATACCCGGAGCAATAGCACTCAGAAACGGGGCATGAGCACTGGCAGCAACATGGGAAATATGCTCCAGCAAATCAATATCCTGCGGTGTATTATCAAAATAGAAATCACCAACAAAAGCAGAATACGGTGTTCCCCCGAACGTTCCATACTCGCTTTCATAAATATTCTTAAATAAGACAGACTGATCGAAATCTGAGGCTGACTTGAAGTCTTTGAGCAATTCCTTTTTAGTACAGTGTAACACCGTGTATTTTACATTTTCAGTAACGCTGGCCTGAACCAGCTTATAAAGTCCCGTCCATGCTGATTCTATTTTTTGAAATTCAGTCGCATGCATAATCAGACTAAGCTGCTCAGACATCAACTTATCAATATCAGCAATCCGCTTTTCAATACTACCGATTAAATCGCTGTTAATGACCAAAGAACCACTGGCAACTTCAGCAAGGAAATTATTAATCTGTAGTTTAAACCTGGTCTTTTCAGAATCCTGTCTCACAGCTCTGGTATTATTTATAATCTCTTCAAGACAATCATCTGTAGCATACTGAGTTTCATTCAGCCCTAATGTTGATGCAACTGTCATGTTTATTCCTTACTTTCATCGTTTTCAGGATTGCCATTAGTAGTCACCAGCAATTCCTGAAGTTTTTCTTTCAGTTTCTCATTACTTGCAGCCCTGTTTCGTAGGTCACAAAGATGCAACCTCAATTCCGATAATTTTCTTAGACACTCAACCTGTTGAATCACATTATCGGGAGAAAAATCATCTTTGCAACTAAACCTCAGTTCGACATCCAGTTTTCCTTCATTTCCCGGGATAACACTGTCCACCATAAAATGAGCAGTCGGACTCATTGATGCCATAACTTCATCAAAATTGTCTTTATCTATACTAATGAATTTTCGTTCTCTCAATGGTTTTTCTGACGAAGAGTACTCACCCAAAACCCCGATGACAAGGGGTAACTCTTTCGCAGTTTCAGCATCTCCGGTTTCAACATCATACGTTATCTGTACTCGTGGGGGCGGGTTTTATCAAGTTTATGTTGTGTATTGCTCATGTTTCTATCCTACAAACAGCTTTTAAATTCTTTTTTATTAAGAACACTATAATCTACTATCATAATATTGATGAACATAGCATAATTATATGACCTAAATACCATAGCTACCGCACAGATGTTTTCGAAAATGAAAATATCTGATATAAAGTTATATCTTTGGCAAAAGATTGTATCAATCTCTTGTTATATTCATGGATTCTATATAGTGATACCATAAAAAGAAAGTGAGCATGTGATACATTTTTGCTGATTAATGATATAACTCTATATAATTTTTCGTATTTACTAACTAAATAGCTGCGCGGAATAGTAGGTCACTTTGAGGGAACTCAGCCCGGATTGTGCGATCTGATCAATCGCCAAAAAGAAAAAATCACCAACCGGACTGAGCGATGCCGATCATAACACCAATCCCCAGAACAGAACGACGCCTGATGCAGAAAACTATCCATAAAACAAAGGACAAAAACCACGCCCGGCGGCTCACCGCCATGCTGATGCTGCATCGTGGTGACACCGTCAGTTATGTTGCCAGAACGCTCTGCTGTGCCCGTTCATCGATTGGTCGCTGGATTAACTGGTTCACGCTGTCGGGTGTTGAAGGCCTGAAGTCATTGCCGTCAGGACGTGGGAGGCGCTGGCCGTTTGAACATATTTGCGCATTGCTGCGTGAGCTGTTAAGCATTCTCCTGGCGATTTAGGTTATCAGCGTTCCCGCTGGAGTACCGAACTTCTGGCGATAAAATCCGTGATGTCACCGGTTGCCCGCTACATGCTCCAACCATCCGGCGATGGTTACCTGCTGCCGGACTGGTATAGCGCAGAGCCGCGTCGACACCGCGTATCCGTGCCCCCCACAAAGAAGAAAAAATGGCCGCTATTCATGAAACGCTGGCGAAATGCAGTGCGGAAAACCCCGTGTTTTACGAAGATGAGTGGATATTCATCTCAACCTGAAAATCGGTGCTGACTGGCAGTTACGCGGGCAGCAAAAGCGCGTTGTCACACCGGGCCAGAATGAAAAGTATTATCTTGCCGGTGCACTGCACATCGGTACGGGTAAAGTCAGCTACATTGGTGGAAACAGTAAAGGTTCATCCTTATTTATCAGACTGTTAAAACATCTGAAGGCGTAAAGACGATTACGCTCATTGTCGATAACTACATCATCCACAAAAGCCGTGAAACGTTGCGCTGGCTGAAAGCAAACACGAAGTTCAGGGTGATTTATCAACCAGTTTACTCGCCGTGGGTGAATCATGTCGAAGGGTTGTGGCAGTCGCTTCATGAGACAATAACCCGAAATCAGCAGTGCCGTTCAATGTGGCTGTTGTTGAAAAAGGTTCGTCACTTTATGGATACCGCCAGCCCATTCCCCGGTGGAAAACATGGGCTGGCTAAAGTGTAGTGGCATTAGGATCTGTTATTTAGCACGGTGCGATTGGCATCACTCGCCGCGTCGTCCAGCGTCAAAGAGCAGACATCAGGCTGTAAGAAAGGATTCGTCGGCACATCATCAAACGGTTGGCCCGCATTCAACCTGTGCCATGCTTGCTCTAGTGTGCAGTCTCTTCGTAGTACGGCAGCAGCATAGCACCACATCCAACTTTTCTTGTTCGTCAATCAACGCGATCAGCGCATATTGACTGATAAACGTCCGTTGTGCCGGAGAGAGAGCTTGCAGACAGGCTGGTTCGAGCGGAAAATGCTCAAGCAATTGCCCCACCGCCTGCAACAACACCTCAGAGCACGCCAGCCAGTCACTAAGCGTCTCGAGTGCAACAACGAAACGGTGCCCCAATCTCCAGTAGATCGTGCAACCCGTGGTTGCCACCACCATCGGTGCATCGCGGAGTTGTCGGGCTAACTGGGTGCAATTCTCTGCGATGACACACTTACGCACCGGGGCGGAGAAACGCCCGTGACGCGGGGTGTAAGCCACTTCCTGTAAGCGTATCAAGCAGCACCATGCCCAAACCACTGCTGCTCGCCTGCACGTCAAAAGTATGAATCAGGCCATCCTCTGATTGCAGCCCATCACCGTGCGATTCATAGCTGCGCTGATCCTCCATGCGAAACGTGAAGCCACCCGCTAGCGCCATATCGCATTGCCCTGTTCCCGGTGATCGGTTCAGATGAATACCTGTAAAATTGGCCCGGCTTATATCAGTACACATCTGTTGATGATTGCACTCGCTACAGAATCCTGAGGCTCTACTCTCGTCGCACGGCGGCAAACACACTGGATTTTATTGATTGTGTTATTGAAGAAATGCCTTTCCCGATACAGCGCTTTCAGACAGACCGGGGAAGAGAATTTTTTGCCGTTAAAGTGCAGGAAAGATTAAAAGAATACGGCATCAAGTTTCGTCCAAATAAGCCAGCGTCGCCTCATCTTAACGGAAAGGTTGAACGTTCCCAAAAGACAGACAAAGCTGAATTTTACGCTACCGTAGATCTTTCTGCTGATGACCTGAAGGAACTGCTGGCAGAATGCAGATTACTATAACTGGGAACGTCCTCATAGCGCTCACAACGGTAAAACTCCGATGGAACGCTACTTTGAACTTGCTGAGAAAACACCATACTCTGATGCCGTTCATGCAAACTATCAGCCCAATGAAGAGCATATACAGGAACAGAATTACAAGCTTGAACTTGAACTGAGAAAATTAAAACGATGTCTATGAATCACACAGCTTATTTATATCCTTATTTTTTTACTTACCTGTGGACTTACTTGGCTTTAGTCCCGAGGTATTGCCAGGAGTATCTTTATTATCGCGTCGGCGTTGATCCGGTTTTCCTGTCGACTTAGCAATTGGTTTTGGACCTAGTTTAAGACCCATGATAGTTATCCTTCGAGATGTAAGAGGAATGCCCTCAACATTGGTATATTCTATACTGAGAAATTTTTCAATGGGAATGTTCAACGGCCGAATGATTAACTCGATATTGTGAGCAATGTCTTTTTTTGGCACAGAGCGAACCGTTAGATTGCGCGTATTTTTATGGAAGGAGATCATCCAATAACGGTTACTCACCGATCTCCTTTATGGTAATACGCACCTGTTTTATTAACATATAGAAAAAATTACTCCGGCATGTTTTATCTTTTTGAAGTCAGGACATTTACCAGTTCACTTAAAACTCTCTTTTGTTCTTCATCCTGAAGATATTGAATCCGGAATTTAATCTCTTCTGCAACCCGTCTTGTATTGGACTCATTAAGTATTTTTGTTATTCGCTGTCTCTGATGTTCAGGCTGGCCTTCCATATTTCGTAAAACCAGATGAAATAATATATCATAAAGTGCGCAATGCCATGAATAACCATCATTGGTTAAAATAAGCTCCCAAACCCGCTCCTGCTCAGCAATAAGCTGCAGAACAAAGGATTCAACCTGTTCTGATTGTCCGGGGACAACCCGGTATAGCGGCGCAATCACAGCAAAAAACAGTTCATTTAGCCAGGATTCCGCTTCCTTCTCGCTCCTGAAAGATGGACAGTTCTGTATTCTTCGTTCGTATTCACGGGTAACCTGCTCCGGAATATCCTCCGGCGGTGTCAACCACTTATTCCTGAGCAATATACTGGTTGACGGATGGCAGCAGGCTATTTCAGCAATAATTTCACGTAATGCCTCCGGGCTGAACTTCTTCAGCTGATTGTAGTGCTCCCGGGTAAAACCGTGATCATCGCATAAAAGTTGCCATGTCATTGATATACTGTTTGCCATTCCTTTCTTCATCATTAATACCTGTTACATGAATATCAACAGACCGGTGTACCTTTTCTGAATACCTCCCCGGACGGACTGGCAATCCCCATTCTCCTCAGCGTGGCATCTGCAGCTTTCGCCACTTCGCTGATATCCAGCTTTTCAGGTAGCGGCGGGGACGATATCTGCGCCAGGCAATAATTCCTGCGCAACAACAACCACTCCCGTTGTGCTTCTGTACATTCAACATTTCCCATAACAAAAAGCCAGCGGGCAGAAGCTCTGCGCCAGCAACCAGCAGCCTCCAGTTTTTGCGCAACCATGTCTTCCACGACTTCCGGGGGACTCTTTTTCCTGCTCAAAACATCAACTCACTGAAATAATATACATACCTGACGGTCTCAGCGAACCGTCCATGCCGGGCTGAAGTCCTCTTCCTGAAACAATTCCGTCAGCCCGCTAATCTGTTTCAGTCTCAGTACTTCATCCTGGTCCATACCCAGCTCAGTGCCAATGCGTTCATCCATCCAGCCCAGGCGTGAAAGATCCCTGACAATATCGGACAGGGCAGCATAATCCGGTAATGACCGGGGGTCACCACCGGTTTTCAGTTTCACTTCAGAAGTCATCGGCAGATTCGGTGTTGCTGTATTAAATCATGATTAACAGTGACGAAAAGAACATCAGTGTGATACCGGTACCCGGGAAAGGTATTCCACCGCGCGGATAATTGCCGGTGTCACATCCCACCGCCGTTTCAGAACCGGCAACAGCTCATTAAGGTTTCTGATATAACGCTCAGTGAACAGCCGTTGTCCGTCCCTGGTTAAATGAAAACCTGACTGATTACAGGTAATGGTGATATGACAGGTATCGTTGCCAATATATACGGCTTCCTGGGGTCTGAATCTGACATTCCAGTACCAGGAATACGGGGAATGATTAAGATGAAAAAGACGCATCTGAATGTCACTGAATAATGGATTCATCATAAATAAAATACACCTGATAATAAAATATAGTGGAAAACCAGAATAAAGAAATGGTCCGGTATTATGCAAAATCCTCAAGGTGGCGACTGATACTGTTTTCACGGTAACAGGTCACCAGTAATTCACGGGTTGCCCGGGTGAACGCCACATAAAGCACCGGAATCACTTCAGACTCATCCGCTGCACCAGAGTGCACGAAAGACGCATTGATAACCGCCACATACGGGAACTCCAGCCCCTTGCTGCTCTGGTACGTCAGTAAATGCACCACATCCTTACGTCGCGAGTATGTCTTCTTCCTTCCCTGTCAAAACAGGTGGCAAAAGGTACCCCGCGTAGTGTCATAACGTCCTGCAATTGTTGCGCTGAACGCTCTGTCGGACACAGCACAGCCATATCACTCCAGTGACCACACAGGACATGGCGCTTCTCCAGCCAGTCTGCAACTTGTCTGGCTTCATCACGTTCAGAAGCACAACGCAGGATTTCCGGCTCTGTACCCTCTTCACCGCCCGCCTGTGGCTGAACGAGCGGTATTTCACGGTTCTGATGTTTTTCAAAATACTCGCGGGAGAATGCATAAGCAAAGTGCAGAATGCGTTTCGGATTACGATAATTGACCGGCAGGACAGAAGTGCGTCCCTGTGCCTGAATCCCCACACTGGCCAGAGAAAAGTTCAGGGCCCGCTCCCGCCGGTAAATGGACTGGGCGTCATCGTACATCAGGAGCAGTGAACGGGATGCGTTATCAAACAGACGGGCAATCAGGGCCAGCCAGCGACTGTCAAAATCATGCCCCTCATCCACCAGTACAGCATCATATCCGGTTCGGGTGATTTTTCCGCTGTTCACGGCCTCTTCCAGTGCACTGAAGCATTTATCAGGATATTCTTTTCTGTCGGCCGTCACCTTAATACCGTGGCGTTTTACCATTGAGGCACACCAGCTGTGAAAATGGGATACCGTAACCCGTGACGCCAGCCCTCTGGCTTCAATGCATTCCCGCAGATAGCTGGCCAGGGTAATGTTGTAGCACAACACCAGAATCTTTCCGGGTGTGGTTTCAGCCAGGTAAAGGCAACGGAACAAAAGAATCATGTTTTTCCGGAACCGGCCACACCATGAATGACACGATGCCCGTCACCAATATTTCTGGCCAGAATCTCCTGCTGAATATCCATAATTTTGATTTGTGAGTTCTGTTTCACGGTCACTTCAGGAAACAGATGGGCGCGCAGAATATCTCTCATCCGGGGTGTCACCCGGGTTCTGAATCCCGTGGTAAACATCCCGGCAATTTTTTGCCGGAATACTTCAGGTAAAACAGACTGCGTCATTTCATCCTGGCAGATTGTCTGTGCTGAAGGAAAAATTTTTTCCACCGCATTCTCATCATTCCCTGCCAGTGTCTTCAGTTGCTGACGGGTAATGCGGGTAAACACCACACCATACGCCCAGGCCAGGTTCAGCCGTCCCTTATACTGACCGTCATTCTGCCGTAAGCACGGGTTTGCAGGTAAGGCATTAACCGTATCACAGGCATAACGACGAACCTGTACCAGCGGATTGATTTCTGATTTCAGAAGACCGTCGGTTTCCAGCGTGACCTGCTCCTGATTTACCTGGCGCAGCGTGGAAACCGTCCAGTCCTTGACCTCCAGAAATACCAGTCCGTTCTCCGGGTCAATAATGACAAAATCCGGATGCCGGTTTTCCGTCCCACCGGAATATCGTACCAGACAAGGCAGTCATCATTCAGAAAGCTCTCCAGTCGTGAAGCTACCCTCTCTCCCCGGGCGTCATTCTCTCCTCAGTGGACGCCGATACATTTATCAGTTTCGCCATAAACGCACCTTAATCTGTGAACAAAAAAATAATCACCACCGACATCCACGGATGTTATATCGTGGGTATCGCTTTATTCAGAAATAAAAAACAGAATCATTAACATGACCAGAATACTGTGAACCATGCTGCAGGGTATCTGCAGATATCCCTTCTGTTATATCCGGCCGGGGTAAAATCAGAACACTGACTGTCAGGCAGCTTCATTTTCCGCGTATTCCAGACTCTGCAGGTACTGCAGCGCCGCCGGGTCAGCCACATATTCCACCTGCCCGTGGTGACGCTCCACTTCATTAATGATTTTCTCAAGCTTCACGCGGAAAAATTCTTTACGCAGGTTAATCCTGTTAATGCGGTATTTTTCCAGACTGTCATGAAGTGTTTTTTCCAGCGCAGGCGCATCATCACAGGAAATCATGGCGTGAACATCAAAATCAAACGGAACAGAAGCACCACTTAACTCTTTGACCCTGTCCATGGGTTCCAGCCGTCGGGTCATGCCAATTTTAAAGACATCCTCACCAAACGAACCAATATTCGAAATGATATAAACATGCCCCTGTTTCGTAAGCTGAGCCATGGATTTAGCACGTTCATACTGCGCATGCGCTTCCTGAATTTTTCTGTTCCAGCTCCAGGCGTTGTTTCTCTAACTCCTCCCTGTGAGCCCCTTCTGCTGCGCGCAGCGCCTCCTCAATCAGTTTCTGCTGCTCAGCAAGACGCCGTTCTTCCTCTTCCGCTTCCCGCTGGCGCCGTTTCAGGTTCATCCTGACGCTCTTTTTCTTCAACGCATCTGACGCTTAAGCTCTGCCTGATTATTCCTTCTCTTCCTGCGCTTTTTCCAGCAATGCCACTTTGTCCAGAAACTGTTGCCTGATACTCTCCCGGTCAGAATTATCTTCCAGGTTAAGAAAGGCTATTTTCTCACTGACAGCAGCGTAAGCCTCTCTTTCCTTACGAAGCTGGTCATATTTGCTTTGCCAGTTATTAATCGTTACACCAGCCAGCAGAGTCTTCGCCTTAAATTTCCAGGCGGAATCAACAATCCGTTGCATTGCACGGCTGGCCTTCTGTCTGGCGGTATGAAATTCCTCACGACGTCTGGCCAGTTGCTCCTTTTCCTGTCGTATTCCCCGGGCTATCGCGGCATTGACAGTTTCATTAAAACCCCGCTCTCTCTGAACCAGCTCTGAAACGGCCTGCTCAAAGGCTGCTGTTTTCTTTCTGAGTCTCCGGTAAATAAAAAAAACGAAGTAAAATTGCAAATACAGTAAGCAAACCAAAAAACAAACCAATAATACCTGCCGGATTCGATACTGCATCAATAAAGCGCTCATTAAGATTTATCAGCGCCCTGACCGCCACATAAATCCCCCAGAGAATAACGCAAACTAAAATCAGGACAAATCCCGCTGCATTATCATCTTTTTTTCCTCCTGCCATGAGTTTCCTTTATTTTCCTTCTCAGTAACTGAATATCTTTGATTAACGCCCTCCGGAAATATTTATACCCGGAAGGTTGTCCGGCTTTATGATGCCAGCCACTACAGGATTAACTGACGTTCTGTCAGATATCCGCGCATCCGGTGCCAGGCCGTCAGGTGTTCCCCCACGCTGCGAACCAGCCGCTGGTTATTCATAAAAGACGCCAGCATAGCCAGCAGAAGAAAAACACCGACAAGACGGGCATTAATACGACTGTTCGCCGTTGCATCCGGCGTATCGTACAGCGCCGGTTTCTGGGCGGAGTTAGCAGAGAAGAAGCAGGCATAATCCCGGTTCTTGTAGTAAGAGAGCGGAATAAAGCCAGATTCGCGAATTCAACTCCCGCGTTTCCGGGATCATCACCTCTGACGGAATTTTGACCTGATTACCGGTTCCCAGATCATACAAATGGATTGGCAAATCCTGCACCGCACCACCGGCCTGAGGCCCACGGATCTGAACACACCAGCCGTTGGTGACAAAACTGCGCACCATGTTGGCTGCAAAGGCAAAAGACGCGTTCGTCCAGAGATATTTATGGTGGTCCGGTCCTTTCACCTCTTCAACATAGTTAAAGCTGCGGACAGGTACGGTATCCGGGCCATACGGCAGGCGTCCCAGTACACGGGGCATCACCAGGCCAATATAGCGGGCATCGTCCGTCTCACGGAAAGCATTCCACTTGATGTACTCGCACGCTCAAAGTGGTTGCCAATATCCTTGATGGCAGCCACCTCTTCCATGGTTTCTTTCTGGAAGAACGCCGGGCCAACTGAACCAATAAACGGCATATGTGCAGATGCCGCCACCCGGGAAATATTTTTCAGCAACGCCACGTCCTGTGCAGATGCATCAAACTCCCAGGCTGAAACCAGGGCGGCAATGGGCTCACCACCCGGCGTGTCATACTCAGCCACATAGGTCTGCAGATAAAGGCCGCTCTGAATAATTTCCGGCGCATCCTCAAAATCCTGACGCAGATCGTCTTTGGACAGATCCAGCAGCTCAATTTTCACATTACGGCGGAAGTCCGTTTTATCCACCAGGACTTCACGCCCCGCCACAGCGACTCCACTTTCTGAAATTCCGGATGATGAAGCACAGCATCCAGTTGACGGCTGATCTGATAATCAAGCTCTGCAATATGATGGTCAATCAGCGCTTTATCGAGTTTTTCCACCTGCGTGCCGGCTTTTGCCAGACACTCCATAAACACCTGCATCCCTGCCGTCAGACGTTCATCTGCAGATGCTTCTGACATGGCCTGTGGATCCTGCCAGATATCCAGTGCACTCAGGCAGATACCGGACTCAGGTTAATTTTTCAAACAGGGAAGCATATACGCTGTCGCCGGCATGCGCTTCAGATACCACGCTCTCTTGCAACCGTTTCTTTTCTTTCTGTACAGACATCTACGCATTTTCTCTCGTAATCCGTTAAACTCA
>ENA-OQER01001526-OQER01001526.1-human-gut-metagenome-genome-assembly--contig:-NODE-1526-length-10885-cov-1.918200_pt1 | contig 10885 bp, 16 predicted proteins | sample MGYA00242797_ERZ504639 | MGnify/ENA primary metagenome ERZ504639 (study PRJEB26092, sample SAMD00036306) | human gut metagenome | host: Homo sapiens | study: EMG produced TPA metagenomics assembly of...
TACTGCTGGTAAATTCGACCTGGCTAAACGTGCTAAAGCTGCTGACCTTGACGCTATCCATGACACCGTGCATGAAATGGCTAAAGATGAAGCCAGACACGGAAAAGCATTCGCTGGACTGCTTAAGAGATATTTCGGAGAATAAAATTTTAAATTTTATATGAAACAGCTGATCCCCAGGGCATATGCCCCGGGGATCTTTTTTAATCAGATTTTTTTATACTCTCCGCAATCTTTTTCTTACTGTCGTTCCGCACTTCATCACGAAGACGTGTCAGATACTCCGAAAACTGCACTTTATCATTTCCATAGGTCATCTGCAGATCATATTCCAGAGGAATCCATGTACTGATATCTGACTCATTATGCTGGATCAAAGCCTCCAGATTATCCAATGCCTTATAGATTCTTGCCTCCAGCGTCTGACGCTCCTCCATTTCTCTGTAAAGAGCCAGCATTTCACTGGCAAAAGGTTCCGGCAGCTGCTTCACCCATTCATCCAGAAGTGACGCTTCTTTTTCCTCATCTTTTTCTGACTTTTCAAAGGTTGGTATGTCCCCGGTAAATGCCTCTCCAAGGTCATGGATCAAGCACATTTTCATTAATTTTTCCAGATCTGCTTCCGGAAACTCATCACTGACAAGATATGCCATCAACGTAATTCTCCAAGAATGCTCCGCCACACTTTCCCTGCGGCCTCTGGATGTATAACAGTGCCTGGTGGCATCTTTCAAACGCTCCGCCACAGCTAATGTTTCTATCATTTCTCAGGTTCCATCTATCTGCTCAGTCCCCTTTTTGTATTTTAAGTTGTTTTATTATAACACTTTTTAAGCAGTATCGTCTATAAATACTCTTTTTCATAACCAACCAAAAAACGACCCCCGCAATTGCTCACGGAGATCGTCTCTTACACTTTATTTCACAGTTACTTTGCATGTCATTTTCTTAGAACCACTCTGAACTGTAATCGTTGCTGTTCCCTTTTTCAGACCTTTCACTACACCCTTAGATGTTACAGTTGCAACTTTTTTGTTAGATGATTTAAAAGTAATTTTTTCATCTGTGTTCTTTGGTGTTGCTGCTGCTTTGATCTTAAAGGATTTTCCTTTTGCGATCTTCTTGGTTGCCGGAACACCGGAAAGTTTTGTTGTCTTTACGCCGGTAACCTTTACAGTTACAACAACTTCTTACTTCCTGATTTGACAGTGATCTTTGCTGTGCCGGCTTTTTTCGCTTTGATCACACCTTTGGAGCTGACGGTAGCTACCTTCTTATTTGAAGAAGAATATGTAACTTTCTCTTTGCTTGTTACTGGTGTAACTGCAATAGAAGAAGCCAATTTCTTGTAGGTAGCTCCTTTTGCAAGTGTCAGTGATTTCGTCGTTGTTGTGATCTTTGTAGTTTTTACTGCTGCCTTCTGAACAGTTACCTTGAAGCTTGCTGTCTTTTTGCTTGCAAGAGTAACAGTGACTACAGCACTTCCCTTCTTCTTGCCGGCAGCCAGCTTGAATGTTCCATTTTTGTTTACATTTGTTACTTTTACAGTTCCCGGTTTATTTGAAGTAACTGCTGTAACATAGTCTCCTTCTGAAAATCCTGTTGCTTTAAATGCAGTTGTGGACTGACCTGTTTTCATTTTCAGAGAAGAAGCTGTCAGATAAATGGTACCTGGAACTTTTGCTATTGTATTCTGCTTCTCAAGGACTGTACCACATACAGAACAATGACTTCCTTCGGTCTTTCCGTCTGCAAATACAGTCGGAGCTACTGCTGCATCTTTCACTACTGTGTGGCCTTTTGCAGGGATTGGCTGCTGTGCTTTTATTACTTCACCGCCTACGGAACAATGGCTTCCCTCTGTCTTTCCTGCTGTCGTACAGGTTGGAGCTACTGCCGCATCTTTCACTTCTACATGAACATGCTCTTTTGTTTCATCAAATTCATATTTAACTCTGTCAATTTCCAGCCAAGCACCAACTTCTTCATGAAATTCCTCGGCAACAACCGTAAACCATGTGGCATTGTATGTCGTTCTGGTCATGATCGGAAGGTCGTAACCGGAAGCTGCAGGTTCCGCTGCAGGTTCCATCCATCTTCATCATACTCCTTTACGATAACTCTTAAATTCGGATCTCCAATCGGAGCCCAGCCGCCCAGTTCAGGCTCATAACACCACATTCCAATACCCAATCTGCCAATATCAAGTGATTCTCCAACCTTCGGATTCAGCCTATTTCCCTCAGTATCTTCAAGAACCTCCGGTTTCAATCTGGCTTCATTAGTCTCACCGCCATCAAATACACCGGCAAAATAGTATTGGTGATCAACAAGCTTCTGCCACTGTCCGTTCTCATCTTTTACCTGTGCAGTAAGTGTGAAGATTGTAGAAAAGCTGGCAATTCTCTCCAGAATCGGAAGTTCCTGTCCTTCCACATCTATCCATTTCCAGCCATCGGTGTCATAGTCATATTCTGTTTCACCTGTTTCATCATCTCTCCATGAGTCTATGATAATCCTGTAATTATCTCCTGTAACAGGAACGCTTTTACCGTTTTCATAGCGAACAATCTGTGGATCCATATCCTTTTTAATATCCAGCTGTTCTCCTACCTTCGGATTTATGGTATTACCATCCTCATCGCTATAATCTTCAGGCTCAATTACATATTCACTGATACCAACCCAAATCCACTCTGTAGCTACTGTCTTTCCGTCTACCAGAACTTCTACCGGAATCGTAATATCTCCCGCTTTACTTCCGGACTTAACAACAATCTCTGTTCCATTTAATGATACCGTCGCCATTCCAGCATATCCCTCTTCCATTGGAAGCAGTTTTAAACTGTACTCGGAAATCTCATTCCAGTCATCTCCATCTACGCAATCCAACCATGTTGAAATGTTCATGGTACTGTTTGGCAGCATATATCCGGTATTACTTGAGGAATCATCATAATTCCTGCCAAACTCATACCTTTTTTCTCCTGCCTCACCAGCATCATCACTGAAGGTCTCCTGAGCTGTACCATCGGAAAGATCTTCCTCTGCTGCAAAATCCTCCTGTGACTCTTCTGCATCGTCCTCGATCTCTGCTTCTGCCTCTTCTGAAGCATCCTCATCTGCTTCTACTGCTGCTTCTGCATCAGCATCATCCTGCTCATTTCCACTTCCTGACCGGCATCTGCTGTCAGTTCCTCTGCTGCTACCGGTACGGCTACACTCTGTGTAACAGTAAGTGCCATTGCCAGAAGCATTGCGATTTTGTTTCTTTTCATATAAACCCCATTCCCTTCTTTTTTATTGTCTGCAAACAGACTGATAAATCATTATAAAATGAAAAAGGAACAAAACCCATTACCTCGCAGCATAGTTTATGTTTTTATTTATAAAAAAGCTCCTGCAAATTATATCGCAGAAGCTTTCAGACTGTTCTTTATTCAAATGTCGCTTTCGCTGTATCTACTGCATGATCTGCTTTATTCTCAATATCCGTATCATTTCCTGAGAACACACTTCCGGCAAAATCAATAACCTCATTTCCCGGCAGGCTGTCAATGCAGACAGCAGTTCCATTATCCGTAAATGTATTATTCACATAGTTTGGCGCAGTACCGTAAGCATAGAGGTATTAAATTTCAAACCAACCGTATTATTCGCGAACGTACATTCCATTGCATTAACCCATGCACCATTCTGTGCAACAGCAGCCGTATCCCAACCCGTGAAGTTGCAATCGGTAAGAAGTACCAGACAATACGCATCCAGTCCGATTCCACCCTTACCTTCAAAATTAATCCCTGACAGATCTGCATAGTTACCATCATGTCCCTTTATACTGACAGTTCCGGTGAAAGTAGTCACCGCATCACCGTCTTTGCTTCCTGAAATACCCCAGACATGATCACCAAAAGTGATATCTCCGTCATAGGTCACTGCCGGAAGATGCAGATATACCGGAGTATCTGAGGATACCTCTTCTTCAATGGAAGCGAGCAGGGCATTCAACTCTTCGGTGGTCTCCATCGGTGTATCTTCCGGATAATAGCTGACTGCCGGCTGTTTTTCAATCGTAAGTCTCGTACTGAGAAAAATTGTATCTCCATTCTTCATGGTAAGTGTCCACTGGATATCATTCGTTCCACTGTCAGATACATAATTGATATCAGAAACATACGCTGCATTTGGGAAACTTCATTGTACACCGGTTCTACATATTCCATTTTCTGCGAACCTTCTGATGGATTTGTATCTACTTTGCAGGACTCTACCTCTTTGGAAAATTCTTCTCCAGCCAGTTCTCCTGTATCTTTGTTTAATACATACAGCTGACATGGAAGTGCACTGTTCATGCCTTCCGACAGCGTATCTGTGCGCTCACCCTGGGCATGTCCAGTCATACCGCCTTCCTCAGAAAAACTCAGCAGAACTTTGTATGATTTTCCCTTATCCGTATAAGTGATCTGAGCACCTTCATATGTTTTTTGGTCTGTGATAGATAGAAAAAGCTATTCCGATAACCGCAGCTACGGCCAGAACTGCCACTCCTATCACTGCCTTCTTTCTCCACTTTCTTGGCGTCTTTATCTCTTTCTTTTCTGTCTGAACTGTTGTACAGTGCGGGCAGAAAGACGCGTCCTCCGGAAGTATCTCTCCACATTTTATACACTTTTTGCTCATTGACTTCCCCCTTTATCTCTTTTTTATTTTCTTCTCTATTTTTATAGAAAAATTTGCTACAGAACCTCCATCAGATGAAGAATATTCTTGTATCTTTTTGATGGATTAACCATTGTACAGCGTTGAACAATTCTTCCCATTCTGCCACCTGCAAGTTTCCTGGAAGGATGTTCACCGGTCAGCATAATATTAAGTAAAACACCAAGCGCATAGATATCTGCCCGTCCATCCGACTGCGAAAGGCCATACTGCTCCGGTGCTGCAAATCCGGTCGTTCCCAGAATCTGTGTATCTTCCTGAATTGTGCTTTTATATATTCTGGATGCATCAAAATCGATCAGAACAGCTTCTTTTCCACGTATAATAACATTATCTGGCTTCACATCTCTGTGCACCATACCCATAGAATGAAATACCCACAATGCAGAACAAAGCTGTCTTGCAATCTGTTTCGACTCCGCAGTTGTCAGAAGACCGCCTTCAAGGATCTCGCTAAGCGTATCACCCTGCACATATTCTTCCAGCAGAGCTGTCTTTCCATCTTTTTCTCCGACTTCCATTATTTGCGGCAGATTTGGACAGGAACATTCAGAAGTTTCTGATAAACTTCACTGTTTCCATAAAAATGCCGGAAAATATAACGGGTGCCGCTGTCTCTGTGACGTACAAGTGAGACCTCGCCCCGTTCACTTTTTTTGATCAGCATGAGCACATCATATTCGCTATGAACTGCACCCAAAAGACTGTCGTAAATATTCATATTTCTCATCCTTACTCGTTACTGTTGTAACTGATATTCCTTTTTACTATGCGGTCTGCATATTGTTTTTCAGAACTGTTTTATAGTATATTTTTAATTTTATGTATACTATTTTAAAAATATTATAACTTATTAGTAATTATTCAGCAAGTAATATAATAAATAGAATATTTGTATTACTATTGATACTATTCGTAAAGCAGAACGAATAGCAATATATTGTTCAAAAATAACGATGAGTAAAGGCGCGGATTATGAAAAAGAAAAATACAGATGGTTTACAGCAGGAACTTATGGATCACCAGATCTGACTCAGTTTCTGTCACAAAACCAGGAACAGTTTGTAAATAAAAATGTGGCAGAATTATTAAACCAATCTGTTTGAAAAGAAAAATATCTCAAAAGCGGCTCTCGCCAAACAGTCAGGCATGAGCGAAATCTATCTGCACCAGATTTTTGCCGGTCGCCGAAATCCTTCCCGAAACCGTCTGCTGTGTCTGTGTTACGGTCTGGATGCAAGCGTAGAAGAAACTCAGGAATTATTGAAACGTTGCGGAAAAGCCCAATTATATCCCAAGCTGAAACGTGATGCAATTATATATTACGGACTTCTGCACAAACTTGATCTTTTTGAGATCAACGACAAACTGTTTGATGAAAACGAAGAAACTTTATTCTGAAACTACATCTTTTCATTTATCATTTGGCAAATAACAAATGAACATCAAAATCCCCTTTGAAACATGATATGCTGTCCGTACCCTGGAGATATCAATGTTTCAAGGGGATTTTTCTGTCTGTCACTAACAAATGATTGAAAGTCTGTTGCAATACCAAACATTTTCCCAAATGTTCTTTCATATTATAGAAAAAGTGCGTATACTAAAATTATATATATCTAAAACAATCTCTCAAACAATAAAAAGGAAGTGTCATTTATGAGCGTAATGAATACATACAGTGGGCGAAAATTTGATCCCATGAAGATCGCCCCGGAAGATGTTTATCTGGAAGATATTGCGCATGCTTTAAGTCTTGTCTGCCGCGGTGGCGGGCAGATCCGGTGGTTTTATTCTGTAGGCCAGCATTCCATTAACTGTGCTCATGAAGCTCTGGCACGTGGATGGTCTGACCGAATGGCTCTTGCCTGTCTTCTGCACGATGCAAGTGAATGTTACATTTCCGATGTCATCCGCCCGGTTAAAGTCCATCTGCAGAACTACCTGGAAATCGAATCTATGATCATGGATGCGATCTGGGAAAAATTTCATCTTGATGACCTAACTGATGAAGAGAATCAAAAATGGAAACAGATTGATAATGAAATCCTGGAACTGGAATTAAAAACTCTTATGAAAGGTGAAAAAGACAGGGAGATCATCCCCCTGTCTTCTACTCCCGACCTGTCTGAGCGCACTTTCAGTTCTGTAGAAAAAGAATTCAAAGAACTTGCACTTGAACTGTTTCAGAAACTTTCTTAATTTCGTCCAAAACTTCGTATCTCCTGCCGCACATTATCTTCCATACAATACAGAGGATGACTCACCCAGCCGGTTATACAATTTTACTGCATCATCAATATGCGGATTACCTGTGCCCGGTGCACCAGCTGTTACAAGAATGTATTCTACTCCATCAATTTCTGCAAACTTGCGAGGCAATGACCTGCCTGACTCGTGTACCCGGTCTTGCCTCCTTTGATCTCTCCATCGATCACAGAAGTATCCGACAAATTCTTAAACATCGTACTGTAAAATGTGATTCCATCCGGATGAATATTTGTTCCTGATGTAGAATGATATGGACTTTCAATGATCTCACGGAAAGTGTCATTTTTTATCGCATAACGAAGCAACAGTGCAATGTCTTTTGCTGTGCTGTAATGATCTTCCCTGTGCAGTCCTGAAATGGAACTGAAATGAGTACCTGTCATTCCAAGCTTCTCTGCTTTTTCATTCATAAGAGTTACAAAATCACTCACCGAACCCGCAACGGTGTCTGCCAACGCTACGCAGCACTCTGCGCCGGACGGAAGCATGACTCCGTAGAGAAGATCAATTGCCTTCACTGTCTCATTCGGCTGAAATCCAGCTGCATTGCATCCTGCACATAAAGATCCGCTACCATATCGTTTGTAATCGTAATCTCCTGATTCAGATCCTTGAGATTTTCAATCGCAAGGATTGTAGTCATGATCTTTGTCATAGAAGCCGGATACATCTGTTCTTCACCATTAATATCACCGATGACTTTGCCACTCTTTGCATTCATGAGCACCGCATAAGGGCTGTTGATTCCCGTAATATCCAGTTCCTCGACTGCAGGTTTGCGGATACTGTTTACGAAGTTGGTGATTCCTGTTCCCAGTCCCAGATTATGCCCCACGATCATTACAAGAACCGACAACTACGATCAGTTCTGCAGCAATCAGACCCTTGAGCCTGCCCTTCTTTTTTCTTCGACCGTTATTTCTTTTATTTCCTGTATTTGAAGTATTTCTACGTTTCTTATCAGCCATACCGCCCCTTCTTTTCTATTGAAGTTTCTTATTATTGTATCATATTACCACAAAATCCTGTAAAAAACTTTAATGTTTTATTAAGAAAAAAGGGAACCCTGTGATGGGTATGATTGGAGATGCAAGGGCGGGGGTGGGTGTATCCGGAGTGGGAAAATTCATCGGTCCTAAAGTACTAAGACTCTGATATTTTGCTAAGAACGATCATAAAAATGTCAAACTCGCTTCGCTCAGACAGTGCCATTTTTATGATCAACACAAAATCCCAGAGCTAAGTACTTTCACGAACCTCTTCAGGCTTCCCCCTCCCGGATACACCCACCCCGCCTCCAACATACTCCACAAACTCACTCACCAACCCTGGAAATGAGTGTTCGTTAGCTGCACCACTTCACAAGCACCTTCATAGTTTTCACACATGCTTCTCTTTGTCAGATCTTTTCAGCGTGGCCGACAAGGGGGAGTCCGAGGGGGAACAGCGGCCTTCGCAACTGTGAGCGAGTTCCCCCTCGGATTTTTTCCCATTTGCCAAATAGCGGGACCTCGGGCAGTACCCGACAAAATTAGGGAAATAAAAAAGACACCCTTTTAAAGGATGTCCTTTTGTCATTTATTTAGGCGAATTTAGCGGGTTAACTTTCACACCAGGTCCCATAGTAGGTGTAAGAACGATACTCTTCATGTACTGTCCTTTCAGTGTGCTTGGTCTAGCTTTAACGATCGCCTCAATCAGCGTCTGGAAGTTGTCGCTTAACTGTTCCTCAGTAAAGGAAGCTTTACCGATCGGAACATGGATGATATTGGTTTTGTCAAGACGGTATTCAATCTTACCTGCTTTGATATCATTGATTGCTTTTGTAACGTCCATAGTTACTGTTCCAGCTTTCGGGTTTGGCATAAGACCTTTTGGTCCAAGTACACGACCAAGACGTCCTACAACACCATCATGTCTGGTGTAGCAACAACAACGTCGAAATCCAGCCATCCTTCGTTCTGAATTCTCGGGATGAGATCTTCTGCTCCTACGTAATCAGCTCCAGCTGCTTTAGCTTCTTCAGCTTTAGCGTCTTTTGCGAATACAAGAACACGAACTTTTTTACCAGTTCCATGAGGCAGAACTACTGCACCACGGATCTGCTGATCTGCATGACGTCCATCGCAGCCTGTACGGATGTGAACTTCGATAGTTTCGTCAAATTTAGCAACTGCGGATTTCTTACAAGGCTGATAGCTTCAGCGGTATCATATAATGTTGCGCGGTCTACTGCTTTAGCAGCTTCCACGTATTTCTTTCCTCGTTTCATTTCTATAACCTCCTGTGGTAATTGCGGGAATTTCCCTCCCACTCACTTCAATTAATTTTTTCTCAGTCTACGACTTCGATTCCCATACTTCTAGCAGTACCAGAGATCATGCTCATAGCTGCTTCAAGGGATGCTGCATTCAGGTCTTTCATTTTCAGTTCAGCGATTTCCTGAATCTGAGCTTTTGTTACTTTTGCAACCTTTGTTTTTGTTCGGTACGCCGGAACCGGATTTGATCTTAGCAGCTTTCTTAAGAAGAACTGCAGCCGGCGGAGTTTTGGTTATGAAGCTGAAACTTCTGTCTGCATAAACAGTGATAACTACAGGAATGATTAAGTCTCCCTGATCTGCTGTTCTTGCATTGAACTCTTTTGTGAACTGAACGATATTTACACCGTGCTGTCCAAGAGCTGGACTACAGGTGTGCTGGAGTTGCTTTACCAGCCGGAATCTGTAATTTGATATATCCTGTTACTTTCTTTGCCATTTTTCGGCACCTCCTATGTGGTATTGGCGGGGGTTTATGGTCCCTCCCACGATATTGTTACCTTTGCTTGTTACATCTGTTTGATTTCTGCGAAACTAATTTCTACCGGCGTTTCGCGGCCGAAAAGTTCAACATTGATCGTTGCTGTCTGTTTCTGCACATTAAGGGCAGTGATAACACCAACGGTATCTTTCCAGGCACCGCCTGTGACAACAACTGTATCACCCTCTGCGAAATCGACCTGAATTTCCTCTTTCTTGATACCAAGAGGAAGCATCTCTTCCTCGGTCAACGGTACCGGCTTGGACCCTGGTCCAACGAAGCCTGTCACACCTCTGGTGTTACGGACAACATACCATGTATCGTCATTCATAACCATGTTGAGAAGTACATAGCCAGGAAACATTTTCTTCTGAACCTGTTTCAGAGCCCCGTTTTTCAGCTCAGCCACTTCCTGCAGCGGAACACGAACTTCAAGGATCTGGTCTTCCAGGTGTCTGTTTTCGATGGTTTTTTCAATATCGACTTTTACTTTTGTTCTCATACCCGGAATAAGTATGAACAACATACCATTTCGCTTCTGACATACAATCACCTTATCCTTATTTCATTAAAAGATTAATGCCTTCGAGAATAAATGAATCCATGACGCTGATCAGTACGCAAAGCACGATCGACACGCAAACTACCACGATAGTCTGCTTAATCAGTTCATTGCGTCTGTCCAGACAATCTTCCTGAATTCTGACTGAAGTCCCTGAAACCAACTCTTCTTCTGGCTCTTGCCAGCAGATTTTTCATTTCCTTGCATAGCCTGACCTCACAATTCTCTGTGAGTAACTGTTTCGTCCAGTTACCTTGGATTACTTTGTTTCCTTATGCAGAGTGTGTTTGCGGCAGAACTTACAATATTTCTGAGTTTCCATTCTCTCAGGATGGTTCTTTTTCTCCTTCGTCATATTGTAGTTACGCTGCTTGCACTCGGTACATGCTAATGTAATCTTAACGCGCACAACTTCCACCTCCAGTGTTTTCATTTGCATGGTCATTTTCCTCATGCCGGACGATGTATCCGTCATCTTTTCGGGCATAAAAAAGACCTAACTTCCTGTCGCTTGTCAAGTTTATCACACATG
>ENA-OQER01001527-OQER01001527.1-human-gut-metagenome-genome-assembly--contig:-NODE-1527-length-10883-cov-13.673206_pt1 | contig 10883 bp, 11 predicted proteins | sample MGYA00242797_ERZ504639 | MGnify/ENA primary metagenome ERZ504639 (study PRJEB26092, sample SAMD00036306) | human gut metagenome | host: Homo sapiens | study: EMG produced TPA metagenomics assembly of...
CAGCGGCGAGGAAGCAAGGACGAGAAGAAAGAAACGAAAGAAAGAAAAGTCACGCCCCACAGAGCAGGCCATCAAGTTTGACGACTTGTAAACCGCGCCAGGTCTATAGTGACAGAAAAGAATAAACACAACCTAACAAAAATCGGCGATTTCTGAAAGATGGGAATCGCCGATTGTCATTTCAAAGAAACAGGTATGGCAGAAAAAGACCACTCAGCAAGCCAGTCTGCAGAAAATCATATCGACCTGGATAATCCTGAGTTGCAGAATGCACTCCAGATTATACAGTACACCCGGCGCTCACTCTTCCTCACAGGAAAGGCAGGCACCGGCAAGTCCACCTTTCTGCGCTACATTGCTGCCCACACCAAAAAGAAACACATCATTCTTGCACCCACCGGTATTGCTGCCATCAATGCCGGAGGAAGCACCCTGCACAGTTTCTTCAAGATTCCCTTCCATCCGCTGCTGCCCAACGACAGTATGTTCAGCGTGCGCAATATCCGCAACACCCTGAAGTACAACTCCGAGAAAATTAAGATCATACGCGAGGTGGAACTCATCATCATCGACGAGATCAGTATGGTGCGTGCCGACATCATAGACTTCATAGATAAGGTGCTGCGCATATACAGCCGCAACATGCGAGAGCCTTTCGGAGGCAAGCAACTGCTTCTCGTGGGGGATATCTATCAGCTGGAACCTGTCGTGAGAGAGGAAGACCGCAGGCTTCTCTCACCTTTCTACCGCAGCAGTTTCTTCTTCGATGCCAAGGTGTTCGAATACTTCCAGTTGGTGAGCATCGAGCTGAGAAAGGTTTACCGACAAAGCGACCCTGTGTTTATCAGCATACTCGACCACATTCGCACCAGTCAGGTTCCCATGAGCGACCTTCAGAAACTCAACCAGCGTGTGGGAGCCCGACTTGACGAAAGCGACTGCAAACTCGCCATCACCCTTTCCACACGCCGCGACACAGTAGACTACATCAACGACAGTCAGCTCAAACTGTTGCCTGGCGAGCCTACCCTCTTCCGAGGCAATATCCAGGGCGAGTTCCCTGAAAGCAGCCTCCCCACCCCAATGGAACTATATCTGAAGACGGGCGCACAGATCATCTTTATCAAAAACGATATAGAGCACCAATGGGTCAACGGAACCCTGGGAACCATCATCGGTTTCGACGATGACGATGATGCCAAGATATACGTTCGAACAGAAAACGGACAGGATGTCATGGTGGAGCCTGCCGCATGGAGCAACATGAGATATCACTTCAACGAGGTGGAGAAAAAGATAGAAGAGGAAGAGATTGGCCGTTACGAGCAATATCCCTTGCGGTTGGCGTGGGCGATTACTGTCCACAAAAGCCAGGGCCTTACCTTCAATCAGGTGAAGATAGATTTCACAGGGGGCGTCTTTGCTGGAGGACAGACCTATGTGGCTCTGTCACGATGCACCAGTCTGGAAGGCATCAGCCTGCAGGAACCCATCAGACAGAACGAGGTCTTTGTACGCAACGAGGTGAAGCAGTTTGCCCGTCACTACAACGACCAGTCTACCATCAACACGGCTCTTACCCAGAGCAAAGCCGACAAACAATACCATGATGCCGCAGCAGCATTCGACCAGGGCGACATGCAGGGAGCACTCGACAACTTCTTCCTTGCCATACACAGCAGATACGACATCGAGAAGCCAAGTGCCAAACGACTGATACGAAGAAAATTGGGAAAGGTCAACTCCCTGATAGCTGAGAACGAGCAGCTGCGCGAAATCATCAGGCAGAAGGAGGAAGAGAAAAAGAAACAAGAGAAATTCCTGAAACGCCTGGCAGCAGAATACACTTTGCTGGGCAAGGAATGCGAGAAAGAAGGTATGTCGGCTGCTGCCATCGCCAACTACAAAAAAGCACTCGAACTGTGCCCCGAGCATCCCGAGGCTAAAAGAAGACTAAAAAAGTTGAACCCGTAAATGGATTCAACTTTTTTCTTTTTATCTTGTCCGCATTCTGATTCAAGATCAGTTCTATTTTCCTATCAGTTTCTTATTGACCTTGAACCGGTCGAAGCCCAATCCATAGACACCGATAACAGCACTCTGGCTGACAAACGCAGAAGGTCAATCTCATCTATCAGACGGAATATCGTCTGCGACTCACGCTGACGGGCCAGCACAAAGAGCATGTGCACATCCTTGCCACTATAGCATCCATGACCGTCCATCACCGTACAGCCTCTGTCGGCAGCTGTATTGATGGCGGCACTCAGTTCCAGATACTTGTCCGAGATGATGAAGAACTGCACCGATCTGCGAAGTGTGTTCACCACATGGTCTACACAAACTGAGCAGACAAAAAGGCACACATAGCCATAGATCACCATCTCCCAGTCTTTCAGCACCAAGTAGGAACTCGTGACAATACACAGGTCGCAAATCATGATGGCATGACCCAACGAGATGTTGTAATACTTGTTCACCATGCTGCCACCGTATCAGAGCCACCCGTAGAACCATTGCTCGACAATCCCAATCCGGCACTGCATCCCATGAAGAAAGCTCCCACCACTGTTGCCATGAATGGCTGGTCGTGCAAGAGCGTGATTTCATTTCCGCCATGACTCTCAATCAAGCGGGTGACTACGGCAAAGACTGCCACGCATACACCGTCTTCAAGCAGAAGCGCCATCCCAATGCCCTATAGGCCAATACCAAAAGAAAAATATTGAGACCGAAATAAGAAAACGATACTGGAATACCGAAGCCCCAATACAAGATAGAGGCAATACCGCCTACACCACCCATAGTGATATGGTTGGGAAGCAGGAACACGTTAAGACCGATACTTCCGATAACCATGGCTAAGGCTATCACTATGTAATCACGTATCTCATGAATTTTTGTTTTCCTCGTCATGATGCTGTTTTGATTATTTTTTGATTTTGATGTGTATATTATTTGGTATATTTCTTGCCAAGTCCCTTGGCGAGTCCGCCCTCACTGGTCTCCTTGTAGAGCGAAGGAAGATCATGACCCGTCTGGCGCATCACCTCCACCACTTTATCAAACGACACACTGTGATGACCGTCGGAGAAAGAGGCATACAAGTCGGCATCCAAGGCACGGGCTGCAGCAAAGGCATTACGCTCGATACAAGGTATCTGAACCAGTCCGCATACCGGGTCGCAGGTCATACCCAAGTGATGTTCCAGACCCATCTCGGCAGCATACTCCACCTGGGCAGGACTTCCACCAAATAACTGGCAGGCTGCAGCCGAAGCCATCGCACAGGCCACGCCTACCTCACCCTGACAACCCACATCGGCACCACTTATCGAAGCATTGTGCTTGACGATGTTGCCCACAAGACCGGCAGTAGCAAGGCTCTCAAAATGCGCTGTTCGCTCATGTCGTGAGCTTCCTGCATGTGATAGAGCACCGCTGGCAACACGCCACAGGCGCCACAAGTAGGAGCCGTAACGATGGTTCCTCCAGATGCATTCTCCTCGCTCACTGCCAGGGCATAGGCATAAACCAAACCTCTCGACTGCAGCGAGGCGCGATAGCCCTTGGCTTTGGTGTAATAAGTGGCAGCCTTACGAGGCAGATTCAGCGGACCAGGCAACACACCCTCATGGTCGAGACCGCGACGAATGGCTTCCTTCATGGTCTGCCATATCGTCTTGAGATAGTCCCAGATTTCCTTGTCCTCACATTTCTCCACATATTCCCAGAAAGAGCGACCGTTATCGTAGCACCAGCTCTGTATATCGCTCATCTTGTTGAGGTCGTACACTTCGGAAGCTCCCAGTTCATCATGACCGTCAATGCCATCCGAAAGGCTCCACCGCCAATGCTGTAAACCGTCCACTCGTCTATAATATCACCATTCACGTCCCTGCCAACAAACTTCATTCCGTTGGGGTGAAAGGGCAAGAACACCTGTGGCTTCCAGATAATGCTGACAGTGTGATGTGGATGAAGCACCTCCTCTATGGCGACATCCGTCATGTGTCCCTTGCCTGTGGCTGCCAGACTGCCATACAGAGTCACCTCATACGAAGATGCGTTGCTACAGCGTTCCAAAAAGAGTTGGGCAGCACGCTGGGTCCCATCGTATGACTGCTCGACGGCCCCTTGCCTATTCTATAAAGCTCGCGTAATGATTTCATATTCTATACTAACTTTCTGCTTGTTTAAAACAACTATTTTCTGTTCTCGTTCTATCAAGTTGCAAAATTACAAATTTTAATAGAAATATCGGCAAGTTTGAACAGAAAAATCAGCAAAGGCAAATAGAAATAACTTCTGCTCTCTTCTAATCTTCAAATCAATCCACGACAAGCAAACTGTTTAAGAACGTCAAAGAGAAAACCCCAATAATTCAGCCTTTTCCTTCTTCACCTCCTCGAAGTCATTCGCCACTTCGATATAGTCGTGCCATCGCCACGAATCACGCCTTTCTCTGCCATGTCATCCAACAGGGTGATGTGGAGTTCCAGAAGCCTTTCATGTTGTAGGAATCACCATCTTGTGATGGTAGCTGATGGTGTGGGCGGCGGCGATGGTGAAGATTTCGTCCAGGGTGCCGATGCCGCCAGGAAGGGCTACGAAGATGTCGCTCAGGGTAAGGCAATGGCAGAGAAGCTGCTGGCGAAACAAAACCAGAATCTATTCATTATGAATGAAAGATTTTAGAAAAAGTATTCGTTCTAAATGAAAGGTTTTTGATAAAAGTATTCATTCAGAATGAAAGATTTTTTGGTTTTCTCTTGCTGCTTTCAGATATTTTTCTTATTTTTGCCCACGAATCATAAAATAGTGGAGCAATTCATAAAATAGTGGAGCAATGAAAGAACTGTTGAAACGAATTATATTTGAGCAGCAGGAAAACTGCAAGCATCTTATGCAGGATGCTATCCCTCGACACATAGAAGAGGAATGGCTTACCACCACGGAAATCCTTATCATAACTGGTGTAAGACGATGTGGAAAGTCGGTGTTGCTGCAGCAACTGCGTGATAAGCTGGAGGAGAAAGATTTCTTCTTCAATTTTGACGATGAGCGTCTCGTAAACTTTAAGCTTGAAGATTTTGCAACCTTGCAGGAATGCTTCTTTGAGCTTTTCGGCGAGCAGCACACCTATTACTTTGATGAGATTCAAAACATCACGGGTTGGGAAACCTTTGTGAGGCGTCTTTACAATGAAGGCAATAAGGTGGTGGTGACTGGCTCCAATGCCCGGATGCTGAGCAAGGAGATGGGCACTCATCTCACAGGGCGTTATATCTCTGTAGAGGTTTATCCTTTCTCTTTTGCCGAATATCTGCAGCTGGAGCATATTGAGCCTTCGCAGAAAGATTTCTATCTGATGGCGAGCCGTTCCAAACTGTTGGGGCATTTCCATGATTTCTTGGAGAGGGGTGGTTTTCCGAAATATCTTCAGACGGGTTCCGTCAGTTACCTATCCTCACTTTATGAGAGCATTATTTTCCGGGATGTGATGGCTCGCAATGGTCTTACGAACGACAAGGAAATTAAAGAGCTTGCGTTTTATCTTGCCAGTAATGCTACCAGGCGTGTTACCTATAACTCGCTGGGAAAGATAGTGGGCATTCGCCATCCCGAAACTATCAAGAACTATCTGGAATATATTCAGCAAACCTATATGATATTCCAGCTGCTGAAGTATGCTCCATCGGTAAAGACTCAGATGTTGAGTCCGAAGAAGGTGTATTTTATAGATAATGCCATCATCAGCAGGATGGGGTTCAATGTCACGGATAACCAGGGTGTAAAGCTGGAGAATGCCGTTTTCATCGAGTTGCTGCGAAGGGGTTATGACTTGTTCTATCATGCCGACAAGAAAGAGTGCGACTTTGTGGTGAGAGAAGGTGTAAGGATTACCCAGGCTTACCAGGTTACGGTGAAGATGGATGATGAGAAGACTCGCAAGCGTGAGATAGAGGGCCTGCAAGAGGCGATGGAAATCTATGATTTGTCAGAGGGTTACATCATTACGCTGAATGAGAAAGAGGAGCTTACCGTGGATGGGAAGACGGTGCATATAATTCCTGCTTGGGAATGGATGCTGAAGTAATGGCTGGATTAAGAAGGTCGACTTTGCCAAAAAGAAAGGGCGGAAAGACAACTGGGGTTAACAGAGTTAACAGTTGTTTTCCGCTCTTTCTTTGTTTTCGAACATCTGTTCCCTTTCTTGTGTGCCCCCACATCTATCTTTTTTGTTTTTCTCTCTAAAAAAGTTCCTGGAAAAGGAGTGGCATTTCAAATATTTTTTAACTGTTACCTAACATTAGTTTTAATGGTATGTGTCAGAGTACACATATTAATTAAGCATTAAAAACATTCTTTGCTATTTTGCTACGGCAAATAAAATGTTTTAGATATTGATGTAGTTTTCTGCATCTCATCGATTAGGCAACTATGGCAGTACTTGCCTTCTTAAAGATTTCTACTATTGGGTACCAGCAATCGTGCCCTTTTTTATGTTTCTGAAGAGTTAAATCGATGAAAAAGTTTGGCTTTATCGAGTAAAAAGTGTACTTTTGCTGCAAAAATATGTGTCTTGACACAAAAATTTTCTGTGAAATAATGTATTTTGAGCGCAAGGAATATATAGATAAGCTCATCTCTGCCGAAGGCAATGGGATGATAAAGATTATCACTGGCATCCGCCGATGTGGTAAATCTTTTCTTCTTTTCAACATCTTTTGCAAGCATTTGCTTGAAAGAGGTGTTGCGGAAGATCATATCATACAAGTAAATCTTGAAGACCGCAGAAACAAGAAACTCCGTGACCCTGATGCACTCTTAGAGTATATAGATGCTCAGATGGTTGACAAGGAGAAGTATTACATTCTTCTTGATGAGGTTCAGATGGTGAAGGAGTTTGAGGATGTGCTCAATTCTTATCTCCATTTAGAGAATGCTGAGGTGTACGTAACAGGTTCCAATGCCCGGTTCTTGTCAAAGGATGTAATCACAGAATTCAGAGGGCGAGGATGGGAAATCCGAATTCACCCATTGAACTTTTCTGAATACTACGAGGTTGTGGGAGGAGAGGAGCGTCAAGCCCTGGAAACCTATTATCTTTATGGTGGATTGCCTGCTGTGGTGCAGATGGAAAGCCCTGAAGCCAAGCAAAACTATCTTCGAGAGATTTATGAGACTGTTTATCTGAGAGATGTATTGGACCGAAATCGCTTAAAGAATCCAGAGGGAATGAAAGAGCTGGTACGTTTCCTTGCATCTACGATAGGTTCTTGTACCAATGTCTTGAAAATCTCCAATACGTTTAAGTCGGCTGGTGGAGTAGAGATAAGTGGTAATACAATCAGCAAGTATTTGGAATACCTGCAGGATTCCTTCATCATCAGCGATGCTTTGCGCTATGATGTGAAGGGACGCAAATATATTGGTACTGGTACCAAGTATTACTTCGAGGACATCGGTATCAGAAATGCCGTGGTAGATTTCCGGCAGATAGAATTCACTCATATCATGGAAAACGTGGTTTATAACGAGTTTCGGAAGCAGGGTTATACTGTGGATGTCGGCGTAGTGGAGAGTTTCAAACGAGATGCGAATGGTAAGTTGCAGCGTAGGAATCTTGAGATTGATTTCGTGGTGAACCGTCATGATGAACGCCTCTATATCCAGTCGCTTACGCCTTGCCAGATAAGGAGAAGGTAGAACAGGAGCAGGCTTCTCTATTGAATATAAACGATGGCTTCCGCAAACTGATTATCATTGGGGATAGGTATCGTTCGGGGTATAATGAAGAGGGCATTCTGATGATGAGCCTCTCCGATTTCCTCTTGGGAAAAGAATAGATTGTTTTGAAGAAAATATCAAGAGCGGAAGAACTACTGTTAATCCAAGTTGTTGTTCTTCCACTCTTTGCTTTTGTTTCTGAGTACTTCGCTTACAGGCTTCCATTCCTTCCTACATATTTAAAATGTGCATTTTTTGCCGAAAAATCATATTAATGGGAGTTTTCAACCATTGCCGTAAATGTTCTATTTAGCCTATAAAAGTTCTATTCAAAGCCTTGTCTTTGTTCTGTTTTGCGGACTAAAAATCGTTAAACCACAGATAAATCTATGTTCTAAACTTTAGAACATAAGTTCGATACTTTAGGACACAAGTTCTAAACTTTGGAACATAAGTTCGATACTTTAGAACATAGATTTATAGGCTAAAGAAAACAATTACTTCCCTTTCTGTATAAGTGCTACTTAAAGAGCACTGTTGTGCCATAAGCAGGCATTTTTGCTGCATCAGCATTTATAAGAACAGCATAAATACTTATAAAATCAGCATTTATAAAAAGCAATATGTCGAAAACAAGAGTCTTATTACTTTACGTCTCCAGAATCAACGTTTTCCCTAAAAAGTGAAAAGGCCATCCTCACGGACAGCCTAATACATTTATACAAAAACATTATGAATTCTTTATTATTAGCGAACAAGATTCTACTTTATCAAAATCAATATATCTATCTAAAAGCTTCAAACAGTTAATTCGTAAGACCGGCCGCTGCCTGAGCCTTGCGACACTTGCGCTCACAATAGCGTTCGCACTGTGCACAAATGTCATAGCCTAACATGGCACCCAAGATAAAGTCTTCTTCGGGTGTCAGTTGGCTGAGAGGTTTGTTAACCATCAGACGGATAGCATCCAGACACTCAGGCTTGCCAAAGAACAAGTTCAGTCGACCATTGCCCACAGGCTGAACGATATAACTGATGTTCTGACTTTGCAATCGGGTTATGGCAAAAGACTCAAATCGCTCGTTGAAAGTGAAAAGCACCATACGGCGCACACCTTTTTTATATTCATATATATGATTCATCAGAACCTTCATGTCCGTTGGCATCACTTCTTTCTGTTGCATAATATCCGTCTGTTAGTTAAAAAAATGACTGTGTTACAGGAGCATTCTCCTATTCCGCATTACATTAAAGCGAAGGCTTAATGGCCTCAAGCCATGCATCAATGCGCTCCTCGGTCTTATCGTCCTCGTTGACATCGTCAAGAGCAAGACCTACGAATTTTCCATCTACAACTGCATCGCTGTCATCGAAAGTATAACCTCTGTCGATACTCCTTCGAGAACATTGGCACCACCCTCTTTGGCAGCATCATAAAGTTCCTTCATTCCGCCACAGAAGGTATCAGGATAAGACTCAGCATCGCCACAACCGAAAAGAGCGACCGTCTTGCCGGAAAGACCTGCTGACTTCAACAGGTTGATGCCATCATACCAGTCGTCCTGCAACTCGCCTGCTCCCCAGGTGGAAGTTCCCAAAATAAGGTTGTCATGATCTGAGATGGCGGCCTCGTCGATGCTGGATACATCTACTGCACTGGCGCCCAACTTACCGGCTATTGTCTCTGCTATGCTCTGGCAGGTCCCTGTGGAAGAGCCATAAATTACAATTGTTGATTTCATACGCTATAATTACTTTAGTTACATTGTTTCTTGTTTACGGCTGCAAAGATACGGCGATTTTTCCAATGCCGCAATACCTAAAAATAATGGTTTGGCATGAATACCTACATATTATGACTCGACTTTGGCTGGTTCTATCAACAACAAAAAAACTGCGGACAGATTGCTCTGCCCGCAGTTCTCCTCATATAATCTCTCTCTTACTTTACATAAAAGTCTTACTTGATGCCACGATTTACGAGAGTGACGTTCAGCAACATCAGATACTTGCGATACTGAGTGTTTGAAAGGATGACGTGCATGTACTTCAAGTCCTTGTTGATGGCCTTGTCGATCATAGCCTTGCGGTCGTCACCTGCTGCTACGGCAGCATTCATCATATCTGCAGTGAAGTTCTTGTGTACATCAGCTACAGCCTCAACCTGGTCAATGTTCAAACCGAGAGCATCAGACAAGCTGTTCATGTTTACATTCATGTTGAAAGCAGCTGTTGCTGTTGTTGCACTTGCATTCTCATCTGCTGCAAAAGTAGTTGTCATACTGAACAATGCTACTGCCAAAATCATCAATTTCTTCATAATCTTTTTACCTTTCTTTTCTTTAATTCTACATTATCCTTACTAATCTATTTGTGTATGTCTTTCTGAAAGACACTGCAAAGATACACACAACATGCTGTGCACGCAAACATTTCAGCTAAAAAGAAAGACTTTTAGTCGTATTTTTGACATAAATCAACATGAATATCCCTTCCGGCTTACTTTTCGTAAGATTTCACACAAAATAACTAACATAAACAAAGTTCTCTGAACCTTTTAGCTTCAACATTGTTAATCACCTGGCTACAGCCATTGCTTCGGCTATATTAGAGAATACAAAGCAGCAATAATGCGACATTTTGAGCGATTCATTCGTTAGTCTCAGCAAGATTTTGTATCTTTGCAAACTAAAAAAATACATATAAAGCCAAACAGAATCAATGGAAGAACAGAATCATATAGACAAAGCGCTTGCCTTCATGGAAAGCCTTGAAAGATTGCACAACCAGCTAAAAACTGCCGAAGAGCAACAGAAATTGCTACTGGCTCATCTGCTCGACCTGAAGAAAGAGGGCAAGACTGACTCGGAAGAGTATGCCCAGACATCACAGCAGAGCAAGAACCTGCAAGACATCATCGACAAGTGGCGCCCCATCTATTTGGAACGCATGGAGATGGTGAAAGATGTACAGAACAAAAAGAGAGACAAGAAATAACAGATAATAATAACAACAATAATAACATCATCACAATAATCGTCAAATTAAAAATATACCCTGCATAGCTGCCGGACATTGAAACTGCCCTGCCATAAAAATCATATGCTAACGGGTATGCAATGCCTGCAAGAATCAGGCATATACCATCA
>ENA-OQER01001528-OQER01001528.1-human-gut-metagenome-genome-assembly--contig:-NODE-1528-length-10881-cov-2.133532_pt1 | contig 10881 bp, 18 predicted proteins | sample MGYA00242797_ERZ504639 | MGnify/ENA primary metagenome ERZ504639 (study PRJEB26092, sample SAMD00036306) | human gut metagenome | host: Homo sapiens | study: EMG produced TPA metagenomics assembly of...
TGTGAGGATACGGCTTATCAGAAAGATAACGGAACGAAAAAAATTCGGTGCATGGTCTGCAGTCAGAAAAGTAAAAAACAGATAAAGCCGCCACCTCAGTATTTGAAGACGAGGGAATGGAGATGGAGAAAAACGAAAAAACCAAGTATAAATTAGCAGAAGCCATGAAGGAATGTATGAAGACTTCCAAAGTGGATGCGATCACAGTAAAGCAGCTGGCAGAAAAATGTGGTCTGACCAGACAGACCTTTTATCGCAATTTTCTGGATAAATTTGACCTTATCAACTGGTATTTTGGAAAAATCCTGGAGCAGTCGTTTGAGCATATGGGAAGAGGAACAAGCGTTTACGATGCACTTGTGCGGAAATTTACCTACATTGAGCAGGAGAAACAGTTTTTTGCTGCAGCGTTCCGCTATGATGAACAGAATTCTCTGAGGGAACATGATTTTGAACTGATTCTGGCATTTTATGAAAATCTGATCCAGGAAAAAACCGGATGTAAAATGAAAGAAGAGATGCATGATCTGCTGGAAATGTATTGCAGAAGTTCTGTCTATATGACCGTAAAATGGGTGCTTGGGAAAAAGATGGCCGCACCAGAAGGACTGGCAGAACTGATGGTAGAAGCGATGCCGGTAAAACTAAAAGAACTGTTTGAGAAACTGGATATGGTCAGGTAAACAATAGATTGTCCCGGATTCTGACAGGCAGATATCTGCCTGTGATTTCGTTGCAAAGTATTTTTGATAAATGTTACATTTAGTCTGTTTTGTCACTTTTCTTTTTGTGCAAAAGTGTTAAGATAATAACAAAGTGAAACGGAATGATGATGCACAGCTATATAGATACAGCAAAATCATTGCCGGAAACGTTAAAATTTTACAGAAGGGATGTAATAACTATGGCAAACAGAATCAACTTAAACGGAACCTCTTTTCATGGTGCAGGTGCGATCACAGAGATCGTAAACGAAGCACAGGCACACGGTTTTCAGAAAGCATTTGTATGCTCTGATCCGGATCTGGTTAAATTCAACGTTACTTCAAAAGTGACAGATCTGCTGGAAAAAGCCGGACTTGCATACCAGCTCTATTCTGATATCAAGCCGAACCCGACCATCGACAATGTAAAACATGGTGTTCAGGCATTTAAAGATTCCAAAGCAGATTATATCATCGCCATCGGCGGCGGTTCTTCCATGGATACTGCAAAAGCAATCGGTATCATCATTGCCAATCCGGAATTTGAAGATGTCAGAAGTCTGGAAGGAACTGCACCGACCAAAACCCATGTGTACCGATCATTGCGGTACCAACCACAGCCGGAACAGCAGCAGAAGTTACGATCAACTATGTTATCACCGATGTAGAGCGTAAACGTAAGTTTGTCTGCGTAGACCCGCACGATATGCCGATCATCGCAGTGATCGATCCGGAAATGATGTCCTCCATGCCGAAAGGACTGACTGCTTCGACCGGTATGGATGCCCTGACACATGCAATTGAAGGATATACAACAAAAGCTGCATGGGAAATGACCGATATGTTCCATCTGGAAGCGATCAAACTGATCTCCGCTTCTTTAAGAGATGCAGTAGAAAACAAAAAGGAAGGCCGCGAAGGCATGGCACTTGGCCAGTACATCGCCCGGCATGGGATTTTCAAATGTAGGACTTGGAATCGCACACTCCATGGCACATACCTTAGGTGCTGTTTATGATACACCGCACGGTGTTGCATGTGCAATGATGCTGCCGATCGTTATGGAATACAATCAGGACTGCACAGGCGAGAAATACCGTGAGATCGCACGTGCGATGGGAGTCAAAGGTGTTGATGATATGTCCGTAGAAGAATACAGAAAAGCAGCAATCGATGCCGTAAGAAAACTTTCTGTTGATGTCGGAATCCCGACAAAACTGGAAGCAATCAAAGAAGAAGACCTTGATTTTCTGGCGGAATCCGCCCATGCAGATGCGTGTACACCGGGCAATCCAAAAGATGCAAGCGTAGAAGACCTGAAAGATCTGTTCCGCAAAATTATGTAAAAACAGATATTGCTGCAAAGTAGGTAAATGTCAGCAAAGCTGACCAGAATTGCCTGCCAAATCTTGCGTACGTTCGACTTGAAATAAGATATACATACCTTAAAGATCACATGCTGAAATGTATAAAAGCATTTTGGTATGTGATCTTTTTGATGCATACAGAAGTATACCATTGCCTGTTTTACATAAACTTGATAAGAAAAATTTTGAAGAACAGTGGCTTTGTGCTTACGAGACTTTACACAGATTTTACATTACACTGTCGTGGACTTTACATTGCATCGTTATACTGTAGATGCTTTGGTGATGCAGGGGGTGCGGGGCGAAAGTTCCAGGCCCCTGAAAAATGTGCTGCATCCCGAATAAAGAACGAATCTAAATGAAAAACGTATGTAAAGCGAAGAAGGAGAAATGATGAACAGTACATTAGAGGTAATATTTGGATTGCTCGGTGGCTTGGCAGTGTTCATTTTCGGAATGAATATGATGAGCGACTGTCTTCAGAAGGCAGCAGGTGAAAAAATGAAACGGATTCTTGCATTACTTACCAAAAACCCGATTCTTGGTGTTCTGGCAGGAGCACTGACAACCGCCGTTCTGCAAAGCAGCAGTGCGACAACCGTTATGGCGATTGGTTTTGTAAGTGCAGGATTGATGAATCTGCCGCAGGCAATCTCCATCATCCTCGGAGCCAACATCGGAACGACGATGACGGCACAGATCATTGCCTTTAAGTTAAGTGATTATATTTATGCAATTATTTTTATCGGATTTATCATTAGTTTTGTAGTAAAATCCGAACGTGCAAAAAACATCGGACAAACCATTTTTGCATTTGGCCTTCTGTTCCTTGGAATCGAGACGATGGGAAGCGTCATGAAACCGTTGGCATCCAGCCCGATATTTACAGATATGATCGAACAGGTTTCTCATATTCCGGTTCTTGGTGTAGCCGTAGGAACTGATGACACTTGTCGTACAGAGTAGCAGTGCCACGATCGCAGTATTACAGAACTTTGCAGAACAGCCTGGACCGGACGGCGTCAGCAGTATTCTAGGTCTTGTCGGAGCAATCCCGATTCTGCTTGGTGATAACATCGGAACCACGATTACAGCTCTGCTTGCAAGTATCGGACAGACCAAAGATGCAAAACGAACCGCACTTGCACACTGCATTTTCAACATTTCCGGATGTTTTCTGTTTATCTGGTTTGTAAAACCATACGCAGCCCTGATCCAGTACATCTCTCCGAAAGGACCGGAGATTGCAGTTATTTCCAGACAGATTGCAAATGCACATACCTGTTTAATATTACCATGACGGTCATCTGGGTACCGCTGATCTGGCTGATGGTCAAGATCGTTATGAAAATCATTCCGGACGGACAGAAAAAGTCTACAGCAACGCAGAACCGCAGTTTCTGGATTCCAAACTGGTTTCACAGCCGACCGCAGCACTTCAGCTGGTCGTAAAAGAAGTGGCAAGATGTATCGAGCTGGTTAGCGATAACTTAAAAGAATTGATTGCAGTATCCACAGAAAGTGACAGCGAGAAAATAAAAGCCGTGATCCAGAACTCCGAAGATACCAGAAAACTTTACGAACGAATCACCGAATACCTCTCCGAATTGTTTGCATCCGGCGGACTGACCGAGGAGCAGGCAAACCAGACAGCAGGTATCATGTATATTTTAAGTGATGTGGATCGTATGAGTGCCCTTTGCAGAGAAGTCTGTCTATCCCTGAAAGATAAAGAGGAGAAAAAATATAAATATTCCAAAGATGCCATGCGTGATATGCGGCACAGCCTGCAGCTGATCCAGGAAATGTTTACGAAAGCCGTTCAGATGATGGCGACCGGAAATACGGAGGATGCAAAAGATATTCTGCAACAGAAAGAAAAGATCCTCGATCTTGGTATCAAGATGCGAAAATCCCATGTAGAACGTGTCGGTGAAGGAAAATGCAAAGCAAAACTTACCGAGCCATACAACCGCATTATCCACCATATTGACCGAATGGGCAACTGCTGTATCAATATCGTAGATGCCGTGCAGGGCAAAGCAGGTCAGACCTATCTGGAGACCGTAGCATAAAGGAAAGAAAAACAGGAGAAAAAAAGTTAAGAGAAATAAAAAAATATTTTGTGAATAAAAAATAATAAAAAGAACTATACTTGAAAAAACTCCCGGTGCTGGCACACCGGGGGTTTTTATGCCTTTTGGAGACAATAAGTGTCAAATAATAATTTCTTAACATTCATGTAAAGCATGTTATACTTGAAAAAAGGAGGAATGGTCACATGGGGACAACATTTGAAAATGAAATACTGGAAATTTTTGGAACAACAGATCTGGAACAGCTGAAGAAAATTTCAAGAGATGTGGCATCTTATAATCAAAAAAGCAGAGAAATATTTCCGGAAGAAAGAATTCTTTACAGAGATACAAGCAGCAGAAATGGTGGCATTATACAGTCAGGGAGAGAGTATCTCAGATCTTGCAAGAAAATATCAGGTTTCACGTCAGACAATCTATAATCAGCTAAAACGTGCCCATCGATTCAGTGAAGATCCAGATGTCAAAATGAGAATGAACTTTATGAATCATAATGATTTATGTACTACCATTGATATTGATTTTAGACATGAGAAGATCACAATCCATAATTATACAGAACAGATTTTGTTAAGAGCTTTTGGAGTTATAGAAAATCCGGATTGGAAAGATTTTGAATATTTTCTGGAAGATCGTTGTTTTTCCAAGGACTCGTGACCATGCAAAAGAAATTTTAAGAGAAATGAATCTTCCATTTTATGATCCACTGCTGATTGTAGAGAAAACACAGGGGCGTATGGAAGGAGATCACCAGTGGATTATGATTCTGAAAAAGGAGGAATGAAATGAAAAGACTGAATCTCGATAACCATTCTCCATTTCATAAAACAGGTCATACTTCGAAAGGAGATCAGCGAAAATGGAAAGTTGGAGACAGATGGTATAAGGCAGATTATATGGGATATGAAAGTCTGGCAGAAGTTCTGGACAAGGAGGAAATGATTATGCCGGCATCATTTATAGAAAAAGCAGAGATGGAATTAGTTGGAACATTTGTCAAAAACGTTGGTTTAGAGGCTGGGAAAAGGGTGATCTATGGAAAACCTCAAAAACCGAAAGAAAACCATCTGACTGAGATTAAAGAAGTGAAAGAGTCTGTAGAGATCGTGAATTGTTCCTATGGCTGGCTTCTTTTTCTTGCCGGTACTTGCCGGTGAGACTACATTTGCACTGGCAGGGACTGGTGAAGCAGCTATGGTATATACGGTGAATAGTACGGTCTTGCTTGGCGGACTGATCAAGAGATTTTTGGGAAGCTGAAAGCGGATTATAATGTAGTTTTTCTCCTCTGCAACCGTAAGTTGCCGTTTCGCAACCGCTTTATGCTGGTTATTTTTCCTCACGGCTGGTATGATAAAGAAAAACGAAAGCGAGGGATGGATATGACGATGGCAGAACGTTTGCAGAGACTTCGAAAAGAGCATCATTTTTCTCAGGAGCAGCTGGCGGAGAGACTTCAGGTTTCCAGGCAGGCGGTATCAAAGTGGGAAAATGGACAGACTGCTCCGGATCTGGATAATATCATTGCGATGAGTAATCTGTATGAGGTGACAACGGACTATATTTTAATAGGGAGAGAAAGATATCCAAAAGAGAACGGAAAAAAGACAGGAAGCGAAAGAGCGGAATGTTATGCCTTGGAGGCGGTATCATTCTGACCCTTTTACTTCCTTTGTTTGCAAAAATGTATCAGGAATGGATTTTCATGGCAGAAGGAAGTGCCTATACCAATTTCCTGTATTATTTGACAGAATTCCGATGCTTGGTGTCACCGTTCTTGCAGTTGCGGGGATTGTTCTCGGTATCTTGGCTTTGCGGTCAAATTCAAGTCGAACGCACGTGAGATTTGGTGCGTGATTCTGGTCAGCGAAAGCTGACATATTCTTCTTGGAATCACTGCACATCCTTGCGGACAAGCGCTTTTTGTAAGTCCGGTCAATGCCGATCGCTCCAAGCGGTGCGGTGATCAGGATCGCCAGCACTGCGACAGAGAGCACGATCTGTCCGCAGGCAAGTCCCATGGAAAGTGGAACGGAGCCGATCGCAGCCTGAACGGTTGCTTTTGGAAGATAGGCGATCACGCAGAAAAGACGTTCTTTAAAATTCAGTGAAGTTTTTGTCATGCACAGGCAGACACCGACGGCACGGAAAACAAGAGCCAGCAGGATCATGGCGACTGCGGCGATTCCGGCCTGCATCGTATAGCGGATGTCTACAGCGGCACCGACCAGTACAAAGAGCAGGATCTCGGCAGCAATCCAGAGCTTGCCAAACTTCAGTGACAGACGATTGGTGACATCGATGGGACTTTTCAGCCTTACCACGCATGCCATACTGACAACGGCAAGAAGTCCGGAAATGGCAACGATTCCTTTGAGGCGGTTCTCCAGTGCCATGCAGAGAAAAGCAAGGCTGAGCAGGATCAGGACTTTCAGACTGCTGCGGATGCTATGCCCCTGTCTGTGGCAGGTTTCAAAAAACAGAGCGAGCAGATAGCCAATGATGGCACCGATCACAATGCCAAGCAGGATGGATACCGGAATGTTTACGAAATTCATGATGTTTGCAGAACCGCCCTGAGCCATGCTCGAAAATGTAGAAAACAGTACAATGACAAAAATATCATCACAGGATGCCCCGGCCATAATGAGCTGGGGTATACTTTTTTCGGTGCCATAATTCGTTTCCATGAGCTGGACCATACGCGGGATGACGACGGCAGGGGAAACGGCAGCGAGCACAGATCCATGACTGCTGCCTCGATTTTGGAAATGCCGAGCAAAGTCGGTGCCAGCAGAACATATCCGATGATCTCGAATGTGGCGGGAACAAAGGACATCAGAATCGCAGGACGACCGACCTTTTTCAGGTCAGAAAGATTCAGAGAAAGCCCGGCCTTGATCAGGATAATGATCAGTGCATCTGCCGCAGATCGGATGATATGGATAATACGGAATCATCCAGCAGGTTCAGCACATACGGACCAAGCAAAATGCCGGCAAGCAGCATACCGATGATACGGGGCAGCTTCAGCTTCTCAAAAAGAGATGCCAGGAGCAGGCCGGTCAGAAAAATGAGTGCAAGTGATGTTAACATAAAGACCTCCTTTATTATAATGAAACTATGAGAAACACGCTTTGCGAGTTTCTCAAGTTATCGCGGCAGTCGCCAAGGTCTCGTGCAAGCACGGACTTTGGCTCGTTGCTCGCATAAAAAAAGCTGGTGATCCTGCGAAATCGCAGAAGTCATCAGCTTATATACAAGCGGTTTGGTTAAAAACCAGGGAGAACCTCATTCCCGGCAGTCATTATATAATGGAAGAATTTGTTTGTAAAGGAGAAAGTGAATAAGCTGCTCAGAGGAAAATGTGGATAACTACAAAATATTACAAATATTTCAAAAATGTTAAAATGACATAATCCACAATTGAGTAAACGAAAATGAAACATCTATTGTTCAAAAGTTGAAAAATGCCGAAAATTTACTTGGGTAAAATGACAAAAATCAAGAAAACAGGTTATACATATTGCAACAAATAGTGTTTGAAATGTGATAAAATTATGGAAACATCTCATAAAATTGTATGTGACCGGAAAAAATATGTTGTAAAATGTAACGAATCTGTAACATTTGCCTTGACATGTAACAAATTCTTCACTTATAATGCAGGTACATCAACTGCGGAAGGAGGAATGGCATTATGTGGCTGCTGGGAGTGATCTTAGATAATATCTGTGGTTTTTTTAAGGTATGTTTTTCACGTACACTCAGCAAACAGATTTATCGCAACTGTGCAGTTCTTATGACAGGTACAGTTGTGGTGGCTGTATTGGTTTTTACAGCGGGCAGTTTTACCGGAGGAGGAAAGAATCAGGTATATGCTGTAAAAGCCTCCCGAAATGCAGAAGAAGCAGGTGAGGGTGAGGATGTGAAGGAAGAGGAGCTTCAGGCAGGTCTGATGGGAATTGTTGCCAGCGTAAACAAGCTGGAAGCGTACTCGCAGGCAGCGGATGGCGTTGATCTTGAGACGCGAATCAGGAGATCCTTGCCGGAACATCACGAATCAGAAAAATGCCCTCTACCAGAAGTACGTGGAGGAGTGTGCAAAAAACATCGGAAGCATCGGCTATTATGCACAGCAGAAAGTGCTGGAAAATCAGATGGATGGGAATGATTATTACACACTTCTTCAGATCGTAGAAGCGGAGGCGACAGGGGGAGACATCAAAAGTAAGATCCTGATCGCCAATGTCGTGCTCAATCGTGTAAAGGATTCCAGATTTCCAGATACGATCTACGATGTTGTCTGGCAGACGGCGGGCGGTTCGCCGCAGTTTTCCCCTACCGACGACGGCAGGATCTATACGGTCTCGATCACGGATGATACGATCGAGGCGGTAGACCGGGCATTGGCCGGGGAAGATTATTCGCAGGGGGCACTGTTCTTTGCAGCACGTGCCAGTGCGGAAGCCCAGAATATGGTCTGGTTTGACCAGAATCTAGTGCAGATGTTTGAATATGGCGGACACGAATTTTTCTGTTTTGCGGATGAATGATCCGCTGCATGAGAAAAAACCGGGGGCATGGTAAGAAGTGTCTCCGGTTTTTCTCAACTTCGTTCCTTTGCTCTTGCACAGTGAAAAAAGGTATGTTATAATCTGGAATTAAGCGTGGAGAGACTATATCAGATGTAAGGTGACTCCCGTAAGTTTATCGCAAAATATGGCGTTTGAAGGAAAGGACGGCTGTTATGAATCTTTTATACAAAAGTACCAGAAGCAACGATGTCGAAGTAACTGCATCCCAGGCAATCCTGAAAGGACTGGCAGATGATGGCGGTCTGTTTGTACCGGAGAGTCTTCCGGCACTGGAAGCAGATATGGACACCCTTGCAGGATGAGCTACCAGGAGACTGCATATGAAGTTATGCGTCAGTTTCTTACCGATTTTACGGAAGAGGAACTGAAAGACTGCATCGCAAAAGCATACGATGAGAAATTCGATACAAAGGAGATCGCTCCGCTTGTAAAAAAAGATGAGGCTTATTATCTGGAACTGTTCCACGGAAAGACGATTGCTTTTAAGGATATGGCATTGTCCATTCTGCCGCATCTTCTGACCACATCCGCAAAGAAAAATCAGGTGAAGAATGAGATCGTGATCCTCACAGCAACATCCGGAGATACCGGAAAAGCAGCACTTGCGGGATTTGCAGATGTACCTGGAACAAAGATCATTGTATTCTATCCGAAAAACGGCGTAAGCCCGATCCAGGAAAAGCAGATGGTAACACAGAAAGGTGCCAATACTTTTGTAGTAGGGATCCATGGCAATTTTGATGATGCACAGACAGGCGTGAAAAAAATGTTTGGTGACAAAGAACTGGCAGCACAGATGGACAAGGCAGGATATCAGTTCTCTTCCGCAAACTCCATCAATATCGGAAGACTGGTTCCGCAGGTTGTTTACTATGTATATGCTTATGCAAAAATGTATGCAAACGGTGAAGTGGCAAAGGGAGAAAAGATCAATGTCGTAGTACCTACCGGAAACTTCGGAAATATTCTGGCAGCCTACTATGCAAAGAACATGGGTGTGCCGATCGACAAGCTGATCTGTGCTTCCAACGATAACAAGGTTCTCTATGATTTCTTCCGCACCGGAACGTATGACAGAAATCGTGAGTTTATTCTGACAACATCTCCGTCCATGGATATCCTGATCTCCAGCAACCTGGAGCGTCTGATCTACAAGATCGCAGGTGCAGATGCAGCAAAAGATGTAACTCTGATGCAGAATCTGGCAGCAGAAGGCAAATATGAGATTACAGATGAGATGAAAGCTCAGCTGAAAGATTTCTACGGCAACTATGCAAGCGAAAAAGAAACTGCCGAAGAAATCGCAGAAGTTTACAAAAAAACAGGTTATATTATGGACACACATACCGCTGTTGCTTCCAGAGTATACCGCAAGTATGTGGCAGAGACCGGTGATCAGACCAAGACCGTGATCGCATCCACAGCAAGTCCGTATAAATTTACCAGAAGTGTTATGGATGCCATTGATGCAGAAAAGTACAAAGGCATGGGTGATTTCGAACTGGTAGACGCACTGAGCGAACTGTCCGGTGTGAAAGTTCCGCAGGCGATCGAAGAGATCCGTACCGCACCGGTTCTTCACAAGAATGTGGTAGAGACAGAGGATATGCCAAAGATCGTAAAACAGTTCTTAAATATCTGAGATGCCGGATCTGAAGCTATAAAGCATGAAGTAATGGCAGGACATCTTTGAAACATAACATCATATTTTAAAACCAAAGCAGGAGAAGGAGCACCGTTTTTCCATGTTCCATCTCCTGTTTTTGCGTATCCTGGAAGCTGTGGTTTCTGAAGAATGCAATAAGAAATTAAATAAAGTTTAAGAAAGCGGGCGTTGCGGCGGCATATTATACTATGTATAATATATCAGATGGAAGTTACTTTATAACGGAGCAATTCACAGGTATCATGATACCAAGATGAACACAAAAACTATTAAGAAGGGATTTATGAATAGATGAAAGAAAAATTGATCACGTTTGCAGTGCCATGCTACAATTCGCAGGATTACATGCAGCGATGCCTGAGGTGCTGATGGCGGGAGGCGAGGAAGTGGAGATCATCGTGATCGATGATGGCTCCACGGATCGGACTGGTGAAATCGCAGATTGCTATG
>ENA-OQER01001529-OQER01001529.1-human-gut-metagenome-genome-assembly--contig:-NODE-1529-length-10879-cov-5.887649_pt1 | contig 10879 bp, 13 predicted proteins | sample MGYA00242797_ERZ504639 | MGnify/ENA primary metagenome ERZ504639 (study PRJEB26092, sample SAMD00036306) | human gut metagenome | host: Homo sapiens | study: EMG produced TPA metagenomics assembly of...
TTTAAGATTTTACACCCAGGAGGATTTTAATATGACAGAATTTAATAGTACACAATTAAGAAACTTAGCATTAGTAGGACATGGCAAATCTGGTAAAACATCAATAGCAGAAAACTGCCTTTTCAAAAGAAAAAGACGCTTTACTTTTTAAAATTAGAGCGCTTATAGTTTAAGCAACGAACGGAATCCTTCCGCACAACAGGATCGACCGTTTGGGGACGGTTTTGTTTTGGCGGGTTGGATATCGGTATGGCCGGTGCGCGCCCGCGCCGGATAACCTGCCAAAGCAAACCCGTCTCCAACCGGAAGCTCTAGAACACGAAAGCGAGGACTTTGATGGCACAGTATCAGCTGCCCAACGACTTCTTCTTTGGCGCTGCTATGTCCGGCCCGCAGACTGAGGGTCAGTGGAACCAGGGCGGCAAGCTCGAGAACCTGTGGGACACCTGGTCCATCCAGGATCTGGGTTCGTTCTACAACCGCGTTGGCTCTTACGCCGGCAATGACTTTATGGCCAAGTACCAGGAAGACCTTCGCATTTTGAAGGACTTGGGTCTGGATACCTATCGCACTTCCATCCAGTGGAGCCGTCTGCTCGATGCCGACGCAACCTCAACGAGGAAGGTGCCGCGTGGTATCACGAGTTGTTCCGCGCCTCTCGCGAAGCCGGCTTGGAGCCGTTTGTCAACTTGTACCACTTTGACATGCCCACCTACCTCTTTAACCGTGGCGGCTGGGAGAGCCGTGAGGTTGTCGAGGCTTACGCACATTACGCCGACGTCGCCTTCCACGAGTTTGGCCAGGAGATTAAGTACTGGTTCACCTTTAACGAGCCCATCGTCGAGCCCGAGCAGCGCTATCAGGAGGGCGTGTGGTTCCCGCAGCTCCACGACTTCAACCGCGCCCGCACCGTGCAGTATCACATCTCGCTGGCGCACGCGCTGGCCGTGGCCAACTATCGTCGCGCCTATGACGAGGGCGCTATTCGCGCCGATGCCAAGATCGGCATGATCAACTGCTTTACCCCGGTCTACACCAAGGAGAACCCCAGCGAGGCGGACCTCGAGGCCGTGCGCATGACCAGCGGCATCAACAACCGCTGGTGGCTCGACCTCATCACCAAGGGCGAGCTTCCTGCCGACGTGCTCGACAGCCTGGCCGAGGGCGGCGTTAAGCTCCCGTTCCGCGCCGGCGACCAAGAGATCCTCAAGCAGGGTGTTGTCGACTGGCTCGGCTGCAACTACTACCACCCCACGCGTGTTCAGGCGCCGGCGAGCAAGGTCGACCAGTACGGCCTGCCGCACTTTGCCGACGAGTACGTATGGCCCGACGCCGTTATGAACGAGAGCCGCGGCTGGGAGATCTACCCGCAGGGCCTCTACGACTTTGGCATGGACTGCGCTAAGAACTACCCCGATCTTGAGTGGTTCGTTTCCGAGAACGGCATCGGCATCATGGACGAATACAAGAACCGTGACGCCGAAGGAACCATCCAGGATGACTACCGCGTCGACTTTGTACGTCAGCACCTGGAGTGGGTTGCCAAGGCAATCGCCGAGGGCGCCAAGTGCCGGGGCTATCACTACTGGGCCGTCATCGATAACTGGTCTTGGGCCAATGCCTTTAAGAATCGTTACGGCTTTGTCGAGGTCGATCTCATGGACGGCTACAAGCGCCGCCTTAAGAAGTCGGCGGCCTGGCTCAAACAGGTCGCCACGACCCACGTGGTTGATTAGCGACCGGGCGAACGCCCAGACCGCGCGCCGCCGCGCGCAACACATGGCACATCTGGTGGCAGAGGGCGACAGACCACCGTGCGCATAGGAAAAGGCCGGATTTGAAAGTTAGGAGCAATCATGGCCAGTGACAACGGAAAGAGCTTCCTCGACAAGTTTGCCGAGGTCTCTGCGAAGGTGGGAAACCAGGTTCACCTGCGTTCCCTGCGTGACGCCTTCGCGACCATCACGCCGCTCTATATCCTTGCGGGTATCGCGGTTCTTATTAACAACGTCGTGTTCCCTCTGTTCCCGCTCGATGCGGCGGGCCTTGCCAACCTTCAGACGTGGGGCTCGGCAATTACGCTGGGCACCCTCAACGTCTCTGCCATTATCTTGGCCGGATTGATTGGCTACAGCCTCGCCAAGAACAAGCGTTTCGATAACCCGCTCGCTTGCGTGGTCGTCGCCATCTCTGCCTTCGTCATCATGATGCCGCAGCAGATCACCGCCTCGCTTGCCGCCACGAGCCCACTGCTCACCGACAAGATCACCTCCACCGAGGTCACGGCGCCCTTTCGACTGCCAACACCGGCACCAACGGTCTGTTCTCGGCTATTATCATCGCCCTGCTTTCCGTCTCGCTCTTCATCAAGATTTCTGGCGTCGAGAAGCTCAAGGTTAAGCTGGCGAGGGCGTGCCTCCCGCGGTCTCCAACTCCTTCAACGTCATGATCCCGATGCTGCTCAACCTCGCGATCTTCGCTCTTGCCGCAGCCCTGCTCGCCGTGTGCGCCGGCACCGATCTGTGCACCATCATCTCCACGTGCATCTCCAACCCGCTCAAGAACATCATGAACGCCGGTCCGTGGGCTGTTATCCTCATCTACACCCTTGCTAACCTGCTGTTCTGCGTCGGTATTCACCAGTCCACCATCTCTGGCGCTACCGTCGAGCCGATCCTGACCATGCTCATCGTCGACAACATGGCTACCTTTGCCGCCGGTGGCACCATTCAGCCCGATCACTACATGAACATGCAGATCGTTAACAGCTTCGCCCTCATCGGCGGCTCGGGCTGCACCCTCATGCTCCTGCTCGACACGCTCCTGTTCTCCAAGAACAAGGCTTCCGAGACCGTTTCCAAGATGGCTATCCTGCCTGGTCTGTTCAACATCAACGAGCCGGTTATCTACGGTTACCCCATCGTGTACAACCTGCCGCTCATGATCCCGTTTGTCCTCCTTCCCGATCTGTTCATCGGCGTCACCTATGGCCTTACCTGCGCAGGCATCATCAGCCCCTGCATCGCCCAGGTGCCCTGGACTATGCCTCCCGTCATCAATGCCCTGCTCGCTACGGGCTTTGACTGGCGCGCCGGCGTGTGGCAGGCTCTCGAGATTGTCATTGGCATGGCCGTCTACCTGCCCTTCATGAAGATTTCCGAGAAGCAATCGCCAAGCAGGAGCTCTCGCCGAGTAGAACGCCTAACGTTCGTCCCTTTCACCTTTGCGGGCGCCGGTATGCGGTGCCGGTGCCCGCATTTCTCTTCTGCGTAAGGGTGCAGAAAGAGGGCACAATAGCCGCAAGGAATAAAACCAGTTGTCGTCTGCGCGCCGCGCAGTTATAAGGAGGAAACCATGAAGAAAATCACGCTCTGCTGCAATGCCGGTATGTCCACGAGCCTGCTGGTCCAGAAGATGCAGGCCGAGGTTGCAAACCGTGGTCTGGATATCGAGGTCGAGGCTCGTCCCATGAACGAGGCCCACGATCACCTGGACGAGTGCGACATGTTGCTGCTTGGCCCGCAGATCGGCTACACCAAGGGCGATTTTGAGAAGGAGGCCGCCGGTCGTTTTCCGGTCGAGGTCATCAACATGGTCGACTACGGCCGCATGAACGCTGCCGGTATCATCGACCACTGCGTCAGCGTGATGGGCTAGGTGCTCCGCATGGAGGATATGAACGAACTGCAGATGACCTGCTTCGAGATCATCAGCTACGTCGGTACCGCCAAGAGCATGTACATCAATGCCGTGCAAAAGGCCAAGGAGGGCGATTTTGACGCCGCCGAGGAGCTTATCAAGCAGGGCGATGAGGCCTATAACGGTGGCCACGATGTTCACATGGGGCTTCTGAAGAAGGAGGCCAACGGCGAGCGTAACGGCGAGGCCCCGTTGATTCTGCTGCATGCCGAGGACCAGATGGCCGGCACCGAGACCATGCGCGTCATGCGACGGAGCTCATCGAAATCCACAAGCAGCTGCAGGCACTTCAGGCCTAGTCGGCGCTATCGCCACGACGGACCGTGCGGTCCAACAGACAACATAGTCCCTTTGACGGGCGCCGGGAGTCTCCGCCTCCCGGCGCCTCTATTTTTGAGGATGGTCTTGTGCGGCCTGTTGAGCAGCCAATTGCATTTCCCCAGATAAAACCTGCCAAAACAAACCTGTCTCTTTTTGGTAGGTTTTTGCCTTGGGAGCGGTACCATACAGGCAATGTTTAAACGAGAAAGGTGGGCTCTCATGGAACCTAAGCAGTACTACATCGGCATTGACGTCGGCGGCACTTCGGTTAAGGAGGGCCTGTTCGACGAGGACGGAAACCTGCTTGCCAAGGCCAGCGTGCCCACGCCTCCCATCGTTGACGCTGCGGGCTTTGCCGCGGTGACCGAGGCTATCGACCAGGTGGTCGCCAAGGCGCAGATTCCGCGTGCCTTTGTGGCAGGCATTGGCCTGGCCGTTCCGTGCCCCATCCCGGCGTCGGGCGATGCCAAGGTCAAGGCCAACATTGCCATTAACCTGCCCGAGCTGAGGATTGCCATTCAAAAGCACTGCCCCGACGCGGTCGTTAAGTACGAGAACGATGCCAACGCCGCTGCGTATGGGCGAGGCTGGCTCGGCTCTGCCAAGGGCGTACAGAACGTGGTGATGGTCACCATCGGTACCGGTGTGGGTGGCGGCGTTATCGTTAACGGCGACGTGGTATCGGGCGTTGTGGGCGCCGGCGGCGAGATCGGCCACATGTGCCTGAACCCCGACGAGGAGCGCACCTGCGGCTGTGGCGGCCATGCACCTAGAGCAGTATTCCAGTGCCACCGGCGTGGTGAGCAATTACCTGGCCGAGTGCAAGAAGGCGGGCGTCGACCCCATCGAGCTCACCGGCCCCTCCGATTCCAAGGACGTGTTCCAGGCCTGCCGCGAGGGCGACAAGCTCGCGCTGGCCGCGGCCGACACCATGGCCGACTATCTCGGTCGTGCTCTGGCACTTATCGCCAACGTGGTCGACCCCGAGATGTTCCTGATCGGCGGCGGCGCCTCCGCCTCGGCCGATGTCTATCTCGATAGGGTGCGCGAGCACTTTAAGCAGTACGCGCTTTCCGCCTCGCGCGAGACGCCCATCGAGGTCGCCTCGCTCGGCAACGACGCCGGTATCATCGGTGCCGCCTACGTAGCCCTGCGCGCCGCCGGCAAATAGCTGGTGCAAGGGGGTCAGGTTACTTTGCACCAACATGGTGCAAAGGTGACGGACTTGACCATCATGCTTGTCCCAAATTGTGCCGCGGCCCTTCCGTCTGCGAAGGCTTGGCATCCGCGTGCTACCATAGCTACGTCCAAGTACACATATCAAGTGGAGGATATCCATGGCAAACGTTCTTGTCTTTGGTCACCAGAACCCCGATAACGACGCCATCATGAGCGCCGTCGTCCTGTCCCAGCTGCTCAACCAGGTTGAGTATGCCGGCAACACCTACGAGGCCTGCGCCCTTGGTCAGCTTCCGGCCGAGTCCGCCAAGCTGCTCGCCGACGCCGGCATCGCCGAGCCCCGCGTGATCGAGTCCGTCGAGGCCGGTCAGCTCGTCGTCCTCACCGACCACAACGAGTCTGCCCAGTCCGTCGCTGGCCTTAAGGACGCCACGGTCTTTGGCGTTGTCGATCATCACCGCATCGGCGACTTCGAGACCGCCGGCCCGCTGCACTACATCTGCCTGCCCTGGGGCTCCAGCTGCACCATCGTCACCAAGCTCGCCGGCGTGCTCGGCGTTGAGCTTTCCGACGTCCAGGCTAAGCTGCTGCTCTCGGCCATGATGACCGACACGCTCATGCTCAAGAGCCCCACCACCACCGATGTCGACCGCGCCGTCGCCGCCAAGCTCGGCGAGCAGGTGGGCGTCGACCCGGTCAAGTTTGGCATGGAGTCTTCCTCACCCGTCCGTCTGGCTCTTTCACCGCAGCCGAGATGGTCGCAACGACATCAAGATGTTCGAGCCCGCCGGCAAGAAGCTGCTCATCGGCCAGTACGAGACTGTCGACAAGACCCGCGCACTCGGCATGATCGACGAGATTCGCGAGGCCATGCGCGCCTACGCCGCCGAGAAGGGTGCCGACGGCATTGTCCTGTGCATCACTGACATCATGGAGGAGGGCTCGCAGGTCCTGCTCGAGGGCGAGACCGAGGCTGCTCAGAAGGGCCTGGGCATTGCCGACGAGCACGACGGCGTCTGGATGCCGGGCGTCCTCTCCCGTAAGAAGCAGGTCGCTGCCCCATCATGGCCGCCTGCTAGGTTTAGTTGACTAAACGCCACGACCGGATCGCGGACGCCCCGCGCTCCGGTCGTTTTTTGTGCACGGCGCCGCGTCGTCTCTTGGACAGGCGTGCCCGTGCCGTTGAGCAAATAATGTTCAACCTGTGGTTCCGCTTTTCGGCCACGCCTGCGTGCTTGTCGTGCAGGGTAGGCTAGATGCAAGCGTAATACGTTAGAGCGCGGCGCCGCCACTTGGGCGGGCCGTGCTTTTTTAAGACGGGAGCTTTCCCGTGAAAGGAGCCGCCCATGGCAGCAACTGAGCAGCTGTTCAACGTTCGTGAGCGCAAGCGCTTTGAACGTCACGACATTTGGGAACGCATCACCGAGAACGGCACGATTTCCGCCGCCGTCATGGTCTTCGCCGCCATCGCCGCCGTCATTTGCGCCAATACCGATGCCTACGAGGCCATCCATCACTTTTTGGAGACCCCGCTGTATGTGGGTCTGGGCAACCTTACGGCCGGTCTCACCGTTGAGCTTTTCGTCAACGACTTCCTCATGGCGATTTTCTTTTTGTTGGTGGGCATTGAGCTTAAGTACGAGATGACGGTCGGCGAGCTCAAGAATCCGCGTCAGGCCATGCTTCCCATGCTGGCGGCCGTGGGCGGCGTCGTCGTTCCCGCCTGTATCTACCTGATCTTCAACCATGCCGGCGCCCGCAACGGTTGGGCCATCCCCATGGCAACCGATATTGCCTTTGCGCTGGGCGTGCTATCGCTTTTGGGCAATCGCGTTCCCAACGGCGTGCGCGTGTTCTTCTCGACGCTCGCCATCGCCGACGACCTCATCTCCATCGCCGCCATCGCCATCTTCTACGGTCAGAGCCCCAATCCGTTTTGGTTGGGCGCCGCCGCGCTTGTGACCTGCGCGCTCGTGTGGCTCAACAAGACGCAGCATTACCGCCTTGCCCCGTATTCGGTACTGGGTCTGCTGTTGTGGTTCTGTATGTTCAAGAGCGGCGTGCACGCCACGCTTGCTGGCGTTATCTTGGCCTTTACCATCCCGGCCAAGTGCGGCGTCAAGCTCGATAGCCTCACCGATTGGTTGGGCGAGTGCCTGCCGCTGCTCGATGACCGCTACGACGACGAGGCGCACATCTTGGGCCAGCATGACTTTACCGTCTCGACCACCAGGGTCGAGCGCGTCATGCACCGCGTGACCCCGCCGCTCATCCGCATGGAGCGTCTGATCTCCACACCGGTCAACTTTGTGATTCTGCCGATCTTTGCGTTCGTGAACGCACAGGTTCGCCTGGTAGGCGTGGATATGAGCACGTTGCTCACCGACCCGGTGACGCTCGGCGTGTACTTTGGCATGCTGCTGGGCAAGCCGATTGGTATTTTTGGCATGACATTTGCCCTGGTCAAGCTCAAGGCTTGCCAGTTGCCGCGCAACGTCAACTGGCACATGATTGCCGGTGTGGGCATTCTGGGCGGCATCGGCTTTACGATGTCGATCCTCATCAGCGGCCTCGCTTTCCCGACGGCCGAGTTTGAGGTTCTTGCCGCCAAGGCTGCCATTCTTGCCGGTTCGGTCACCGCGGCCGTGCTCGGCATGATCTACATGAGTGTGGTCTGCAAGCACTCCGCGCCCAAGAACGAGTAAAAGCTCGAAAAAAGACACCAGAACCGGTTTGGATGCGTTCGAAACTCGGATCCGAGCGCTACTGGCCCCCTGCCAGATACCCCCCGTGGTCAAAAAACGCCGTTTGTGAGTACTGTCACAACGGCGTATCATTTTAGGTGCGGAAAATAATGAACAAATTTATAAGAACTGTACGTTAATGAGTGACCATCGACTTCCAATTTGGCGCTAGCTGACGGTGATTAGGGAGTTTCAAGTCGAGTTTTGCCGATTTCGACCAAGAAACGCTGCTACTAAAAAGGTGACAGTACTCATATTTGCCCTTTTTTGGCCACAAGCCCTAAAACAAGCCTCGCCAGGGTCGGGAAACGGGCCAAATGCCGGCCTCGAGGCTTATTCCACGGTGCCGTAGACGCGCCCCAGCCGTGGGCGGCCAAGGCGGAGTTGAGCTGGTCGCAAAGCGATTGGCGGTCGTAGTAGCCGGGCGGTAGCAGGTTGACGATCTCCATGAGATCGGGCGCCAGGTCCAAGATTTCGGCCTGTACGATCAGTCCAGACGGTCGATGGCGTGGCGGTCGTAAAACAGTCCGTCGACCAGGCGCTGCAAGTCGCCGAATTCCTCGGCCTGGAACGATCCATACTCCATAGTGCCTCCTTGGGCGCCCCACGCCGGCATGCGCGGCGATTCGTAATTTATTGCGATGGACTTAATCTATCACGGCTTCATAACGTTGCGGCGGTGGCGGTCTATACTTAGACGAACTGCAACGTACCGCTTCGCGAAAGGTCGCACCCCATGCAGACGATCTACCAGAAGATGGAAACCACCGAACTCGATACCGCCATCGAGGCGCTCAAAGCCGAGGTCGCCGAGGTCAAGGCCAAGGGCCTGGCGCTCGACATGGCCCGCGGCAAGCCGTCGCCCTCCCAGGTGGACATCTCTCGACCCATGCTCGATATCCTCAATGCCGATGCCGATCTGCACGACGGCAACGTCGACTGCTCCAACTACGGTTGCTTTGAGGGCATTCCCTCGGCACGCAAGCTGGCGGGGGAGTTCCTGGGTTGCCCCGCCGAGCAGACGCTCGTACTGGGTTCGTCGAGCCTGCTGATTGAGCACGATATCGCCGGCATGTTCTGGCGCTGCGGCTCGTGCGGCAGCGAGCTTGGGAGGCTTATGAGACCGCGCATGACGGCAAGAAGGTCAAGTTCCTGTGCCCTGTTCCCGGCTACGACCGCCACTTTGGCATCACTGCCGACTTGGGTATCGAGAATGTCCCCGTCGCGATGACCGACAACGGCCCCGACATGGACGAGGTCGAGCGCCTGGTTGCCGCCGACGACTCCATCAAGGTATCTGGTGCGTGCCCAAGTATTCCAACCCCACGGGCATCACCTTTAGCGAGGACACCGTGCGTCGCCTGGTCGAGATGCCCACGGCCGCGCCCGATTTCCGCATCTTCTGGGACAACGCCTACTGCGTGCACGACCTGTACGACGAGACCGACGAGCTCGCCAACATCTTTGATCTCGCTCGCGCGGCGGGCACCGAGGACCGCGTGGTGGCCTTTGCCTCGACGTCCAAGATCACCTTCCCGGCGCCGGCATCGGCTTTATCGGTGCGAGCCCCGCGGTTATCGCGGAGTTCTCCAAGCGCCTGAAGGCCGGCCTTATCAGCGCCGACAAGCTCAACCAGCTGCGCCACGTACGCTTCCTTCCCACCATCGAGGCGGTCAAGGAGCACATGAAAAAGCATGCCGAGTTCCTGCGTCCGCGCTTTGAGGCCGTCGAGCGCAAGCTCACCGAGGGCTTGGGCGACACAGACTGTGCCACCTGGACGCACCCCCGCGGCGGCTACTTTGTAAGCTTCGATGGTCCCGAGGGCTCGGCCCAGAAGGTCGCCGCGCTTTGCGCCGACCTGGGCGTCAAGCTCACGCCGGCCGGTGCTACCTGGCCCTATGGCAAGGACCCGCGCGACACCAACATCCGCATCGCGCCGAGCTATCCCACGGTCGAGGACCTGGAGGCCGCGCTCGATGTGCTGGTGCTGGCTGTGAAGCTGGTCGCTGCCGAGCTTGCGCGTGCCGAGCGCGCCTAACGCGCGGCTTCCCGTACTATCCGCACTTTCGATACGTAAAGGAGCGTATACATGGATTTGGGTATTTCCACCAACCCCACGCCAGAGCTCTATACCATTAAGGTAACCGGCGAGATTGATATCTCCAATGCCGATAGTCTGCGCAACGCCATCGACTTGGCGCTCGAGCAGCCCACCGAGGCCGTTGAGCTCGACTTTGCCCAGGTGAGCTACATTGATTCGACGGGCATTGGCGTGCTCGTGGGCGCCGCGCACCACGCGGTCGACCACGGCAAGCGCTTTAGCTGCACCAATGTGCAGCCCCCGGTGATGCGCGTGGTTCAGCTGCTGGGCGTCGACCAGGAGATCTCGATCACGGCGGCATAAGCTGCCCCAAAAGGGGCGTGCCGTTTGGCATATGTTTGTGATGCGCTCGGACGTTTTGGCGTCCGGGCGCTATACTTGACCGAATGAATAGACGAGTTCCGGCCGAATGGCGCGGTGCGGGCTCGACTCACATCGAGCCTTGGAGGTATGTGTGTTTGGTATTGGAGAGGGTGAGCTCGCGATCATCGTGGTCTTCGGCTTTTTGCTGTTTGGCCCGGATAAGCTCCCGCAGATGGGCCGCACAATCGGCCGTGCCATCCGTCAGTTCCGCGAGACGCAGGAAAAGATGACGGCCGTTGTTCAGTCCGAGATTATCGATCCGGTAAGCGAGGCCGCGTCGGCCCCGGTCAAGCCCAAGAAGCTGCCGTCGATGACGATTCCGATGCGGACGAGGGTGCCGTCGAGACGGCTGCGCCCGCAAAGAAGGAGACTTTTGCCGAGCGCCGTGCCCGCCTTGCCGCCGAGAAGGCTGCGAGCGAGGGTGCCACCGAGGGCGAAGGCGCTGCTGATGAGGCCGAGAGCGCCGAGTCCG
>ENA-OQER01001530-OQER01001530.1-human-gut-metagenome-genome-assembly--contig:-NODE-1530-length-10879-cov-1.634394_pt1 | contig 10879 bp, 17 predicted proteins | sample MGYA00242797_ERZ504639 | MGnify/ENA primary metagenome ERZ504639 (study PRJEB26092, sample SAMD00036306) | human gut metagenome | host: Homo sapiens | study: EMG produced TPA metagenomics assembly of...
TCTGTCGCTTTTTATTATCTTATGCGGGATTCTGTACTGCGTGGACTTTATCGTATCGACACTTGCAGCACTGCAGCTCGGCGAAAAACTGGAAGCCTGCAGACTGCCATGGAAGAGTTTACCGAATATCTTCAGACCACCAAAGTCTACAGTTCGACGGAAGAGGCAAGAGAACTGTTTGGAAACTATAAAAAGCATCTGCCGACGAAAAAAGAATTTCAGGAAAAGCTGGGAGAGTATCAAAGGCGCATTGCAGGCAAGATTGAAGAAAAGGGTCTTTCTGAATATGCAGAAGGCATTCGCTCTCGTTCAAAGGGATTTCGGGAACAGTATCAGGAGAGGGTCTCCAGGATCACCGGCGTAAACAAACGTTTTATGAAAGCTTATCCTACGATTCATAAAGTATCCAGAAAGAAAAAGGGGAATCAGAAAGAAACAAAATAAGCAAACAGAGAAAAAGAAAGCAGCAGTTATTGTTTTTTGATGGCTGTAAATATAAAAAAAGGAGGAGAAGTGTATGCTGCGTTTTACATTTCGGGGTGGCATTCATCCAGATGACGGAAAGGCGTTGTCCAAAGATAAGCCGATTCGGGAGGTTTTGCCCAAAGGAGAGCTCGTCTATTCGCTTTCTCAGCATATCGGAGCACCAGCCAAAGCCATTGTAGCAAAAGGCGATCATGTACTGGCAGGCCAGAAAATTGCAGAAGCAGGGGGGTTTGTATCTGCAAACATTTTTGCATCCGTATCAGGAACGGTCAAAGCGATCGAAGCAAGGCTGGGGGTAGCCGGAGGCATGCAGGAATCCATTGTCATTGAAAACGATGGCCTGTATGAAGAGGTAGAGTTTTCACCAGAGCGGAAATTGGCGGATATTCCGGAAAAGAGATCATTGAGATCATCAAGGAGGCGGGTATTGTCGGTATGGGCGGAGCCGGATTCCCGACACATGTCAAATACATGCCGAAAGATCCATCTGCGATCGATCACATCATTGTCAACTGTGCGGAGTGTGAGCCTTATCTGACATCAGATTACCGCAGAATGATGGAGGAACCAGAAAAAATCGTGGGCGGTCTTCAGGCGGCAATGAAGATTTTTTGACGGAAGGGCAAAAGGCGTACTGGCAGTTGAAGACAATAAAAAGATGCGGCAGCAAAACTGAGGGAAGCAGCAAAGGGGATACCGGATATTGAAGTTGTAGAATTAAAAACCAAGTATCCGCAGGGAGCAGAGCGACAGCTTATTTTTGCAGTCACAGGAAGACAGATCAATTCTTCCATGCTTCCGGCAGATGCAGGATGTGTAGTCAACAACTGTGACACGATCCATGCAATCTATGAGGCGGTACATTTTGGTAGACCGGTCATGAAAAAAGTGATGACGATCACCGGAAATGCGATCAAAGAACCGCAGAACCTGCGTGTCCGCACCGGTACGAACTTCCGGGAACTGATCGAAGAGGCGGGAGGTTTTACTTCCGAACCGGAGAAAATCATCGCCGGAGGTCCGATGATGGGAATCCCGCTGATCTCTCTGGATGTTCCGGTAGTCAAGACGTCTTCTGCGATCCTGTGCATGACAAAAGACGAGGTCGCAGCCTGCGAAGAGACAGCGTGTATCAACTGCGGACGCTGTGTGTCCGTCTGTCCGGGCCGGATCATTCCGCAAAACTGGCTGATTATGCGAAAAGACATGATAAAAAAGCGTTTGAAAAGCAAATGGAATGGAGTGCTGTGAATGTGGATGCTGCAGCTATAGCTGTCCGGCAAAACGACCGCTGACACAATATATCAAATCCATGCGTAAGATCGTGCTTGCGGATCGGAAAAAAGCTGCACAGAGGGGGAATGGAAAATGACTGAAATGTGGAACATATCATCAAATCCGCACATCCGGGATAAGAGAAAAAGCAGCGACCTGATGAGCCTTGTGCTGATCGCACTGCTTCCGGCAACCATATTTGGTGTCATAAATTTTGGAATCGATGCGTTAAAAGTAATCGTGCTGTCTGTGACAGGCAGCGTGCTCACAGAGTATGTTTACGAAAAACTGATGCATAAAAAAGTGACAGTCGATGATCGCAGTGCAGAAGTGACAGGGCTTCTGCTGGCACTGAACCTTCCGGCGTCTGCACCATGGTATCTTCCGGTACTCGGTTCTGTTTTTGCCATTCTGTTTGTAAAACAGCTCTTTGGAGGACTGGGGCAGAACTTTATGAATCCGGCTCTCGCAGCAAGATGTTTTCTCCTGATTTCATTTGCTGGAAAAATGACGGATTTTACATACGATGCAGTGTCCGGGGCAACGCCGCTTGCAGCCATGAAAGCCGGCGAGAGCGTGAATGTTTTAAACCTGTTTCTCGGAAAAACACCGGAACGATCGGTGAGACTTCCACACTGGCGATCCTGATCGGTGCGGTGATCCTTCTGGTATTTAAAGTGATCGATCTGAGGATACCATTGTCCTGCCTGCTTTCTTTCTCTGTTTTTGCCATTTTATTTGGCGGACATGGATTTGATCTGCATTTTCTGGCAGCACAGCTGTGTGCGGGCGGACTGATGCTTGGTACATTTTTTTATGGCAACGGATTATGTAACCTCACCGATCACCAAAACGTCAGATCGTGTATGGATGCATCATCGGTATTCTCACCGGGGTTTTTCGTTTCCTCGAAAGTGCATCGGAGGGCGTATCTTATGCGATCATCCTTCAAACCTTCTGGTGCCTTTGATTGAAAAAGTAACACCTCCGACAGCATTTGGGAAAAGAGGAAAAAAGCATGAATAAGATTATAAAAGAAGCACTGGTACTGATGGCGATCACACTGGTTTCCGGGCTGCTGCTCGGAGCTGTCTACAGCATTACAAAACAGCCGATCGCACAGGCAGAGGAAAAAGCACAGAAAGAAGCTTATCTTGCTGTATTTCCGGATGCACAGGATCTGACGGAGCCGGATAACAAAGAAGAACTGCTCACAGAAGCAGCCGATGTCCTGGATCAGCCCGGATTTGGCACAGCTGACACTCTGGAAGATTTTTATCTGGCAGAAAAGGACGGAGCAGTGACAGGTGTGGTTATGAACATTACTTCGCATGAAGGATACGGCGGTGACATCAATTTCTCCATGGGTGTCAGTATGGACGGAACGGTGACAGGCGTGGAGATGCTTTCCTTAAGTGAGACAGCCGGACTTGGCATGCGTGCAAAAGACGAAGAATTCAAAGGACAGTTCGCAGGAAAAATCGTAGATCAGTTCGTGGTTACAAAAAACGGTGCTTCCGCGGGAAACGAGATTGATGCGATCAGCGGAGCAACCTTTACTTCCAAAGCGGTGACAAACGGTGTCAATGCGGGACTTCGTTTTTATGAAAGCCTTAAGGAAGGAGGTATCTTACAATGAGCAAAGCAGGAGAACGTTTATATAACGGTATCATCAAAGAAAACCCGACCTTTGTGTTGATGCTTGGTATGTGTCCGACGCTGGCAGTAACCACCTCAGCGATGAACGGACTTGGCATGGGACTTACGACAACGGTGATCCTTGCCATGTCAAACCTGATGATCTCAGCACTTCGTAAAGTCATTCCGAACGGCGTGCGTATGCCGGCCTTTATCGTGGTTGTGGCATCTTTCGTAACGATCGTACAGTTTTTGCTTCAGGCGTATGTACCGTCTCTGTATCAGAGTCTTGGTATTTATATCCCTCTGATCGTAGTAAACTGTATCATCCTTGGAAGAGCGGAAGCCTATGCTTCTTTCAATCCGGTCATCCCGTCTTTCTTTGACGCGTCGGTATGGGACTTGGATTTACCATCGGTCTTGCCAGTATCGGTATCGTGCGTGAGCTGATCGGAGCCGGAACCATTTTCGGTGTGCAGGTGATGCCTTCTTTCTATCAGCCGATCACGATCTTTATCCTTGCACCGGGAGCTTTTCTGGTCCTGTCCCTTCTGACAGCAGCCCAGAACCGCGTGAAACGTAAAATGCAGGAAAAAGGTAAAGAGACAAAGATCGGCAGCGGCTGCACAGGAGAATGTGCCTCCTGTGCAAGTTCCTGTAAAGGAGGGGAGACATTATGAGAGAATTACTTATGATCGCAGTCGGCACTGCGTTTATCAACAATGTTGTTTTGAGCCAGTTTTTGGGACTGTGTGCATTCCTTGGTGTATCCAAGAAAATGGATACCGCAGCAGGCATGGGCGAGGAGCGTTATCTTTGTTATCACGATCTCATCCTTTGTCACGGCTCTGATCTATAAATTTCTGCTCCTTCCGCTGAATGTGACTTACCTTCAGACGATCGTGTTTATTCTGGTCATTGCGGCACTGGTACAGTTTGTGGAAATGTTTCTGAAAAAGAGCAGCCCGTCTCTGTACAATGCACTTGGCGTTTTATCTGCCGCTGATCACGACAAACTGTGCCGTACTTGGTGTGGCACTGATCAATGTACAGAAAAGCTACGGCATCGTAGAGAGCGTGGTAAATGGCCTGGCAACGGCGGTCGGATTTACGATCGCGATCGTGCTGATGGCCGGTATCCGTGAAAAAACAGAATACAATGATGTACCGGAATCTTTTAAAGGATCACCGATCGTTCTTCTTACAGCCTGTCTGATGGCGATCGCATTCTTTGGATTTTCCAGTCTGAAATAGGAAGGAGGAGTGGCGGATGAGCATGGAGATCATACTTGCGGCTGTGATCGTAGGAGGTACCGGACTGCTTCTGGGACTTTTTCCTTGGATTGGCAGGGAAAAAATTTGCAGTAGAAATTGATGAAAAAGAACAGCAGGTAAGAGAACAGCTTCCGGGAAATAACTGCGGCGGCTGCGGATATGCAGGATGTGATGCGATGGCAAAGGCGATTGCAAACGGAGAGGCTCCGGTAAATGGCTGCCCGGTAGGGGGAGATGCCGTGGCAGCAAAGATTGCCAGGATCATGGGGCAGGAAGCAGGCGAGAGCATCCGCAGAGTTGCCTTTGTAAAATGTGGCGGAACCTGTGACAAAGCAAAAGAATCCTGTCATTATTATGGAGTTCACGACTGTGAGATGATGGATTTTATTCCGGGAGGCGGACCGAAAACCTGTCATTATGGATGTATCGGAGACGGAACCTGCGAAAAGGTCTGTTCATTTGATGCGATTCATGTTATAAATGGAGTAGCAGTGGTAGACAAGGAGAAATGCAGAGCGTGTGGAGCATGCGTGGAGCATTGTCCGCGTCATCTGATCGAGCTTGTGCCATATGAAAGCCGTTATCTGGTACGCTGTGCTTCAAAAGATAAAGGAAAGCTGGTTATGCAGGCATGTGAGGCAGGGTGCATCGGATGTAAGAAATGCCAGAGGGAATGTCCTTCCGGTGCCGTTACAGTGGAGAACAATATTGCACATATCGATACTTCAAAATGTACCAACTGCGGAACCTGTGCATCGCTCTGTCCGAGAAAGGTGTTTACCGGACCGGTTGCCAGGAAAGAGTCCTGAAGACATAAGAAGTAAAGAAAGGGGAAATCAGGAATGAAGAAAAAGGGGTTTGGTGTGCTCGCAGTGCTGATGCTGAGTATGTTGCTTTCCGTAACCGTTTGCAAAGGAAAGTGGAAGGTTGAGGAAGGTAACCGTTACTATTATAATGAGGATGGTACAAAGCAGAAAGGCTGGCTCACACTCAAAAAAGGAACTTATTATTTTCTGCCAAAGACAGGGATCATGGCAACCGGTGTGCGGCAGATCGCAGGAAAGACCTATGTATTTTCAAAAAAAGGGATTCTGCTGAAGGCATATGAAAGAGCTGGATTCAGGACAACCGCATCCGGAAAACTCTGCTATTCTTACGGTGACGGTACCGGCCGCCTGAAACGTCAGTGGTTTACCATCAATGGAAAGACGTACTACTTTAATAAAAAAGGGCATGCCTGACGGGATGGCAGAAGATTGACGGAAAGATTTATTATTTCAATAAAAGATATGTTTTGCAGAAAGAAAAATGGGTGAAATACAACGGCAAAAAGATGTATCTTGGATCCGACGGAACGTTTGTGAAAGATACCTGGATCGATGACAAGTATCTTGGACCGGACGGCGTTTATATCAAAGGCTATCGTGATGACAGACGGACAAACAAAAGTAAAACCGGATGGGTTGGATACGGTCAGCAGTGGAGATATTACCGGAAGAACAAACTGGTGACCGGCTGGATCACCATTGGTGAGAAGAGGTATTTCTTTGGCTCGGACGGTTATATGCGTGCCGGATGGCTGAAAGATCAGGGGCATACGTATTATATGGATACCAGAAGTGCTACTTATGGACAGATGATGACCGGCTGGTGCAAGATCAAAAACAAGTAATTATTATTTCTTCCGCACACCGGCAGAGCATAATGGAACCGTCTATCCGCAGGGTAGTATGGCGAGAAAGATTTCCATCCGTTTCTCTTTGGCAGACGGAACGCAGAAAATCTATATCTTTGGCAAAAACGGTGCCTGCACGAATTATTAAAAATCCAGAATCTCTGTCTGTGATTTCAGGCTGAGAAAAACCTCCCGGAGCGTTTCCTTTCCGGGAGGTTTTTGCGGCATTAAGGAAAATGCAGCAAAAAACAGGTCGAGTGGAAGATTTTTTGCATATTCTGAATAGAAAGAGGAACAGGAGGCTGTTATGGCAACGATCGTGATAGATGCCGGACATGGAGGAGCAGACCCGGGAGCTGTTTTGAAGGAAGACAGGAAAAAGACGATACACTGCGGCTGGCACTGGCAGTGGGAAAGATTCTGGAGGAAAACGGACAGAATGTGATCTATACCAGAACAACCGATGTTTATCAGACACCATTTCAGAAAGCAACGATCGGAAACGAAGCGAGAGCCGATTTTTTTGTTTCCATACATCGCAATTCCAGTCCGGTTGCCGGGCAGTATTCTGGTGTGGAAACACTGGTCTATGAGCGAAGCGGCATCAAAGAAGAGATGGCAGAAAACATCAACCGGGAACTGGAGGAAGCCGGTTTTAAAAATCTCGGTGTCAAAGAAAGACCGGGACTTGTCGTCCTTCGCAGGACCAAAATGCCGGCAGTACTGGTGGAAGCAGGGTTTATTAACAACGGAGAAGACAACCGGATCTTTGATGAAATTTTGAGGAAGTCGCACAGGCGATCGCCGACGGTATTTTGCAAACCATCTATGCACAGGAAGTCGAATCTTATGAATACAAAAAAGAAGCAGAAACACCTTATCGCATCCAGCTTGGTTTTTTTAATCTGGAAGAAAATGCCAGGGCACTGCAGGCACAGCTGCTCTTTTTGGGATACGATGCTGTGATCGAACCTGGAGAGGATGGGACTTACCGGGTTTACAGTGGATCTTTTGAAAAAACTGGATAATGCGGCAAAAATGGAGCAGACACTGCGAAAAGCAGGATTTCCACCTATATCGTACAGTAAAGGAAATAAGAAAAAACAAGAAACGTAAATCTTTACACTTTTTGTTTCCTGAGGTATACTAAGGAGCAGAGAATGGGCTTGGAAGAAAGGTACCATTTTATGGTGTGCATAGGAGGGCGGTATGTCTGTCTGCCCTCTGCACATATAGCAGAGTTTTCCTGGATGTAAAACGGAGAAAGTAACTGTAAACATAGCATACATAGGGTAAATAATAATATTACCGGAGAGTGGAGTATGGATAAAAAGAAAAAATGGTTAAAAATCACACTTGGAATTATGGCACTGGTTATCGTGGGGGTGTATATCGGTGGGATTGCCGCCTTTCATGGAAAATTCTTGAAGAACACGGACATTAATGGCATGGATGTTTCAGATATGACAGTGGAAGAGGCAGAGAAACTGACCAGAGAGCAGGTAGAAGATTATCAGATCACGTTAAAAGAACGCGGAAATAACAGTGAGACGATCACGGCAGAAGAGATCGGTTATCATTATGTTTCCAATGGGGAAATCGAAAATTTCCAAAAATCCCAGCATACGCCCTGTGGTTTGTAAGTTATTTCCGACCGGCATCTTATGCGTTTGAGACGGCAGTGCAGTATGATGAAACATTGCTGAAAGAAAAAGCGGACAGCCTTAAATGTTTTGATAAAGCAACAGCTAAAGCACCGGAAGATGCGAAAATGGTCTTTCAGGAAAGCGAAAACAAGTATGTGATCAAAAAAGAGAAGCAGGGTGCAAAGCTCAAACAGAAAAAATTCTGGAAACTGCTTACAGAGACAATTTCAGAAAGAGACGGTCTGCTGGATCTGGAGAAAGAATCCTGTTATCAGACACCAAAAGTGACAAGTGATGACAAAGACTTAAACCAGCTGGTAGAGAATCTCAATCATTATGTGGATATCGAGATTACATACTGTTTTGGAAACCAGAAGGAGGTTCTGGACGGCAGTGTGGTAAAAGACTGGCTGACCTATGATAAAAAAGGGAAAGTGCTGGTAAAAGACGGTGCGATCAGCGACTATATCGCATCTCTGGCAGACAAGTATGATACTTATGACAAGCCACGGAAGTTCAAGACAAGTGACGGAACGTATGTGACTGTGGAGGGCGGTTCATATGGATGGAAAATCGACCAGACAGCGGAGGCAGAAGAGCTGACAAAGCTGATGGAAGAAGAGCCGCACATGAACGTACACCGATCTTTGCCAGAAGGCAGACAGCTGGGAAAATGGTGACATGGGTGACACGTATGTGGAAGTTGATCTGACAAAACAACATCTGTGGATGTACAAAGAAGGGAAACTGATCGTAGAATCGGATTTCGTATCCGGAACAATGACACCGGCTCGTGTGACACCGCCCGGCATTTTCCGGTTATACTATAAAAAATCACCGGCTGTTCTTCGAAGCACAAAACCGGGCGACAGTTACGAGACACCGGTTTCTTTCTGGATGCCGTTTAACGGCGGGATCGGATTCCACGATGCCACCTGGAGAGGAAGCTTCGGCGGTCAGATCTTCTGGAACAGCGGTTCTCATGGCTGCATTAATCTTCCGTACAGTGCCGCACAGACGATTTACCAGAATATCGAAAAAGACTATCTGGTTATTTGCTTCTATCGGAACGGTGAGTATAAATATTAGATGTGAGATGATTCATATGTCATGCGATGCATGACGTGCACCTCGCAGCAAGAATGGCAGAGGCATTCTTAAATAAAAAAAAGAAAGAGGAAATGTATGCTCGAACAGATTGTAGAGCCACTGCTTGGGTGGTTCGGGGAACATGCACGGATTCTCCCGTGGAGAGAACAGCCGCAGCCATATCGCGTCTGGGTTTCTGAAATTATGCTGCAGCAGACACGTGTAGAGGCGGTAAAACCCTTTTTTGAACGTTTTTACGGCAGGCTCTGCCGGACGTTCGATCCCTTGCGGAATGTCCGGAAGATAAGCTTTTGAAGTTATGGGAGGGGCTTGGCTATTATAACCGCGTCCGAAATATGCAGAAAGCAGCACAGAATATGGTGGAATTTTATGACGGCGAAATGCCGGCAGACTATGAAAAAACTGCTGGGTCTTCCCGGGATCGGTCCTTATACGGCAGGAGCAGTAGCTTCCATTGCCTTTGAGATCCGTTCCGGCTGTTGACGGAAATGTCCTGCGGGTGATCACAAGGATCACGCAGAATGACGGAGATATTTTGAAGCAGTCTGTCAAACGTCAGGTCGAGGAGGAGCTTCTGGCAGTAATGCCAAAAGGAAGATCCGGAGCCTTTAATCAGGCACTGATGGAACTTGGGGCGACTGTATGTGTGCCAAACGGGGCACCGAAGTGTGAGGAATGTCCGCTGTCAGGCGTATGCCTTGCACATCAGAACGGCAAAGAGATGGACTATCCGAAAAAAGCACAGAAAAAGCCGCGTAAAATCGAAAAAAAGACCGTTCTGGTGATAAGGGACGGCAGCAGTGCAGCAATCCGCAAACGTCCGGCAAAAGGACTTCTGGCAGGTTTATATGAGCTTCCTAATCTCTCTGGATGGTTAAGCCGGGATGAAGTTCTGGACTGGCTGAAACAGGAAGGGCTGTCACCGATCCGTATCCGGAGATTATCGGATGCGAAACATATTTTCAGTCATATTGAATGGCATATGACAGGATATGTGGTCCTGGTGGAAGAACTGGAAAACTATTCCGGAAAAGATATGCTTTTTATTGAGCCGAAAAGAACAGAAGAAGAATACCCGATCCCGGCAGCTTTTTCAGCTTACACAGCCTATCTTCAGATCAGACTCGGACAGGAAAAATATGACGAAAAATAAAACAGAAACGTGTATGGAGGTAAAAACGTGAAAATATTATCAATAGCAATTCCCTGTTATAATTCTGCAGCCTATATGAGAAGATGTATTGATTCTCGCTTTCTGGCGGAGAAGATGTGGAGATTTTAATTGTGGATGACGGTTCCACAAAAGACAATACCGCAGAGATCGCAGATGAGTATGAAAAAAATTATCCGGGGATCGTAAAGGCGATCCATCAGGAGAACGGCGGACATGGAGAGGCAGTCAATGCCGGACTGCGTAATGCAACCGGAGTATACTATAAAGTGGTGGACAGCGATGATTGGGTAGATGTGGATGTTTATCTCGATATTATCAAAACTTTGAAAGAACTGGTGGCAGGTCCGCAGACTGTTGATATGTTCATCAGCAATTTTGTCTATGACAAGGCAGGTGCGAAGCACAAAAAAAGTGATGCGGTACAAGGCATTTCCTGAAAATGAAGTATTCCAGTGGGATCATGCAAAAAAACTCCGTATGTAGGTGTCTTTTTGAAGGCCTCCTTAGCCTTTCTGTAGGTGCTCTGTGAATTTCTTTCAATGTCATCATCACGGCGCTTTGGCTCATAGACCTCACCTGACATAAGCTCACGCGGAATCT
>ENA-OQER01001531-OQER01001531.1-human-gut-metagenome-genome-assembly--contig:-NODE-1531-length-10875-cov-4.173148_pt1 | contig 10875 bp, 15 predicted proteins | sample MGYA00242797_ERZ504639 | MGnify/ENA primary metagenome ERZ504639 (study PRJEB26092, sample SAMD00036306) | human gut metagenome | host: Homo sapiens | study: EMG produced TPA metagenomics assembly of...
CCACCAAACATTTTATTGTTATTTTTTTTATCTTTACAGTAAAAAATATCCAATTGCGGTATCTCATCCTCTCTTCGATTAAATTATTCTTTTGTCATCTGATTTTAATTTCTATTTTTCCTTCCACTGGGCTATATAAATCCAGAGGATCTTCATCACTTTCATAAACACATCCTTCGCCTTCTCCGTAAGTATCTTCTATTCCTGTTTCATATTTTTTATATGTTGTTCTGTTTTTTCTTCTTTATTTACATATAATTCTAATGTCACCGTGTTAGCATCTGGAGAAATTCCTTTATATTTTGTATTATTTCTGCTTTCTTCAAACACGGTCTCTGTGCCTCCATAATTTGTCATTCTATAAAGCCCCTGATTTCCTTTATCATCGGTTCCTATTAAATAATAATCTTCATATTCTTTATTATCCAAATTTCCATAAATTGTACTTGCCAAATCGTTTAAGCTCATTTTTGAAATCGTCAGATTTTGATTTGGAGATATCTTTATTTTTTTATTCACATTTACATTTATGGTATTCTTCTCCAGTTCTTCCCAATTTGATGAAAATTCAAAAATATAGTCATCCGTATCTTCTGTATCAGCAGTATCCATTTCTGTTGGATCAAATAACCATACTTCATTTTTATATCTGCTGTATTATCTATAATAGTTGTATCTTCCAACCTATAATGACAAACCTGACCATCTGTTCCGTTCTCCTTTTTCTCCAGAGCATATGTTCCATCTAACTGTGCCGCTTTTCCATTTATCTCTACTTCTGTTAGTAGAATAGTCTCCTTTTCTTTTGAAGCATTTATATTATCAGATATTGCCACCCATAAATTCTCCTTATCAGCAGCAATTTCATCTAACGTAATAGAAATTCCATTTTTAGTAATCGTTTTTCTAACACTATCTATATATGATTCTACATTTTCATTAATCCCCAATGCCGTTTGAATCCACGAAGTAATCTGTTCCCAGGCCGCCTTTATCTCATGCGGATGTCCCAAGCCTCCTATCAATAATGCTATTACAACTCCTGCTGCTGCAATTTTTGCTAATTTTAATTTCAAATTAACATTTCGCTTTTTCCATGGCAAGGAAGCTTCATAAACAAATTTTTCATCTATTTCTCCCATCAAATCCAAAAAAATTGTTTTTCTTTTTTCATATGATTTCTTTCACCTCTTCCCATAATTTGTTTCTGCTTCGAAAAAGACTGGATTTAATTTTAGTCTCAGAGCATCCATGTCTTTTTGCAATGTCTTTAATATTATCCATATACCAATATCGCCTGACAAAAATATCCCTGTCCCCTGCTTTTAAATCACTTAAAAAATTTTTCTAAAATATTCAAAATTTCCTTTTTCTTTATACCCTCTTCCACATAATCCTTTATTGTATTTTCCAGTTTTTCCACTTCACCACAAATATCCATCATATGTGTATCTGCTCTTTTTGAAGCATTTTTCTTTCTGAAATTGTCCAATGCCAAATTTCTGGTTATTTTTCCAAGAAATGCAGATAATTTTGTTGGCGTTTTGGGCGGAATCTTATTCCACGTTATCAGCCACGTATCATTTACGCATTCTTCTGAATCTTCTGTGTTATATAAAATATTCCATGCAATCTTAAAGCAAAATTTTTCGTACTTTACTTCTACCTGGCGAATTGCATCTTCTGATCTTTCTAAAAATAAATTTATAATATGTATATCTTCCATATCACATTTCTCCCCTGTATATTAGTGTTTTTATGCAGATAGGTTATTTGCAGTGTGCCATATTAATGTTGTCTATTATATATAACGTATTTTTTTCTGTTTGGTTGCACTTTTTTTATAAATTTTTTTGTTACCGTAATTCCATTATCACTATAACATATTATCTAATCATTCTTCTCTCCCTGGTCAACTATTAATATCGTAATCTACTTCTGCAAATAAAGCTACATGCAAAAAATGAAAATTGAAGCTGCCATTCCATGCATTCATGAAAGGCAGCTCCTGCTTAAATTATTTTTATTTAACAACTACTTTTACTTTTTTGCGAATCTTTCCAGATTTCACTGTGATATAGGCGGTTCCCTTTTTCTTTTCGGTGATCACACCCTTGGAATTTACCGCTACGATCTTCTTATTTGAAGAACTGTAAGTAACCTTCTCCTGGGAAGTGATCGGGCTGATGACCGGTTTCACCGTAAGTTTTATTCCTTGTAACGGTCACGCTTGATTTATTGAGCATCCCTTAACTGATCTACAATGCTGCATTTCGCTGCGTTATCATACATCATGCAGGGAATTAGCCACCCAAGCAGAAGAAATACCGGAATTGTCAGCAGGACAGGCAGAACGGTGAACCGATACTCAAAGAACCAGAACATACTGCCCAGCATTTCCCCGCAAGAGTCCCACCGCCAGTGAAAGCACAAAGGCCACCGATACGGAAGACATTGCGTAAAACAACCCCTCGTAGATCAGCATGGTTTTGAGCTGTCGGGGCGTCATTCCTACAGCCTGAAGCACCGCAAATTCCCGGCGGCGGGAAAGAATACCGGTCATCATGGCGTTGAAGAAATTTAAGAGTCCCACCAGCCCAATGATAGCACAGAGGATACCACCGATCAGAAGGAACATCTGCCGGAACTGAGCAAACTCGGAGCGAGCCGTGGCCTTGCTTTCATACATCAAGGGCGAAAACTCACCGGCAGTGAGCTTCGATAGATATTGCTCTGCTTCGGCCTCGTCCGCTTCGTCTGCTGTGTCGAACAGGTAGAGCATCGGAATGGCCGCACCACCGCTGTCCCTCTGTGCGGTATCCACAGACAAAACTGCCTCATATCCAATACCACCATAACGATAACTCATGGAATACGGAAGCTCTACCAAGGCGCAGACCGTGTACTCTACATCTCTGGCTCCATACAGTTTTTCCTGAAAGTACTCCTCCGGTGTATCTTCGGTGCGGAGTTCCCCGGTGCGGCTGTCGATATATTTCACATCGTCCGCATAGGTGGCGGTGATCGTGTCTCCCACCTTGGGGTAGTATTCAGGATTGGGCAGATTACCGTAGTCATCTAAGGAAACCGCAATGGCAATAGCGTTATTGTTTGGCTCCAGCATAGGAGAAATATCTCCGTCGAACACTTGCAGCTTGTCAAACAGGCTGTTATCCAGAGCCTCGATTCTGGTATCTCCCATCACCATATCGCCCCGGTGCTCCATGCGGCTCATATGGCTGTCCAACTGCTCAGCACTTTCGTACCTTGCATAGTCCTGCCGCAGAGCATCCTCGTCATCCAAAGATATACGGGTTTTCGCACAGCATATCCCGTGCCGGAAAGACTGGACTTTGTGTTTGCTGCGATCTCTTCGATCTGTTCCGGCGTGATGAATTCATCTGCCGGGTTGTAACGGAAATAGTCGGGCGTGCTGACGATAAAATCGGCGCAGGTCATGAAGGATACATACTTCTCCATGCTGAAGCCGCCCACAAAGGCACACAGTGCATTGAACAGCGTCACCGACAGTGCCAGAGACACCACCACCAGCACCGTCTTTTTCTTGTTTCGTCCCAAATTGCAAAGGCCATCTGATGGAGCTTGGCTCCCCGGGTGCTGCGCTGTTTTTTCTTGGTCTGCATTGCATCCGTATATTTGGTAGCCTCCACCGGAGAGACCTTAGCTGCCATTTTTCCGGGCTTGGAACAGGACAAGAGCACCGTCAACAAGGCGAACAGCATAGAACCAAGGAAGATCACAGGCGATGTGCTGATGGTGGTGATGCCTGCATCCAACTGGGTGGAGCGCAAGACAACAGGAACCAAAACAGCGCCGATGCCATAGCCCAGCAGCAGCCCCGCCGGAATGCCGATCAGACAAAGCAGAAGTGCCTGCTGGCGAATGATGCGTTTGAGCTGCCGGGGCGTTGTGCCAATGGTTTTCAGAAGTCCGTAAAACCGGATATCCCCTGCAACAGAGATCTGAAAAATGTTATAGATGATAAGATACCCCGTGAAAATCACCAGCAGCAAAAAAGCTGCTATGGCGACCATCAGCTCTGGATCGAGCTGTGACTCCAGCTGGGATGAGGTATATCCCCAATTGACGCCGATTCGGACGCTGTTGGGATCGGTATAGCTGTCCCATGTGTAACCAAGATCGGTATCCACCTGCTCCATCTGCCCTTGAATGTTTGTGCCGGAGGCCAGCATGACATTCAAATCGGTGCGGAAAGGCTGTAAACCTGTTTTCACTGCCTGCGCTTCGATGTCATCTGCGTAATCACGGCTGATGTTGATGTAATGAACAGGCATTAGTTCATCATAGTCCCAATAGCCCACCAGCGTAAAGGTATCTGTTACAGTAAAGGCGGTTTGATCCTTGTCCGTAATGGAATAGGAAACCGTGACCTCGGCGCCCAGCTCCGGCGTTACGCCAAGCAGCTGCAACGCTGCCGTATCCATGGCTACCTCTTTGCCGCTTTCGGGCATCCGTCCGGTAGTAGGGGTTGCATAGCTCCATTTAGTGCAGTTGGCATCCATGTAGCTGATCTCTGCCGGTATTTTGGCAAAGACCCCCTCCGCAGTGATACCGATTACCTTCCGTGCCCCCGTAGCCTTCACCTTTGGGTGGGCAGCGATGCGTTCCGCCTGCTCGGGGGAAACATCCTTAAAGGTGCCATGCGCATAGCCGCCTACCTGCCGAAACTGGTAGGTTTCATAGCTGGCGTTCAGTGACAAGACAATGGTGAACATGGAAGTAAATAGCAGCGTTGTCAGCGCAATGGCAAAAATGGCGATCAGATTGCGGCGACGGTTCGCATAAAGAGATTTTAAGCTGAGCTTTCGAATACATTTTCTGTTTTTGACATTCATCGTAGCCACCTCCCGTTAGTTCTGGGAGACGATCCGACCATCTTCGATACGGATAATGCGGTCTGCCATCTGCGCAATTTCTTCGTTGTGAGTGATCATTACGATTGTCTGGGCGAACTTTTGACTGGTGACTTTCAAAAGGCTCAATACATCCTGGCTGGTTTTGGAATCCAGATTGCCGGTGGGTTCATCTGCCAGAATGATAGCGGGTGCTGCCGCCAGCGCACGGGCAATGGCTACTCGCTGCTGTTGACCGCCTGAGAGCTGATTGGGCAGCGCATCCAGACGATCATCCAGCCCAAGGGTCTGCACGATCTGCTGTACGAAATCCTTATTGACCTTGCCACCGTCCAGCTCAATGGGTAGAACAATATTTTCATACACATTCAGCACCGGAACAAGATTATATGCTTGGAACACAAAGCCGATTTTCCTGCGGCGGAAGATGGTCAGCGCTTCCTCCTTCAGGGAGAAAATATCCTGTCCGTCCACCATGACCGTGCCACTTGTAGGGCGATCCAGCCCGCCCAGCATGTGCAGCAGCGTGGATTTGCCGGAGCCGGATGTGCCGACAATTGCAACAAATTCGCCCTTCTTTACACTTAAATCAACTCCATCCAACGCATGAACTGCGTTATTGCCGGAGCCATAAATCTTTTTTCAGGTTTTTTGCCTGTAAAACTTCCATAAATGAGTACCTCCATGAAAAATCTGTATATATGAAAGGAAATGATCCTTTGATACATACAGATTATCGCATAGGAATCTTTCCACATTCTTTCCGGCGGAAAATGAAATCTAACAGTTTTGATAGAATTGTTGTTATTTCGGCAGAAATATGGAAAACGTACTTCCTTTTCCCGGAACGGAAGCAACCTTGATATAACCGCCCTCGCCGGATATGATCTGTCGGGCAAGGTATAAGCCGATGCCGACCCCTTCTTGTTTCTGCACACTATTTGAGCGGTAAAAGCGAGCAAATATCTTCGCTTGCTCATTTTCCGGGATGCCTGAACCGGTATCCGATATATCGATCCTTGCAAACATTTCATAGCTTACGGCAGAAATAGTAATGGTGCCATGCTCTGTATATTTGATGGCGTTGTCTACGATATTAGCCAGCGCTTCCGCTGTCCATTTGAAGTCGAATACAGCAAAAGCATCGGTATCTTGCAGTTGCAAAGACAATCCTTTTTCAGAAACCTTGGCGGCATATTGTTCTACTACGCTTTCAAGCAGCGGCTGCAGCGCTGCCGGCTGGGGGAGAGTGAAATGATCCCGTTTTCCAGTCTGGAAAGCTTTACGAGAGAATCGATCAGAAATCGCAGCTTTTCCGATTGTTTGTACAGCGCCTCCACATTTGCCTTCGCCGATGCAGGCAGAGTTTCCTCCATCAAAAGCTCGCTGTATAACAGCAGATTTGCAATCGGCGTTTTCGTCTGGTGGGAAATGTCCGCAATCAAGGTTTTGATTTTGTCTTTTTCCTGCGCTATATTTTGAGAAGATGCTTCTGCTGCGGAAAGATAGTGCGCAAACTTCGTTTCCAATGCAGACAGCTGGCTTTCATCAAAATTGGTTTCAGAAAAGGAGCCGGTCATGGCAGCGTCCAGCATCCTTTCGATTTCTTCCATCGTTTTTCTGGTCTTTCTCCGCTCCCATAACACAACAGCTGCCGCCGCCAGAAAACACAGCAGTATGATCACAATACCGGTTTTATTCATCTTTTGTCACCCAGCTATAACCGATTCCATAGACGGTTTTAATGTATTTCTGTGCGCCAAGCTTATCCCTCAGACGCTTGATCGTAACAGACAAAGCATTTTCATCCACATATTCTGCGCCATCTGTCCAGATCCGGTCTACAAGGTCTCCACGGGTCATGGTTCGGCCTCGGTTTTCAACAAGCAGACGCAGTAATTTTTGTTCGGTTTTACTCAATTCCACTTTTGAATCTCCCACATAAAAGGTCATAGCCTCAAAGTCAAAGTGAAATAGATCCATATGGAACGGCGCATTTTTATGGTTTGACGCTTGCTTTCGCAGTTGGGTATTCACCCTTGCCCGCAAAACCGAAAGAGAAAAGGGCTTGGTAATGTAATCATCAGCGCCCCTCTCCAGTCCGTCTACGATGTCCAGATCGGTGTCATTGGCAGTCAGCAGAATAACAGGAATATAGGGTGTGTTTTCCTTGACCTCCCGGAGCAGCTCGAGCCCGCTGCCATCCGGCAGATTGATATCCAGCAGGATCAGGGATACACCGCCGCAAAGAAGCTGTTCCTTCGCCGTTTTTAGGTCTTGGCAGGATATAATCTGACGGTCATCTGCTTTCAGTGCTTTACTTAAACCCTGATTCAACCCTATATCATCTTCAATAATCAATAATTGTTCCATGTATCTCACTCCCTCGTTATTCAAAGGCCACCATTATTTCCTTGGGTAATTTTTCGTTCTCACAGTTCAGAAGATAGGCGATTGCTCTGCTTGCAAATTTGTTTGTTTTCACTGTATCCCAATCGGCAAGCAAAATGACCTCTGCCTTGCCGTTCTCAAAATCTAATGATATTTCGCCCCATTCGCCGTCGCAGTCTGCCTGATATTCGTAGATTGCGGCGGCGATTTTCTTTTTTCGCTTGATCTTGGATTTCTGTTTTAGCCGGACTGCATGGATTGCGCCCTCGGCAACCAACAATTCCGTCAACTTGTCCACTGCTTTTCGGTAGCTCGTTCTGCACCGCTGGCTGTACTGCCCTCAAACATAACCGCCAGTTCTTCAAAGGTGGGGCGGTCTTTCCATGAGCTGACACGCCCACAGGTCATGCAAATTGCTAACCGTTTTTCGAGCAAGGTCTGTTCCCGGTAATTCAGTTTCTCAAATGCCCGCTGCACCTTTTCTGCCTGTATGCCGTTCCAGAGGATATCGGTATAGTTCCAGCTATCGTCAAGGGCTACATCCTCGCCTGTTTCTTCGCCGTCCTCGTCTGTCACATAGAATGGCTGCTGATTGCGGATACCTCGGACAACTTTCAGATATTCTTCGGCAAGAGCAAGATCACAGTTGTATTTCTTGGAAAACTCGTTGACCGCATCCTTGGTATTGTGGTACAGCCAAGCATGACCGCACATTTGTAATTAGTCAGAGAGGATACCGACCATTTTTCTTCGCCCATGCGAAAACGGAGCATAGCATCCCGGATGAACGGGAAAATGTATGTAGCATACTCTGCACCCTTGGCAGGGTCATAGTCCATCAGCTTTTGAAGCATTTGCTCCCGGCAGGAGAGCTTTATATCTATAAATCGGTCTGTGTCATACAGATCGCCGCCATCCACACCGAGAAAGTCTTTGATGCGCTTGTTAAGCTGCGGCTCGTAGTGGTGTAGGAAGAATGAGAAATATATCAAATTCTTTTCCTGCAAGGCAGACAGGATATATTCGTTCAGATTGCCCACCGCTGGAGGCTCCGGTTCCAGTTGAAAGATGCGCTCTGCCGCATAAGGAATGATGCCGTCACCGTGCGGATTGACAGCGTGTTTTGGTATGTATCCGGTCATGTCCCATGAAAAATCACTCAGCATAGCGCACCTCCCTTCTCATTTCTATAAGAATCCCTTAAGACATTCTTTCATAAAAAGCATGAAGTATTTCTGCCAATTCCTGCGGTGATTCAATATTAACTTCATGTCCGGCACCAATAATCGTTTTTAATTCCACGTTCTTAAGCAATTCTGCCAATTCAATAGAAGCATTTTTATTCGCAGTATCTTTCTCGCCATATAACAATAGTGTAGGGCATGATATTTTGTGCAGAGAGTTGTTAAAGTCCAACTCCATCATGGTTTCGCATAGAAGTAAGAAATCAGCTTTTCTAAATCCCATTTGTTGAAACATGGATTTAGGCATAAATCTAAAGAGAAGATTTTGAAATTTCAGAAGCTTCTTGGGCATTTTATATTGTGTGGCGATAAGCACCAAGGAGCGAACTTTTTTCGGATATTGTATAGCATAGTTCAGAGCTAATACGCCCCCAAGCGATAAACCGCACAAATCAATAGGCTCATCATATTGATTGCAGTAATCTGAAAATGCAGCATATAGATTATCATAGGTCACTTCTTTGCTATGAACTAAATCAGGAAGATTCGGACACAAGCTGTAATCAGTAGTTTGCAAAATATCTATTGTTTTTGTCCAACTGTCAGATGTTTGTCCTAATCCATGCACATATATTTGTTTCATATTGTTCCCCCACTAAATATGTATCTTAGCTTCTGCAAGCAAAGCAGCCTGTTCCATTTCTTTTTCATAAGCTCCTTTGGCATAAGCAACATCACTTTTTGCCCGGAGTTCTTTATCTTTTGCCAGTTTCTTCATAACCTCCGCAAGATCAGCGTCCAGAGTACCACGCTTCACATAGCGGTTTATGGTATTCAGCCGCTTCTCATAAATCTGTTTCACCGGATGATCGTCCGCAAGCTCCCGTTGTTCTCTGCCTTTTAGGTTGCCGATCTGCCGACAGGTGCGGTGCAGCTTGTCCCCCGGTGCATATCCGCCGCAGTATTTGGTGTGCCTTGCGTTGGTGGTCAGAAACCACTTTCCGCAGATTTTGCATTTCTTCGGTGCATGACCAACACACAGGCCCTCAAAGAGATCAGACCGGAACATCCCCACAAAGGATACATAGTGCATCCGCTTGACCAGCTTCGCAACTTTTTCGCCGGGACGGATGACGGATACATACTGAACGGAATTGTTCAGGGTAGACATCCAGGTATTGCCCTCCGTGATGGAAAACTCCGGCGGGAAATAATTGCCGAACATTCTGGCAAAGCCCTCTGCGGTGCGGTCAGCTTCGTTGCCGTCTGATTTTTCTGCAAAATCAAGCATGGCCGTTTGGTATTCCCCAAGGGAGTAGGCCAGATGCCCGCATACGGCGGTATAGCGCTGGAGCGTGATTGCTTCGGCATAGTTCTGGATTTCTTCAAATTGCAAAGAATTGGTTGCGGCTTTTGTGGCAAACTCCACATATTTCAAGGCATTTTCGGCAGTAAAAACCTTTCTATCCGTTCTCTGTGCTTTGGTATGTCCATATAAGAGAACGGCGGGGTTTCGCTGAAAGTATCCAGCATCGCCAGAGTAGCTTCCCTTGCCATAGGACAGAGTGCAGAAGCGTCCTGTCCGGCGTTCAGCATTCCAAGCAGTAGATTAATTTTCTGGCATTGTTCATTCATTTTGGCAAGAGTATCCGCCGAAACATTCAGCGCATCACAGGCAAGCGTACCGACAGGAAATGTTTTGCCTTCATATATGACCGTATCCTGCCAAAAGTCCAATGTCATCAGTTCTTGGTTCATGCTTGCCCCTCCTGTCCTGTTTTTTCACTTTCTTAATTGTATCATGCTAATGTAAAGAAATCTACATCTATCAATAAGTTGTCCTGTTTTTTGAAACGGGGTTGTCCTCCGATTAGCCTGTTTTTTGAAAAATCCGTCATAACCATAATAGAAGGAGCGAAGCACCTGCCAATCACGGCGGGTGCTTCGTGCTTTCCAGAATATTATGAACGGAGGTTTTTCTATGACCATCTATGAAACCATCAAGGCGGCAATCAGCATCAAGCAAGCCGCCGAACACTATGGGCTGAAAGTGAGCCACAACGGAATGACTTGCTGCCCGTTCCACCACGACCGGCATCCGAGCTTGAAGCTGAATAAGGACTATTTCTTCTGTTTCGGCTGTGGAGCAAAGGGAGATGTGATCGACCTTATGGCAAGGCTGTTCAATATGAGCAGCTATGAGACAGCGCAAAAGCTGGCTTCGGACTTCGGGCTTAACCCGAAACCGCCCACTGCCGCAGCTATGGCCAAGCTCAAACGTCCCTATATCCGTCAGTTCCGGGAGGATGAAATGCTGTGCTTCCGGGTGCTGACGGATTATCTGCATCTGCTGGAAGATTGGAAAGTACGATACGCACCCAAGACACCGGAAAATGCTCTGGATG
>ENA-OQER01001532-OQER01001532.1-human-gut-metagenome-genome-assembly--contig:-NODE-1532-length-10872-cov-2.030154_pt1 | contig 10872 bp, 17 predicted proteins | sample MGYA00242797_ERZ504639 | MGnify/ENA primary metagenome ERZ504639 (study PRJEB26092, sample SAMD00036306) | human gut metagenome | host: Homo sapiens | study: EMG produced TPA metagenomics assembly of...
GGTTTTTGTAGCGGCACTTAAATCTTTTGCCATACTAAGGGATTGTTGTTTCAAAGAATATAGAGATGAGCCAGACATATTACTCATGGTCATATCAACCAGAGTCATAGCCTTATTAAGATCTGTTACTGAACGTACTGCATTTTCAGTTTGATTTTTAAGAAAATTCAATGCATCTACTTTTAATTTTGTAGTTGCAATACCTTTTAGACTTGCAGATACATATTTGCATTGTTCTGTATCTGTTGCAAACTATTATTCATATTGCTCAAATCATTACCATTGGCATTGGCTTGTATCGTTATTTTTTCTATTTTGCAAAGTCATTAGTTTCGCTTCTACTTGTGACGTATCAGATCTGCCGTCACTTTTATTTTAAATCTGACATGTAAAACCTCCTTATGTATTATTATATTATGATATTATTTTAAAAAATTGCATAAGAAAAAAGACTACCTATTACGATAGTCTCTTACATCCTTAATAAAAGCATAATTATTTTTGGATGGGCGGTGTATCCATCATCTCAGGTACTCTTTTCTGAGTGCGTCAGGAACCTTTTCTGACCTCAAAAATAATTATGCTTGTTATTATCATATTCACTTTCTATAAAAGAATACTATTTAATTTCTTCTTTGTCAGGATTATTTTTTTCTGTTTTCAGTGCTGTTTTTTCACACTCAGTAATAACTTCCTTAATCCTTCCACTATGCAAACGTCTTACTATTTTTGATTCTTGTACTTCATGCATGGTTGCAACATATAAATAGTCCCCATCTTTATCTAATTTTATCCCAATTAAAATATTATCTTTATAACGTTTAATTAATTCAAAAGAACTATTTTCCTTTTCGTTTGGATTAACTCCCGAGGCTTTCATACTGCTCATATTAAATTGTGATCATTCTACGTTCTCAAACATCTCCGCTAATGTCATAGAGATTTTCGGAAAGTCTTTCAATGTCACCACTGTATCTGCATTATAATGTTCTTCTTCTGAATCATCCTGAAGAATGTAACTGTATTTCAAATCATATTTACCATTTTCCAGATAGTAGATTTCTACAGCCCGCTCTCTTGGTGAAATGATCCAGTATTCCTCAACTCCTGCATTCTGGTAAAGCTCCTTTTTGACCGTCTTATCTCTCAATGCAGTCGCAGGACTAAGAGTTTCCACAATAAATCTGGGTGTACCAGTATAGGAACCACCTTTCAAGTGCTTACGATCACATATAATCATCACATCTGGTATCACATAATCATTATTCTCCTGTGCATGATATTTATAATCCATCTACATCATCATATTATCTTTAAAAGCTTCTGAAGTCTTTTTTAATTCTCTTGCATTGGCAAGTACCGAAGCTGTAACCTCACTTCCTGATAACATACGCGCCAGCTCATATATGCTGTCTTCTTTATCAACTCTTGATATCTGACTATATGTTTTATTATCATGAACTGTTTTCTCTATAGTATAATGTGCATCTGCCATAGAAGCAATCTGTGGAAGATGTGTTATACATATTATCTGATGGTTTCTTGAAAGTCTTGCAAGCTGATTAGAAACCATTCTGTGCTGTTCTTCCGCTTATTCCAGCATCTATCTCATCAAATATAAGTGTTTTGCTGTCATCACCCGCCATGACCGTTTTATTGCAAGCATTATACGTGAAGTTCGCCACCTGAGGCTATCTTTGACAGTGGACGTAAATCCTGTCCTGGATTCGTTGATATCATAAATCTGACCAAGTCATACCCATTAGAAGTAATATTATTGCTTTTTTCAAAATCTATTCTGAATCTCACGTCAAGAAAATTAAGATTTTTTAAAGACTCTATGAATTCTGTTGTAAGTCTGTCTGCAGCCTTTTTTCTTGTAACACTTAACATTTCAGCTGTCTGCAGTGCTTTTTTATAAGCATTTTCATAAGCTTCCTGTCTTTTCTTTAAGATTTCATCATAATTATAATATTCATCCAGCTTTTTTTCTTTTTGTTTAAGCGATGTAAAAACATTCTCAATAGTGCCGCCATACTTATTCTTAAGCTCATTAACTGTATCAAGTCTGTACTGTATGTCGTTGAGTGCAGCATCATCATAATCACTATCATCAATATATGTGCTTATATCATGCGATACATCCATAATAAGGCTCTCAACATCCTGTAACATTTCCAATGGATTTTTAAGTGACTCATCATATTCTGCTGCATTAACAAGTGCCTTAACAGCCATTCCCAGCATATCACTGATATTATCTTCTCCTGAATTAAGCAGCATATCAGCACCAGATAATTCATTCATTATCTTCTGCCGGTTGTTAAGCTTCTTGAATTGTGCTTCAAGTTCTTCGTCCTCGCCTTTTTTTAATCCTGCAGCTGTTATTTCGTTGACTTCATACTCAAGAAATGATATTTCTCTTTGTCTTTCATCATTATCTTTGTCCATTTCGCTTAGTTCATTCTTACATTCTACATAGTGCTGGTAATCGTTCTTCATCATCTCCTTAAGAGTGGAGATATCATCGAGGCAATATTCATCAACAACATTAATATGTGCTGAATCATCCATAAGAATTTGATTATCATGCTGCCCATGCATATCTATAAGATATCTTGCCAGCTTCTGTGTCTGGGCTGCTGTAAAATTCTGACCATTCACCTTAATCTGTGAACGTGTTGGAGTTATTTTTCTTGATATAAGAAGTTCACCATCTTCTATATCAAGAACCCCAAGTTTCTTTTATCTTATCTAATGTTTTTTTATCGCCTATATCAAACATCAGTTCGGCTAATCCGTATTCTGCACCAGTCCTTATAAAATCCGGTGAAGTTTTAGCACCAAGTGCTGCATTAATAGAACCAAGAATAATAGACTTTCCTGCACCAGTCTCTCCTGATAATATGTTAAGTCCTTCCTCAAAATCAACATTTTCCTCTTCTATTAATGCAAGATTCTTAACGTGTAAATTAGTAAGCATATTCCTCCAACCTGCCTCCATATTCTTAAGTGGCAGCAAACATAACGATACTTATATCTTTATAAGCTTTCTTAACTTGTTCATAACAATAGTTGTATCCTTGACTGTTCTTACGGCACACATGATGGTATCGTCACCAGCTATTGAACCAACAATCTCATCAAGCTTAAGTGCATCAAGTGCTGCACATACTGCCATGGCCATACCAGAAACTGTTCTTATAACAAGTATATTCTGCGCCATATCCATATCAATAAAACCTTCTTTTAATACACGTATGTACTTATCGTTGGTTACTGGGTTGCCAGCTGTCAATGTAGTATACTTCTGGCTCACACCATCAACAGATACCTTTGTAAGATTCAACGCTCTTATATCTCTTGAAACAGTTGCCTGTGTAACATTATACCCAGCCTTGTTAAGCGCATCTGCAAGCTCTTCCTGCGTTCCTATATTGTTATTGTTAATTAATTCTAATATTTTCTTGTGTCTGTCTGTTCTCACAACAATTCTCCAATCTTACCACTTTGTGATAAGTATCAACTACATACAATCACATTTTATTTCTTATTCGTTCAAGAAAAGATATCCTGCTTGTCTTTATAAGTCTTGCAGTCTTATCTGAACGTGTTATTACCACTCTGTCTCCTGTGACAACATTACAATAGCTTTCTCCATCATAAGTAGCCACTCTTTCCTCTGATAATTTTTTATTATCATTTATCTGGATAACAATTTCGTCATCCTGTCCAAAGATAATACTTCTTTGTGTAAGTGTATGCGCACATATCGGTGTAATCATAATAAGCCTTGCATTCGGCTGCACAATAGGTCCACCTGCTGATAAACTATAGGCTGTTGAACCTGTAGCAGTTGAAACAATAACTCCATCTGCAGCAAAAGAGTTAAGATACTCCCCCATTAACATATATATCAAAATCAATAACCCTGAGAATACCTCTCCTGCTTAGTACAACATCATTCAGTGCAACATCCTCATATATAACCTTATCATCCCGGTAAATCTTACCATCAAGCATCATACGTGTATCAACTTCATATTTATCATCAATAAGGTTATTGAGTGTATCATATACATTATTCATATCTGTATCAGTAAGATATCCTAATGTTCCAATGTTTACACCAAGCAGAGGTATATTTCTTTCATTAAGATCCCTTGCTGCCTGTATTAATGTTCCATCGCCACCAAGTACTATAATACAGTCAACGTCATCCGGCATAACTTCTGCATTCGTATAACAATATTTTGTTCCTTCAACCACAGCGGACTCTTCATCATATATACCTCTGCACCATGTTCTTTTAAATATGCAATAATGCTGTATGTATACTTTAGTTCTGTATCCTTTGACCGATTAGTAACTATATAAAATCTTCTCATCAACACCTCTATATTATAAAGCACTTAAAGTTAACTATAAATATATATTACAATGTTTCATGCGCTTTGTCTACTATATTTTTTATTTCAAAAGGAATACTTTCATATATTCCTTCTGTATGCTTCTGAAGATGTAAAAGATATTCAATATTACCTTCTGGTCCTTTTACTGGTGAAAATTCAAGATTGAGGACCTCGATCCTATTGATATTGCATAATCAATAACCATCTTTATTACTTCTTCGTGAACTGACTTATCCCTTACAACACCATGTTTTCCAACCTTTTCTCTTCCAGCTTCAAACTGCGGTTTTATAAGGCACACTATCTGTCCATCATCTGTAAGCAGATTCTTAACCGGAAGCAGCACCTTAGTAAGAGAGATAAACGATACATCAATGCTTGAAAAGTCTATCTTATCAGCAACATCTTCTGGTGTAACATATCGTATGTTAGTTTTTTCCATGCATACAACTCTCTCATCGTTACGCAGTTCCATGCAAGCTGGCCATGCCCTACATCAACTGAATACACCTTAACCGCTCCATTCTGAAGCATACAATCAGTAAACCCGCCTGTTGAGGAGCCTACATCCATACATATTTTTCCTTTGATTGTAACATCAATTTTCCATTGCTTTTTCAAGTTTTAGTCCACCACGGCTTACATATTTTAATGTACTGCTCTTACTTCTATATTAGCTGTATCTGCGAAGGTTGAGCCAGCCTTATCCTCTTTTTGTCCTTCTACGTATACATTTCCGGACATAATAATAGCTTTAGCTTTTTCTCTTGATTCTGCAAGACCTCTGTTTACCAGTAAGACATCCAATCTTTCCTTGCTCATACTTCTCTCCATTTCTGTGCAATTTGATTATGCTGTATTCTAACTTATCATTTTTTACTTTTCACTGTAATTCTGTATATATTTATCATTAATCCGCCTGATTATAGTTTCTTCATCAATACCTGTTTCATGTCTTAATATATCAACACTTCCATGTTCAATATAGTCATCAGGGAGTGATATACTAAGAACAGGGTTTTCATATTCTGAATTACTTATATACTGACAGACTGTTCTGCCAAATCCACCAGATGATACATTTTCCTCCAACGTAACTATAAGCCTGTGATTATGGCATACATAATCCAGCATATCCTTATCAACTGGCTTTACAAAACGTGCATTTACAAGAGTAACTGTATATCCCTGTTCTATAAGGCTTTTTCTTACATTATCAGCCGTTATGACCATGCTTCCAAGTGCAAGAAGTGCGATATCATACTTTACAGTATGCAGGCTTTCTTTTAAACTTTCTCCCTGATACATGTCATTTCCAACATACATTATCTCAGAATGTCCATATACAACAGGTGCCTTGAACTCATGAAATAAAAGACAGGCACTTCCTCTTGGATATCTTATTGCAATAGGGCCATCAAAATCCTCTACTGCAAACTTAAGCATTTCTTTTAACTCAATATCATTCTTAGGTGCGCATATCGTCATGTTAGGAATCGAAGAAAGAAAAGATATATCAAATATTCCCTGATGAGTTTCACCATCACTTCCTACCAGTCCTGCTCTGTCAATTGCGAACACAACATGAAGCTGTTGTATACATACATCATGAAGTATCTGGTCATATGCCCTTTGTAAAAATGATGAATAGACCGCAAATACTGGTTTTAACCCACCTGCTGCAAGTCCGGCTGCAAAAGTAACAGCATGTGCCTCTGCAATTCCAACATCAAAAAATCTGTCAGGAAACCATTTTGAAAACTTAGTAAGACCAACACCATCAGGCATGGCTGCTGTTATGGCTGCAACCATACGATCATTCTTTGCTATCTCACATATTGCTTCCGAAAAGACTTTTGAATATGTTGGCACATCCAGCTGGTTAATTTCACAGCCTGTCTTTATGTCAAAAGGACCTATACCATGAAACTTGCTTGGATTACGTTCTGCCGGTTTATATCCGCGCCCTTTCTGTGTAACTACATGGACAAGCACTGGTCCTTTTATTCTTTTAGCGACATTAAGTATCTTTATAAGCTATCCATATCATGTCCATCTACCGGACCCAGATAATATATGCCCATACTTTCAAACATAGAATCATGTAATATAACCTGTTTCAGATTTGATTTTGTCTTTTTAATAGCCCCGACAATCTTATCACCCTTTGGTAATTTATATAGTACATTTCCTATATTTTCCTTAAGGTCATAATAAGAATCTGACGAACGTATTTCGCTGAGCATATTAGAAACGCCGCCAACATTCTTTGATATCGACATCGTATTATCGTTAAGTATTATAACAAAATTCCCTTTAACATGTGATGCATTATTTAATGCTTCATATGCCATGCCGCCTGTAAGTGCACCATCACCTATAACAGAGACAACACTATAATTGCCATGTTTTATATCTCTTGCCTCAGCCAGTCCTAATCCAGCTGAAATAGATGTTGAACTGTGACCAGTGTCAAATGCATCATAGTCACTTTCATTTCTTTTCGGAAAACCACTCATACCACCGAACTTCTAAGCTCATCAAACTGGTTCTTACGTCCTGTAAGTATCTTATGGGTATAAGACTGATGGCCAACATCCCATATAAGCTTATCCTGCGGCAGATTAAATACGACATGCAAGGCCATAGTAAGTTCAACAACCCCCAGATTAGATGCAAGATGCCCACCTGTTACACTTATCTTCTGTATAAGGAACTCTCTTATCTCAGCTGCGAGCTGATTATATTCAATTGGAGAAAGCTTTTTAATATCATTAGGCTTATTGATCTTCTCTAGTATCATAGCTATCCTCTCACCATTTCTACTTATTTCTGTGTATAAGCATATCTATAAGTTCCTCAAGATACTCGTTATGTCCTATTGACTTTATTATACCCATCGCCTCTTTTGACATGTCATAAGTATCTTTTTCTGCTTTTTCTAATCCATACAATGTTACATAAGTCGTTTTATTATTCCGCTCATCACTTAAAACCGGCTTTCCTAACACTTCCTGTGTGCTTGTAACATCAAGGATGTCATCCTTGATCTGAAAAGCAAACCCGACATTATATCCTGCTTTACATAATAATCCCTGTGTTTTTTCGTCACATCCGGCAAGAATCCCACCTGCCATAAATGCTGCTTCAATAAGTGCGCCTGTTTTTAACCTGAATATATAATCAAGCTGTTCTTTATCCATAGGCTTATCTGTAAGATATACATCAAGCGACTGGCCTCCAACCATTCCATCAACACCTGCCTTAGATGCTATAACCGCTGCTGCCTGTGAATATAGTGCCATCTTTTTTGCATTTTCTATATCAGCATAATCTGACGAAATATTCTTTATAGCATTAAACATAGTTTCATATGCAAGATTTAAAAGACCATCTCCTGCAAGTATCCCGAAATCCTCACCATATTTTTTATGTGTTGTAAGCTTGCCCCTTCTGTAATCATCGTTATCCATAGCTGGAAGATCATCATGGACAAGCGAATATGTATGTATCATTCAAGTGCTGCCATAAAAGGATATACACACTTTCATCTGTTCCACCACATAATCTGTATGTTTCAAGCATTATCATCGGGCGGATTCTTTACCACCTGCCTGTACACTATAATCCATGCTGATTTAATATATTCTGCTCTGCCACTTATCTCTGGAAGATATGAATTAACAATCTTATCTATGCGTGCTGTTCTTTCTAAAAGTTTCTTTCTTAAAATCAATCATTTTCTATCATCTCCGAATCGTTATCATCATTTAGAATAACCATTTCCTTTTCCACCTTATCAAGCATGGAATTACATTTTTTTACAAGCTCTATACCTTCCTTGTACTTCTTAAATGATTCATTCATAGTAAGTTCTCCACTTTCCATCTCACTAAGAATATTATCAAGCTTTTCAAATGTATCTTCAATTGATGGTGACTTAGCCATATTAATACTCCATTCTTGCGCTGCTTCTTTGCGCATCTCAAGTTTGTGCGAAGCACAAATCTTGCGTGTGAAAAATCTTATTTTTCACACTAATACCTCGCTATATTCATATATTAAAACTTTTTAACATCTTTCACCACGGTATTTATAATACCATCCTTTACATGTATAGATAGTACATCAGCTTGTTTAACCTCCGCTATTGAACTTATATGTTCTTCTTTATCATTTTCAACAAAAGCATATCCTTGTTCAAGCTTTTTTAATGGACTTACACCATCCAGTCTTGCTGATAAAAGCAAAAGCCTGTGCTTGGCTTTATTTAATGTGCCTTGCATACTAACATCCAGCTTCTCTCTCATATGAATAAGCTGCTGCTTTTTATTATTGAGTCTGACAAGTGGATTAAAAGCTTTAAGAGAAGTAACATCCTTTCGGAACGATTCCTGTAATCTGTTATAGTTTTACCCATATCATACATAAGCCTGTCATTATAACCATCAATAACCACTTCAAGCTGTCTTATATCAAAAACCGCCTTAACAGCTGCAGCAGATGGTGTCGGAGCTCTGAAATCAGCCACAAAATCTGTTATTGTAAAGTCAATCTCATGTCCTACTGCTGATATGACGGGTGTTTTGCAATTAAAAACAGCTTCTACAACTTCAGGTTCATTAAAAGCCCATAAATCCTCTATTGAGCCACCGCCACGTCCGACTATAATACAGTCATATCCCATACTGTCAACATACTTAAGTCCTTTGGCTATGCTATACTTTGCATCTTTACCCTGAACAAGGACTGAATACAGGTATAATTCAACATATGGATTTCTTTCATAAGCATTCTTTATTATATCCTTGATAGCTGCTCCTGTTCTGGCTGTTACTATACCTATTCTTTTAGCATATTTAGGAATAGTTCTTTTATATTCAGGAGCAAAGTATCCCATATCCTCATAGTATTGTTTCAACTGTTCGTATTGCTTAAACAGTTCTCCCATACCACTTTGCGATACAGCCTTTGCATATAACTGGTATTCACCCCTATTTACATATACGTCTATTCTGCCATCAACAACTACCGACATGCCATCCTTCAGTCTGAAGTCGAGCTTATACGCATCAGAACCATACATAACAACTGATATAGTTGAATCTTCATCCTTAAGCGTAAAAAATATGCAGCCATTCTTGTCCGTATATTTGCAGTTAGATATTTCCCCCTTAACCTGTATGCGGTTAACAGAAAATCCTGCCGCATCATATTCTTAATATAAGAATTAATCTGTTTAACACTATACACCTGTGCCATATTAATCCTCATTTCTTATCATACTATACAAGCTTAGCAAGCACCCCGTTAACAAAGGATGCAGCATTATCATCAGAGCCATACTTCTTAGCAAGTTCAACTGCTTCGTTAATAGCAACATTAACTGGTATATCCTCATCATATAGCATCTCATAAACTGCAAGTCGCATAATCGCAAGCTCAGCCTTTCCCAATCTTTCTACCGGCCAGCCCTCCGAAACCTCGTTTATCTTTGCATCAATGTCATCGCTTAACTCTGATACAAGAAGTGCTTTTTTTCTGATATATTCATATTCTTTTCCTTAACATCCGGAAACTCATCAAATAATAATCTATCTGTTCTCTTAATTCATTCTTGTCATGGAACGGCACACGGAATAATATCTTAAATGTGTGTTCTCTCATATCTGATCTTGTCATATAAGTCCTCTCTGTATACAACTGACACAAAATCAATTGTATATTCTTAATAAATTTTTAAAAAAGACTGCCCTTAAAGGACAGTCTTTTAAATATCACTGTACTTTAATTGTCAATATTCACACCAGCAATCTTAATATTAACCTCTGACACATTAAGTCCTGTCATAGTTTCAATCGCTGTCTTTACCTTATCCTGTACTGCACTTGATACCTTAGGTATCTCACAGCCATATTTTATGTTAAGTGCAAGATTAACAACAACATCCTGCTCTCCCACATGAACCTTAACACCTTTTGAAAGATTCTTCATTCCAAGCTTGCTTACAAGTTCATTAGTTATGTTACCTGCCATGCTTTCAACACCATCTACCTCTGTGGCAGCAAGACCAGCTATGATAGCAACAACTTCATCAGCCACCCTTACTTCTCCTATATCCTTGCTTTCATGTATAGTATAAGTATTGCCTCTATCTTCAAACTCTTTTGTCATAATATCCTCCTGACTGTCAATCAACGTTATCTTTTCATCTATTATAATAAATATTATAAATAAATGCAACTTCTTAAATCACATTCAATATTCCATATTTTTCAATCTTGTTTTATACCAGCAGAATATCATATGAATTGTAAAATCCACACATTATTTTATTACATTTATATTTATCTTGTCAGAAGTCATTCCTGTCTTTCTTTTTTGCTATATCCTCAATCTGTGCCTTCTGACTTGTTTCAAGCGACTGCTTGTTAACAACAATATCTACGCCTGTATCAGA
>ENA-OQER01001534-OQER01001534.1-human-gut-metagenome-genome-assembly--contig:-NODE-1534-length-10867-cov-1.900931_pt1 | contig 10867 bp, 14 predicted proteins | sample MGYA00242797_ERZ504639 | MGnify/ENA primary metagenome ERZ504639 (study PRJEB26092, sample SAMD00036306) | human gut metagenome | host: Homo sapiens | study: EMG produced TPA metagenomics assembly of...
TAAAAGTCAAAAAGGTAAATAGGAGGAGAAGGAGCATATGACACCAAAAGCAAAATATTACGAAACACTCGCCAATACCATGATCAAAAATTTTGAAAAAAGAAGAATGGAGGCTTACTACTGCCCGACTGCAAAAGAAGCCGTAGAGAAAGCACTTTCTTTCCTGCCATCCGGTGCAGTCGTGGCTCACGGCGCTCCATGACACTAGAGGAAACCGGCATGATGGATGCACTGCGTTCAGCCGATATTGAGTTTTTAGACCGGGCTGTCTGTAAGACGCCGGAAGATTCCAGAAAAATATTCCACGACGCACTGATGGCTGACTACTATTTCATGAGCACCAACGCCATGACAATTGATGGAGAATTAGTCAATATCGATGGTAATGGAAACCGGGTCGCTGCTTTGATCTATGGTCCTGAAAATGTCATTATTCTTGCCGGAATGAACAAGGTTGCAAAGGACGTTGCAGAAGCTGTTGACCGTGTCCACTTAACCGCAACTCCTATGAACTGTGTACGTCTGAACAAGCAGACACCATGTGCTGTCACCGGAGTCTGTGCCGACTGCCTCTCTCCTGACTGTATCTGCAATCAGTCGTGATCACAAGACGAAGCGGTATTCAGGGAAGAATTAAAGTTATTTTAATTGGAGAGGAACTTGGCTACTAAAAGATGCAAAAGGCACTTTTTATGGAGTATAACCACTCTTGTATCCATAAGAAGCAAAGGGACGCTTAAAAATACCCTCCTTACTGGTTTGTCCAGTAAAGAGGGTATCTTCATGCGTCCTTTTTATTTACAGATATCCCCGTAGCACTCCGGTCTTCTGTCCCGGAAGATTCCCCAGGACAGGCGGTTCTCCTGCATTTCATTTAAGTCGAACGTTGCGAGGATGACCTGCTCCTTCTCGCGGTCTGCCTCTGCCACAAGTTCTCCGTCTGGTCTGTGATAAAAAGAAGATCCGTAAAATGTGAGAGCTGATCTCTGTCCGCCGTTTTCCTCACATGGAACTACTTCTTCTGTTCCGATACGGTTTGCTGCGATCACCGGCATGAGGTTTGCTGCTGCATGTCCCTGCATCGCCCTTCTCCAGTGCGGCATGCTGTCACACTCTAAGATTGGTTCACTGCCGATTGCTGTCGGGTAAAAAAGCAGCTCTGCTCCTTTGACCGCCATGGCTCTTGCTGTCTCCGGGAACCACTGATCCCAGCAGATGCCGACTCCTATTTTTCCATACGTTGTATCAAACACTTGAAATCCGGTATCTCCCGGAACAAAGTAAAATTTTTCCTGATAATAATGGTCGTCCGGGATATGTGTCTTGCGGTATATGCCCAGATTACTTCCGTCTGCATCGATCACTGCAACAGTATTAAACAGGCGGTTCACATCTTTTTCATAAAGCTGACCGGGATGACAACAGACAATTCCTTTGCCAGTGCAGAAAAATGTTTTACCGCATCATTTTCATTCACTTTTTGCAAATTCATAGTATTCATATCTGCGTTCCTGACAAAAATACTGTCTTTCAAAAAGCTCCGGCAAAAGGATGATCTGTGCTCCTTTTTCTGCCGCTTCCCGGACAAGTGCATCTGCCTTTGCGATATTTTCTTCCACATTTTGTGCTGCATTTCATTTGAACTGCGGCTACTGTGACGTTACGTTTCTGCTCATAATATGCTGTCTCCCGCTTTCTTAATATTTTCCATGCTTTTTCGTTCTATTCCTGTTTATTCTGAAATCCGGCATTTTTATCTTTCCATCTGTCTTGCAACGATACTTTATATGATTTCCTGCTATCCGTCATCTGCGTGCCGGTATCTGCTGTGTGATGCAGTGGATATTGCCACCGCCGATGATGATCTCCCTTGCAAAGATTGGCACGATCTCACGCTCCGGGAACAGCTTCTGCAATAAATCTGTTGCCAGAACATCATGCTCGTCTCCAAACTGCGGCACAAGCACAACCTGATTTCCAATATAAAAATTCACATAGCTTGCAGCTAACCGTTCTCCTGCTTCTCTTGTATCCTCGCCTTCTTCAAACACGTAACCTGCCAGTTCTTTTTCCGTAATACAGACCGGTTTCTTCGGGATCAGCATTTTATGCACACGGAACTTCCTTCCTTTGGCGTCTGTCTCCTGTTCAAGAACCTTAAGATCTTCCGCTGAAAGTGCGTACTGCGGATCACTCTCGTCATCTGTCCATGCAAGGACAACCTCACCCGGTTTTATAAATGCACAGACATTGTCTACATGTTCATTTGTTTCATCCTGATAGATTCCGTTTGGAAGCCAGATGATCTTCTCTGCGCCGAGATATTCCTGCAATTTTGCTTTGATCTGCTCTTTCGTAAGTTCCGGATTTCTTCCCTTACTGAGCAGACAGGCTTCCGTTGCGATCACCGTTCCCTGTCCGTCTGAATGGATGGAACCGCTTCCAGCACAAAAGGAGCCGCATCATAATAATCATAACCGGTCAGTTACAAAATTCTTCTGCAACCTTATCATCCTTTTGCCAGTCCTGATAAAGACCATCATAGGTTCCGCCCCAGGCATTAAAGCTCCAGTTGACCCCACGGACTTCTTTTCCATCCGTCACAAAGGTTGGTCCGACATCCCTTGCCCATGCATCGTCTGTCGGAATTGTTAAAATTTCTACATTCTCACACAGCAGCTCTCTTGCCGCCGCTTCCGTTTCCGGTTCTGTCAGCATATATACTTTTTCTGTCTCTGCCAGCTTATTGGCAATCTCTGCAAATACTTTTCCGGCTTCTTTTGCCTCATATGGCCAGGAACCCGGACGTTTCGGCCAGATTAAGATCACACCATCCTGCGGTTCAAATTCCCCCGGCATATAAAATCCATCCTGATGCGGAGTTCTGTTTCTATTCTTCATACTTCTGTTTTCCTGCCTTTTCCGTTGTGTTCCTTTCATGAATCATAGCTTCATCCTGGCACATGTTCTTCCATCGGCCGGATTTTCTCATGACAGTCTTCCTTTAAAATCCTCATAAGAAAAACTGCGGATCACTTTACATTCACCACTCTCATCCATCACTGCGATATCCGGCAGCGGGATTCCGTTAAATGTATTGTTTTTCACCATGGAGTAAATCGCCATATCCTCAAAATACAGTCTGTCATCCACTTTTTTCTCTTCGTCAAAAGAATAATCCCCAATAATATCGCCTGCAAGGCAGGTATAGGAAGATAACCGGTAAGTATACTTCTTTTCCTCCGGCATTCCCGAACTGCGAAGTGGCGGACGATACGGCATTTCCAGCACATCCGGCATATGGCATGCTGCGGATGCGTCCAGAATCAACGTCTGTATATCGTTATCTACCACATCCATAACGGTTGTGGCAAGATATCCGGCATTCAATGCAATCGCTTCGCCCGGTTCTAAATAAATGTCAAGATCATATTTTTCCTTCATGTGCAGAATGCATTTTTCTAACAGTTCGATGTCATAATCTGCTCTTGTAATATGGTGTCCGCCGCCAAAATTCAGCCATTTCATTTTGTAAAGATAACTGCCGAATTTTTCTTCTACCGCCTCTAAGGTTTTTGCAAGATCATCCGCATTCTGCTCACAGAGCGTGTGAAAATGCAGTCCATCCACATAATCATACATCTCATCCGTAAACTGCTCTTTAAAATGCGCAAATGTCACACCGAGGCGTGAGCCTTTTGCACATGGATCATAGATCGCATGATCCCCCTGTGTGGAACACTCCGGGTTAATACGAATTCCCACGCTGGTCTCTTTACAGAGAGTTTTGTATTTTTCCAGCTGCGAAAAAGAATTAAAAACCATGTGATCGCAGATTTTTACCAGTTCCTTCACGTCCTCTTCTTTATATGCCGGAGCAAATACATGGTTTTCTTTTCCCATTTCCTCTTTTCCAAGACGAGCCTCAAAAAGTCCGCTTGCCGTTGTTCCGCTGAGATACTGACCGATCAGCGGATATTCGTAAAAGCAGGAAAAGGCTTTCTGTGCAAGAAGGATTTTGCATCCGGTATCCTTTTCCACTTTCTGGAGAATGGAAAGATTTTTTTTCAACTGTTTTTCATCTATGACATAGCACGGTGTTTTTAATTCTTCAATTCTCATTCTGTCTGTTCATTCCTTTTTCTGTCATTGCTTTCCGACATTTTACATTCTGTCAGAACAATTTTGCAAACACAGCCTACTTATATCAACTGCATTGTATCTTCGTTTTCTTCAAATTCTTACTCAACTTCCTGCGGATTCTCGCAGACTACCCAAGGAAGTCCCCATTTATTCAGTGCTTCCATATATGGATCTGGATCAAACTCCTCTACATTGAATACACCAGGTTTTTTCCAGAGTCCCTCTACTACCATCATTGTTCCGATCATCGCAGGAACTCCTGTTGTGTAGGAGATTGCCTGAGAACCAACCTCTTTGTAGCACTCCTGATGATCGCATACATTGTAAATGTAGATGGTCTTTTCTTTTCCGTCTTTCACACCTTTGAAAATACATCCGATGTTTGTTTTTCCTACCGTTCTTGGTCCAAGGCTTGCAGGATCCGGCAATAATGCTTTTAAGAACTGGATCGGAACGATCTCTTTTCCTTCAAAGTTGATCGATGTTGTGGAAAGCATTCCAACGTTTTCCAGACATTTCATATGTGTTAAATAGCTCTGTCCGAATGTCATGAAGAAACGGATTCTCTTGACTCCCGGAATATTTTTTGCAAGTGATTCGATCTCTTCATGATGAAGCAGATACATATCTTTTTCTCCTACTTCCGGGAAATCATATTCACGCTTAATAGACATTGGCTCTACTTCTACCCAGTGGCCATCTTCCCAGTAAGAACCCATTGCAGATACTTCTCTTAAATTGATCTCAGGATTAAAGTTTGTTGCAAATGGATAGCCATGGTCACCGCCGTTGCAGTCTAAAATATCAATGTAGTGGATCTCATCGAAATAATGTTTTAATGCATATGCAGAATAAACACTTGTCACACCCGGATCAAATCCGCTTCCAAGGATTGCTGTAATGCCTGCATCTTCAAACTTTTTCTTATAAGCCCACTGCCAGGAATAATCAAAGTATGCTGTAAATCCCTCTTTCTTGCAACGCTCCTCGTAAATTTTTCTCCACTCCGGATCATCCGTATTCTCTGCTTCGTAGTTTGCGGTGTCAATATAATCTACTCCTGTTGCAAGGCAGGCATCCATGATCGTCAGATCCTGATATGGAAGTGCCACATTTAACACTGCATCCGGCTTATATTCGTTGATCAGTGCGATCAGCTCCTCTGTGTTGTCAGCATCTACTGTGCGGTTGTGATGACTGTTTTTGTTGTTGGCTGTAATTTTTCTTTCATTGCATCACATTTGGACTTTGTTCTGCTTGCGATCATAATCTCAGTGAAAACATCACTGTTCTGGCAACATTTTGCAATTGCTACGGAGCTACGCCTCCACATCCGATAATCATTACTCTGCTCATTTTTATTTCTCCTTTTTCATGTTATTGTTTTTTAGATAATTGCGAACCTCCTCCTACTCTTCTTTCAATTTGGATTTTTATGAGTTTCTCAATTATCCATGTCATTATTTACTTAATATATTTTTCTACCTGTCTTCCTCGTCCTCTAGCATGTCTTCTAAATATTTCGGAAGCATGAAGGCTCCCCGGTGAAGATTCGTTGTGTAATATCTTGTTTTGATATGTAATTTTTTCCACTCTTTCACGCGCAGATTGTTGAGTGGGTGATATTTTTGGAAGCAAATCCAAACAGCCAGTAGCCGGACGAACAGGTCGGGATATGTGCCTGATATACGCGGCTTACCGGAAATGCCCGGAATGCCTTGCGGTGCATCTTCATGCACTCTTCCTTATCCTCATCATAAAATGGACTTCCATGCTGATAAACCATGATTCCGTCCTCTTTTAACGCCTTATAGCAGCTTCCGTAAAATTCCTTGGTAAAAAAGTCCCTCAGTATGCCCAAACGGATCGGTTGCGTCATTGATGATCAGATCATACTCCTCCGTTTTGTTTCTCAGGAAACGAAGTCCATCCTGATAATACACATTCACACGCGGATCATCCAGACCACAGGCAAGCTCCGGGAAATGCTCCCGGCAGACTTCCACTAACATCTCATCCGGTTCCACAACATCAATCTTTTCTATGGAATCATACTGTGTCAGTTCTTTTGCAACACCGCCATCACCGCCACCGATGATCAGCACGTGACGCACATCCGGATGTACTGCCATCGGCACATGCGTTACCATCTCGTCATAAATAAATTCATCCTTTTCCGAAAAAAGAATATCTCCATCCAAAGCCAGAAACTTGCCAAATTCTACCGATTCCAGAACATCGATCCTCTGGCAGTCACTGTTACCGCTGAATAATTGTTTTTCAATTCTCATTGAGAGCTTTACATTCGATGTGTGAAGCTCCGAAAACCACATTTCCATTTTCTGCTTCTCCTTCCCTGTCCCGGTTTCCACCGTTTTCTCCGGGATCACTCATCTCTTACACCAGCACCATCAGATGTTCCACTGCCGGATCTTCCGTTCCCTGCATGGAGCAGCCTTTTTCCTTCGCATAAATGATATATTCGATGATTTCATCTGTAATCATCTCACCCGGTGCCAGGATTGGGATTCCCGGCGGATAGCACATGACAAATTCACCGGAAATACAGCCGCTGGTCTCACGGATCTGAAGGGATTTCTTTTCCGCATAGAAAGCTTCCTGTGGTGAACGGATGACTTTCGGTGCTATATATTCACCGGATAAAAGTCCTGCCCTGTCTTTTTATACAGTCTTGCGATATCTGCCAGCGCCCCCACCAGCGCTCAATATCTTGTGTCCGGTCTCCAATGGAAATATAGGCCAAAATATTACAGATATCCCCAAATTCGATCTGAATATCATATTCATCGCGAAGAAGATCATACACTTCGATCCCTGCCAGCCCGATACCAAGCGTGTAGATAGAAAGCTTTGTCACATCATAGTCGTAGATGCTGGTTCCGTTGATCAGATCCTTCCCATAAGCATAATATCCACCGATATTGTTGATCTCATTTCTTGCATATTCTGCCATCTCGGACACTTTGGCAAAGGATTCCTCACCTCTTAACGCAAGGTTTCTTCTTGAAATATCAAGGCTTGACAGAAGAAGATACGATGCGCTTGTAGTCTGTGTGAGATTGATGATCTGTCTGACATAATCTGCATTGACACCTTTGTTTACAAGCAGAATGGAGCTCTGCGTCAGGCTTCCACCGGACTTATGCATGGAAATTGCTGCCAGATCAGCACCGGCTTCCATGCCTGAAACCGGAAGGTTTTTCCAAAATACAAGTGTGTTCCATGTGCCTCGTCTGCGAGCACTTTCATGCCATGTGCATGTGCAAGCTTTACGATAGAACGGATATCCGAACAGATACCGTAATAAGTCGGATTGTTCACAAGCACTGCAACTGCATCCGGGTTCTCTTTGATCGCCTGCTCCACACACGGCACTTCCATTCCAAGGGAAATTCCGAGTTTTGGATTCACTTCCGGATTCACATAAACCGGAATTGCTCCGCAAAGCACCAGTGCATTGATGGCACTTTTATGTACATTTCGCGGAAGGATAATTTTATCCCCTCTCTTACAGACTGACAAAATCATGCTCTGCACTGCAGAAGTAGTTCCTCCCACCATCAAAAATGCATGTTCTGCATGAAATGCATCTGCTGCAAGTTCCTCCGCATCTCTTATAACCGATACCGGATGACAGAGGTTATCGAGTGGCTTCATGGAATTCACATCGATCCCCACACATTTTTCCCCTAATAATTCCACTAATTCAGGATTGCCGCGACCCCGCTTATGCCCCGGCACATCGAATGGTACGACACGCTGTTTCCTGAATTTTTCCAGTGCTTCATAAATGGGAGCTCTTTTCTGATCTTCTCTGTTCATAACTTTCTCCATTGCAATTTATCATTTTTAAGATAATCATTTTCATATTTTATGTAATAAAAATCATGTTTTCGATCACAGAACAAAGAGTTGCTTCGCAACTCTTTCGCGCTGATGCGTGCAAGCTTTAGCTTGCATAATTCTTCTGCGCATCAGTCGCATCCTCGCGGAGCGTTTTTATTACATAGGAAGTAATTTCCTATGTAATAAAAAGCTGACCGCTTTTTTACGATCAGCTTCTGTTCATTTCTAGTTTGTCATTAAAAACTTGATGATTCTCTCTGTATCTTCCGGCTCGTAAGCTACAACTTCAAGTTCCGGGATCTCTACATCAGATTTTAATAAGCTTGTCAGAGAAACATACTGGCAAAGTTTTGATTTGAGGTTTAATCTGTCTCCCTCACCTGTGATCAATTCTACTTTTCCGGCACAGGAATCAATTACTTTAAAAAATCCGTCGACATCTTTGATATTCTTGATTTTCATATTTTTTCATCCTTTCTTCTTTGGAACTCTATACCTGCTTCTTATTAAATCGCAAAAAAAGAAATCTGTAAATACTTTTCTTCAAAAAAATTGTTTTTCATAAAACTTACTTCTCCTGCTATTGTTCCATTGCTGCCCGGATGATGTGTTCCGCTTCCTTTGCTTCTGCTTTGGTAAGCTGCGGCGTATCTTTTAAGACATAATCCATGCCAAGTTGTCGTACTTGACCTTTCCCATAGAATGATATGGAAGGACTTCCAGTTTTTTCCACATTGCGGAGCGTCTTTAAAAAACAGACCAAGTTCCGTCAGTTCTTTCTCATCAAACGTAATGCCAGGCACGACTACGTGACGGATCCAGACCGGCTTTCCGATCGAATCAAGATACCTTGCAAACGCAAGAATATTGCTGTTGGACTGCCCAGTGAGTTTCTGATGTTCCTCATCGTTGATATGCTTAATATCAAGCATGACAAGGTCTGTCACTGACATGAGCTGTTCTGTCTTTTCCATTCTGTCTGATGCCATGTTTTCACTTATTCCAGTGAGACTGATCTCTCTCTCACTGATCTGATCTGTTCCTGTATGTTTCTTTGGAAACATAATTCCGGATGTATCCAGACAGGTGTGAATGCCCTTTTCCTTTGCCTTCGTAAAAAGCTCCGTCAGAAAATCAAGCTGTAACATAGGTTCTCCCCCCGTCGCCGTGATTCCTCCGGTCTGATAGAATGAACGGTTGCGCTCGAAACGGTCTATGATCTCATCCGCTGTCATTTCTTCCCCATCCTCTATCTTCCATGTATCGGGATTATGGCAATACTGGCAGCGCATCGGGCAGCCTGAAAAAATACGACAAACCGTACGCCCGGACCGTCCACCGTGCCAAATGTTTCTAACGAGTGAATTTTCCCCATGTTGTTCTCCTTTTTCTATGAATAACGCTCACACGCGCCATTCGCAAAACGCACCTGTTGCACTACATCCGCTCGTGGAAGGTACGTGCGATCACTTCATCCTGCTGTTCTTTTGTCAGTTTGATAAATTGACCGCATATCCGGATACACGGATGGTAAGCTGTGGATACAGTTCCGGATGTTTCTGTGCATCCAATAATGTGTCACGGTTTAAACGTTTACGTTCAAGTGATGTCCGCCTTTGACAACATAGCCGTCTAACATTGCAACAAGATTGTTCTCCTGTGCTGCCTCATCTTTGCCCAGTGCATCCGGTACAATGGTAAATGTATTGGAAATACCATCCTGTGAATCCATAAATGGAAGTTTAGCGACAGATGCCAGGGATGCAACCGCACCATGGGTATCACGTCCATGCATCGGGTTTGCACCCGGAGCAAATGCTACACCTTTCTTTCTTCCATCCGGTGTTGCTCCTGTATTTTTACCATAGGAAACATTGGATGTAATGGTCAAAATCGATGTTGTCTGGATACCGCCACGGTAAGTATGGTTTCCTTTTACATATCCGATAAAGGTGTGGAGCACCTGTTTTGCGATCTCGTCAACACGATCGTCGTCATTTCCATATTTCGGGAAATCTCCCTCAATCTCAAAGTCAACGGTCACACCATTCTCGTCACGGATTGGTTTGACTTTTGCATATTTGATCGCAGAAAGGGAGTCTGCTACTACAGAAAATCCTGCAATACCGGTTGCAAACCATCTTCTCACATTTTTGTCATGTAATGCCATCTCTAATTTTTCGTAGCAGTATTTATCATGCATGTAGTGAATGATATTTAATGCGTTCACATACACTCCTGCTAACCATTTCATCATATCTTTGTATTTATCCCATACTTCATCGTAATCTAAGTATTCGGATGTAATCGGACGGTATTTCGGTCCGACCTGTTTTCCTGTCATCTCATCAACACCGCCATTGATCGCATAAAGCAGGCATTTTGCGAGGTTTGCTCTCGCACCGAAGAACTGCATTTCCTTACCGATTCTCATAGAAGATACACAGCATGCGATTCCATAATCATCACCATGGACAACACGCATAATATCATCATTCTCATACTGGATCGCAGAGTGTCTGATGGATGTCTCGGCACAGAATTTTTTGAAGTTTTCCGGCAGTTTTACAGACCAGAGTACGGTCATGTTTGGTTCCGGTGCTGCTCCGATGTTGTTCAAGGTGTTTAAGTAACGGTAAGACATTTTTTGTAACCATATGTCTTCCATCCACACCGATTCCACCGATGGACTCTGTCACCCAGTTGGATCGCCGGCAAAAATCGTGTTGTATAACATTTGATGGTTCTGAGGAAATACATAATCAACGTAGATTCTTGTTGGGCGGACAACCAACCTATCGCAAAATCATGGATAATTTGAAATATCTTTTGAGTATCAATAAAGAGATAACCATAG